>RCUO01000502.1_pt1 | contig 19348 bp, 17 predicted proteins | sample 2166161 | NCBI WGS metagenome assembly RCUO01 (sample SAMN09932617, study PRJNA488358) | compost metagenome | feature: garden; material: soil; isolation source: compost soil in cyclohexanecarbonitrile-enriched culture | place: Germany: Experimental Botanical Garden Goettingen | collected 2016-01-27 | reverse complement strand
GGCAGCAGCATCGTCCCAGCGCGGCAGATCGTTCACCGCTGCAGGCAGTTCAGCCAGCGCGTCTTCATCAAGCTCACCCGCCCGCCACTCGGCCGAAGCGGCATCCGCACGGATTTCCGCATCTGGTGCGTCATGGCCGGCAGTGCTGGCCCAGGCCGGCATCGCCGGTTCCTGACGTTCGCCTTCGGCCGCAAAGCTCACGCCGGCGTCCTGCTCGGCCAGGGTATCCAGCGCGGCACCTGCCGGCAGCGCTGCCGCCAGGCCGGCGGCATCGTGTTCCTCGCGCAGCGGCGGCAGCGGCGAGGGCTTGCGACGACGCAACAACCAGGCGCCCAGGGCGACCAGCACGAGCAGCGGCAGGCCCAGCCAGTACCACGGCGTGCCGGCGCCCGGCGCACCCGGCGCCTGTGCCAAGCGCTGCTGCGCGGCGGCCAGGTCATTGTCCTTCATCGCGATCAGTGACTGCTGCTGCTCCTTGAGCTTTTCGAGCTCCGCCACGCGCTGCTTCAGATCGCCGATCTCGGCATCGCGGGTGGCGATGTCCTCCTTGGCCTGGCGCAGTTGTTCGTTGCCCAGCATGTCACCCTCGCTGCCGGCACTGGTGCCGGTGGTTGTGCCCGCGTGCGCGGCGTCGGATGCCAGCGCCGGAGCGATTTCAAGTCGTGCCCCTGTGGCCGCAGCCGGGGAAGAAACGCTGCCATCTGCCTTGGCCACCGGCATCGGCGCACCAGCCGGCTGCGGCACGGTACGTGCCTGACGCCACTGCGCGGCATGTTCGCGAACCAGCGCGGCAGCCTCGGCCGCATCCACTGCGGCCAGTGCGCTATCGCCCGGCATGCGCAGCACCGCGCCCTGCTTGAGCAGGTTGACGTTGCCTCGGATGAAGGCTTCGGGGTTGGCACGCAACAGCGCGATCATCGCCCGGTCGCGACTGATCTGATTGCCACGGGCCAGCGAACCGGCAATCTGCGAAAGGGTCTGCCCGCGCTGCACGGTCACGCTGCCGTCTGCGGCCAATGCTGGCGCTGCTGGTGCTGGTGCTGGTGCTGGTGCTGGCGCAGGTGCCGCAGCGCGTGGACGCGGTGCAGCAGGTGCGGCTGCCGGCGTGGCTGGTGCTGGCTCGGCTGCAGTTGCAGTTGCAGTTGCAGCGGCGGCAGGCGCATCGCGGACGATGGTGTCCGACAGCACGCCGGCCGGCGCGACGATCTCCGGTTCGGCCACGGCCAGTGCACTGGCCGGTGCATCGACCAGCGCCGAGTACTCACGCACCAGCCGCCCCTGGCCCCAATCGGCCTCGACCAGGAAGCTCAGCGACGGTGTTTCCACAGGCGTCTGCGAGGTCACCCGCACCACCGCCCTGCCCTGTGCGTTGCGGGTCAACTCGAACTGCAGTTCGCTGACCAGGCCTACCGGACGCTGCAGGCCAACGCGCTCGAAGGTGACCGGCGAGGCGAGGGCGACGCGCAGGTTCTCGAGTTCGGACGGATCGGCCGAGATCACCGGGATCTCGGCCAGCAACGGCTGTCCCGGCTTGGACAGGACCCGGATGTCGCCCAGACCCAGGGCCATGGCCGAACCGCTGACCAGGGCCAGCAGCGCGGCGGAGAGACAGGTGAGCGGACGCCGTGCGCCCTTGGCTCGTTTATTCATGGGCGACACTATAAGGCGTGCGGACCAAGGTCCGCACCCACCGCGGAGGCGGCCTGCGGTAGTGCCGGCCGTTGGCCGGCAGGCACGGGCATGCACCGACAAGGTAATGCCGGCCAGTGGCCGGCATTACGGTCAGGCAACTGCGGCGATCAGCGCTTCTCGGCGGCGACCAGCTCGGCCAGCTGCACCGCGTTGAGGGCGGCACCCTTGCGCACGTTGTCCGACACGATCCACAGGTTCAGGCCGCGCGGATGCGACAGGTCCTCGCGGATGCGGCCGACGTACACCGCATCCGTGCCCGAGGCATGGGTGACCGGCGTCGGGTAACCACCGGCTTCGTGACGATCCACCACCTCGATGCCCGGCGACTGTTCCAGCAGCGCGCGCGCTTCGGCCACGGTCACCTTGTCACGCGTCTCGATCGCCACCGATTCAGAGTGGCCGTAGAACACCGGCACACGCACCGCGGTCGGGTTCACCAGGATGCTGTCGTCGCCCAGGATCTTGCGGGTCTCCCATACCAGCTTCATCTCTTCCTTGGTGAAGCCGTTGTCCAGGAAGTCGTCGATGTGCGGGATCAGGTTGAAGGCGATCTGCACCGGGAAACGCTGCGGATCGATTTCCTGGAAGCTCAACAGCTGGCCGGTCTGCTTGCCCAGTTCTTCCAGCGCCGAACGGCCGCCGCCGGACACCGACTGGTAGGTGGACACGTTGATGCGCTCGATGCCGTACTTGCGGTGCAGCGGTGCCAGCGCGACCAGCATCTGCATGGTCGAGCAGTTCGGGTTGGCGATGATGCCGCGCGGACGGTTGCCGACCTGGTCCGGGTTGACCTCCGACACCACCAGCGGCACGTCATCGTCGTAACGGAAGGCCGAGGAGTTGTCGATCACCACCGCGCCAGCGGCGGCGAACTTCGGGGCGTATTCCTTGGACACGCTGCCACCGGCCGAGAACAGGGCGATGTCCACGCCACTCGGGTCGAAGGTGGCCAGGTCCTGGATCTTGACCTTGCTGCCGTTGAATTCGACTTCGCCGCCGGCCGAGCGCTCGGAAGCGAGCAGGCTCAGGGTGGCGACCGGGAAATCGCGCTCGGCCAGGATGGCCAGCATGGTCTCGCCGACCGCACCGGTGGCGCCGACGATGGCGACGTGGAAGCTGCGTTGTGCATTGCTCATGGGGGAACTCTCACGAAAACGGGAAGGGGGGAAAACTCACGCACGACAGCTGGGTTCGGGGAGCCTCCTCGGATGGATGCGCGGAGGTTCCCTATCGTTTCCCGCTTTTTTTATCCGAGGATGCGCGCGCGGCAAGGGCCGCGTCGGCGTTGATCGCGCTCGGCATGCGCGCCGGGCTGCCGTCCAGGCCAAGCCCGGCCAGCAGATTGTCCACGGCCATCTGCACCATGGCCGTGCGCGTGGCCAGCGAGGCGCTGCCGATGTGCGGGGTCAGCACGATGTTGCGCAGGGCCAGCAGTTCCGGCCGCACGTTCGGCTCGCCTTCGTAGACATCCAGGCCAGCCGCCGCCAGGCGACCATTGGCCAGCGCATCGGCCAGTGCCAGTTCGTCGACGATGCCGCCGCGGGCGATGTTCACCAGCGTGGCCGACGGCTTCATCTTCGCCAGCGCGGCGGCGTCGATGATGTGATGCGAGCCGGCGGTGTACGGCAGTACGGTCAGCAGATGGTCGGACTGCGCCAGCAGCGTGTCCAGGTCCACGTAGGTCGCACCGAGCGCGGCTTCGACGTCGGCCGGCAAGCGCGAACGGTTGTGGTACAGCACCTTCATGCCGAAGCCGTGCGCACCGCGACGGGCGATGCCCTGGCCGATGCGGCCCATGCCGAGGATGCCGAGCGTGCTGCCATGGATGTCGGCACCGAGCATGGTCTGGAACGACCATTGCCCCCATTGACCCTCGCGCAGCCAGCGCTCGGATTCGGTGATCCGGCGCGCGGTGGCCATCAGCAGGGCAAAGCCGAGATCGGCGGTAGTTTCGGTGAGGACGTCCGGGGTGTTGCTGGCGAGGATGCCGGCGGCGCTGAGCGCGTCGACATCCAGATTGTTGTAGCCGACCCCCACATTCGCGATCACCTGCAGCTGCGTGGCATCGGCGACCTGGGCCGCACCGATGCGCTCGTTGAGGGTGATGATCGCGCCGTCAACGTCAGCCAGCTGCGCGGCGATCTGCTGCGGCGACCAGGCGGTGACGGTATCGGTGGTGCGCAGCTGCACGCGATCGCGCAGCGGCGCGATGGCCGCGTCGATCAGCGGCTGGCTCACCCATACCGTCGGCCGCGCATCAGCCATCAAGCTGGCCGGGAATGCGCGGAGTGATGGTGCCGACGTCGCCGCACTGTGCGCGGTGGCGCAGCGCCTGGTCCATCAGCACCAGTGCCATCATCGCCTCGGCGATGGGTGTGGCGCGGATGCCGACGCAGGGATCATGGCGGCCGGTGGTCACCACTTCCACCACATTGCCGGCCGTATCCAGCGACTCACCCGGCAGCCGCAGGCTGGAGGTCGGCTTGAGCACCATCGAGGCAACCACCGGCTGGCCGGTGGAGATGCCACCGAGAATGCCGCCGGCGTGGTTGCTGGCGAAACCCTGCGGGGTCAGCAGGTCACGGTGTTCGGTGCCCTTCTGCATGGCGCTGGCGAAACCGTCGCCGATCTCCACGCCCTTCACCGCGTTGATGCTCATCAGTGCGGCCGCGAGCTCGCCATCGAGCTTGCCGTAGATCGGCTCGCCCCAACCCGGCGGCACATTGTCGGCGACCACGTCCACGCAGGCACCGACCGAGTCACCGGACTTGCGCAGCGCATCCATGTACGCCTCCAGCTCGGGCACCTGTGCGGCGTGCGGCCAGAAGAACGGATTGTCCTCGACCACCGACCAGTCGAAACCGGCCGGGGTGATCTCGCCCAGCTGCGACAGGTAGCCGCGCACGGTGATGCCGAAGCGTTCGGCCAGCCATTTCTTGGCAACCACGCCAGCAGCCACGCGCATGGTGGTCTCGCGCGCCGAGGAGCGGCCACCACCGCGCGGGTCGCGGATGCCGTACTTGTGCCAGTAGCTGTAGTCGGCATGCCCCGGACGGAACTGCTGGCCGATGTTGCTGTAGTCCTTGCTGCGCTGGTCGGTGTTGCGGATCAGCAGCGCGATCGGGGTGCCGGTGGTCAGGCCCTCGTACACCCCGGACAGGATCTCGATTTCGTCGGCCTCGCGCCGCGCCGAGGTATGCCGGCTCTTGCCGGTGGCGCGACGCTGCAGGTCGTGGCTGAATTCGGCCGCGTCCAGCGCCAGCCCCGGCGGGCAGCCATCGATCACGCAGCCGATGGCCGGCCCGTGCGATTCGCCGAACGTGGTGACGGTGAACAGCTTGCCGAACGAATTGGAGCTCACGGGCGCTGTGCCGCCAGTTCGGTGATGCGTGCGCTGTGGGCGATCAGCTCGCGGCACTCGACCGCGAAGATGCCCATCTGGCCGACCTTGAACTCGACCCAGGCGAAATCGACTTCCGGCAGCAGCTTGATCAGGTGCTGTTCGGACTCGCCCACTTCACAGATCAGCAGGCCGTCCTCGCTCAGGTGCAGCGGCGCGTCGCGCAGGATCTTCAGCACCAGGTCGAGGCCGTCGTCGCCGGCACGCAGGCCCATGTCCGGCTCGTAGGAGTATTCCTGCGGCAGGGCATCGGTCTCGTCGTTGGTAACGTACGGCGGGTTGGTGACAATCAGGTCGTAGTGGCGGCCGGTCAGGCCGTTGAACAGGTCCGACTTCAGCAGGGTCACGTTGTGCGCCTGCAGGCGTTCCTTGTTCTCTTCGGCCAGCGACAGCGCCTCATCGCTGAGGTCCACGCCGTCCACTTCCCAGTTCGGGTAGTAGTGGCCCATGGCGATGGCGATGCAGCCCGAACCGGTGCACAGGTCCAGCGCGCGGCTGACATCGCGGCCGGCCAGCCACGGCTCGAAGCCGCACTCGATCAGTTCAGCGATCGGCGAACGCGGCACCAGAGCGCGCGTGTCGCTCTTGAAGCTGAGGCCGGCGAACCAGGCTTCACCGGTCAGGTAGGCGGCCGGGATGCGCTCGTCGATGCGGCGCTGGAACAGCTCCAGCACCGCCAGCTTTTCTTCCCGCAGCAGGCGCGCCTGGCCGTAGGCCGGGCCGAGGTCGTGCGGCAGATGCAGGCCGTGCAGCACCAGCTGGGTGGCCTCGTCCAGGGCATTGTCGTAGCTGTGCCCGAAGGTCAGGCCCGCAGCGTTGAAACGGCTGGTGCCGTAGCGGATCAGATCGATGATCGTATGGAGTTCGGCGGCCGTTTCAGCGGTCATGGCGGTACTGCGGGCAAAGTGGCCCCCGATTATAGGGGTTGCCGCCTGCGCCGGCATCCGTTGCGGCAGAAACGATCCAGTCGCAGCCGGTATGATGGTGGCCACTTCCTGCGGCGGAATCCCATGTTCAATCGCAACGTCGGCATCATCCTGCTGATCGCTCTGGCGGCGGGCCTTGGCCTGCTCGCCGCCCAGCAGGTGTTCGCGCCGAAGCCGCCGGCCGGGCAGCCGGCCACCGAAGCGATCACCCTGTACCCGCAGCCGCGCGCCCTGCCCGACTACAACCTGGCCCAGTCCGACGGTACGCGCCTGATTCCCGGCGAGCTGAAGGGCCACTGGACCCTGGTGTTCCTCGGCTTCACCTTCTGCCCGGACGTCTGCCCGACCACCCTGGCCGAGCTAGCCGGCGCGCAGAACCAGTGGGAAGCCCTGCCCGACGGACTGCGCCCGCGCGTGCTGTTCGTCTCGGTCGACCCGGAGCGCGACACCGCGACCCGCCTGGGCGAATACGCCCATGGCTTCCACAAGGACACCCTGGCGGCGACCGCCGACATCCCCTCGCTGGAGCGCTTTGCCACCTCGCTGGGCTTCGTGTTCCAGAAGGTGCCGGGCAAGCACTTCGACGAGAATCCCGAGGATTACACCCTCGAGCACTCTGCCAGCCTGGCCGTGCTCGATCCGCAGGGCCGGCTTGCCGGCCTGGTGCGGCCCCCGTTCAACGCGCCGGCGATCGCCCGCGACCTGCAGAAGCTGACCGAGAAATCCGCCCCATGAGTCTGACCACCGCCCTGACGTACGTCCTGCCCCACCGCCTGCTGTCCTCGATGGCGCGTTCGCTGGCGTACTCGGACAACCCGCGCGTATCGCGCTGGCTGATCGACACGGTGACCCGCAAATTCAACGTCAACCTGGATGAAGCGGCCAACCCGGACCCGCGCAGCTACCCGACCTTCAATCAGTTCTTCACCCGCGCGCTGAAGCCCGGCGCACGCGTGGCCGATGCCGATCCGCGCAGCCTGGTGATGCCGGCCGATGGCCGCATCAGCCAGCTCGGAAAGATCGACGCCGGCCGCATCTTCCAGGCCAAGGGCCAGTCCTTCACCGCCGCCGAGCTGCTGGGCAGCGCCGCGGATGCCAAGCCGTTCAACGATGGGCTGTATGCCACGGTGTACCTGTCGCCGCGCGACTACCACCGCGTGCACATGCCGTGGACCGGCACCCTGCGCGAAACCGTGCATGTGCCCGGCCGCCTGTTCAGCGTTGGCCCGGCCGCGGTGAACAACGTGCCCGGCCTGTTCGCACGCAACGAACGCCTGGTCTGCCACTTCGACACCAGTTTCGGCCCGATGGTCAGCGTGATGGTCGGTGCACTGCTGGTGTCGGGCGTGGAAACGGTGTGGAGCGGTGAGGAGATTCCGCACTACGGCGACCGCATCACCCGTAAGGACTACCGGGGCCGCGGCATCACGCTGCAGCGCTTCGAAGAGATGGCGCGCTTCAATTACGGCTCGACCGTGATCGTGCTGCTGCCGCCGGGCGTGGCCGAATTCGCCCCGCATCTGGATGCCGAGCATCCGGTGCAGCTGGGCCAGGCACTGGCGAAGCTGCGCTGAGGCTCATGTAGAGCCGAGCCGTGCTGGGCTCACGCTTGGCCAGTAGATCCACGCCATGCGTGGATGGCTTCAACGGAATGCCGGCCAGCGGCCGGCACTACCGGGTGCGGGCGTTACTGCAGGGTCGGCGCCGGGCCGACGTCCATGCCATCGTAGTCTTCCACGCCCATCTCCGTGGCCAGCGCACTCAGTTCCTGGTTGCGCTTGTCCAGCGAAGCTTCGTCGTGGACTTCCACGCGCTCCACGTGCAGCACGTGGAATGCAGCGTCACCGTCTTCCGGCTCCTGCTCGAACAGTTCCACCAGCACATAGCCCTGCGCCTGCAGGTGGCTGCCCAGTGCCTGCAGCGGCTCGGCAGTGGAGTGCACGAAGAAGTACCCCCACAGCAGCGGGGCATCCAGGTCCCAGTCGGTGTTCTCGCGGAGGTTGGTGAACAGGTTGCGGGTGTCTTCGAGGTCCATGCGGTATCCAGATTGCGGAAAGATTATTTGTCGCAGCCCTGCAGCTTCAGCATCTGGCCGTGGCGCAGGCTGTAGCCGGGGGCCTTGAGGCCATTGGCGCGGGCCAGCACCGGCACATCGCACTGGAACTTCGCGGCGATCCGGCCCAGGGTCTCACCCTTGCCGACCTTGTAGCTGCGGGCCGGTTTGGCACGCGGTGCCGGCGCCGGGCGCGGCGCAGCCACCGGCGCTGCGGGCGTGGTCGGCACGCTGCTGGCGGCATTGGGATCGACCACCGGCACCACCCCGCCCACGGCCACGCTGCCGGTGTAGCTGGCGGCGCTGGGGCGCACGATCGCCGCATTGAGGTCGGCGGTGATCAGGGTGCGGGCCAGATCCGCGCGCGGGCCGCTGACGCAGTTGCGCGTGTACAGGCCGGCAATGCGGTTGGTGGCGTTGATGAGGGTGCCGGCCGGAATCCAGCCATCGGCCTCATAGCGCGGGTTGAGATTGCGCAATGCGCGCATGTAGCCATCGCGGGTGCCATGGCTGCCCAGGCAGATGGTCAGCTCGTAGATCGTGGTCGAGCGGGCCAGGCGGATCGTGGCCGGCTGTGCGTTGATCTTCGGGAACTCCACGCCGTACTGCTGCGGGTGCAGGAAGATCCAGGACGCGGCGATCACCATCGGCACGTAGTCCTTGGTCTCGCCCGGGAACTGGTTGTAGACGCTGTCCACCCAGAAGCTCTGGCCCGGGTACTGCTTGTAGACGCGCGCCGCGCGGCCTTCGCCGCCGTTGTAGCCGGCCAACGACAGTTCGACGTTGTTGTTGAGCTCACGCATGCGCTCGTTGAGGTAGGTCGCGCTGGCTTCGGCGGCGCTGCGCGCATCGAAGCGGGTATCGAAACCGGTACCGTCCGGGCCCAGGCCGAAGCGGCGGCCGGTGGCCGGCATGAACTGCATCAGGCCTGCCGCGCCGGCACGAGAGGACGCATGCACGCGGCCATTGGACTCCTTGGCCATGATGCCGAACAGCAGCGCCTCGGGCAGGCCGCGCTTCTCCCATTCCGGCCACATCACCGCGCGCAGGTTCTGGTAGTTCTCGTAGGTGGTCATCAGCGCCGGGCGCATGTCGGTCAGCCAGCGGCGGATGCCGGCCTGCACGGCCGGGTTGTACTCGACCATGTTGTCGAAGGCATGGCGCTTGTCGTTGAGCAGCGCTGCCGCGCGGGCCGCCTCGGGCACGTCGGCAGCCAGCGGGCCGACATGGTCCGGGTCGGCTTCCAGGCGGTCGCCGGCTTCATCGGCCACGTCATCATCGGCGGCAGCATCGGCATCGTGCTTGAGCAGCCGCTTGTAGGTCGCCAGCATGTTGCTCATCTGGCAGCCCTTCTGCTTCACGCACTCGCTGATGACATCTTCCATGTCCTCCAGCGCGGCATCGGCCTCGTTGCGCCCCTTCGGATCGGCGTTGGCCACCAGCAGCACGGCATCGCTGTAGCGCTTCTCGGCAGCCGTCATGCGCTGCTGCAGTGCATCCACCTTCACCTTGTCCTTGGCCGAAACCCGCTGTGCGTGGGCCTCCGGCGCCAGGGAAACCAGGCCAGCCAGGGCCAGCAGCGGCCAGGTGCGGGAAATCAGGACAGGAACGGGCATTGGTGGCACTGTGTATGAAACAGGCAGGCAGAGTAGCGGCGCGGCCAAGGTCGGGGCAAGCCGACCTTCGGCCCGTCACTGTCGGCGGTTAACATTGGCACATTCATCACAAGGGCTGGACCATGGATCCGATTCTGCTCGGCAAAGGCATCACCGACGATGTGGCTGTCACCCTGCTGCCGAAACTCGGCAACCGCCATGGGCTGGTGGCCGGCGCTACCGGCACCGGCAAGACCGTGACCCTGATGACCCTGGCCGAGGGTTTCTCGCGGATCGGGGTACCGGTGTTCCTGGCCGATGTGAAGGGCGATGTGTCTGGTCTGGCGGTGCCGGGTACCGGCGCCGAGAACCTGCTCAAGCGCGCGGCCGAGATCGGCGTGGGCGACTACGCCCCGGCGGCCAGCCCCACCGTGTTCTGGGATCTGTACGGCAAGCTCGGCCACCCGGTGCGCACCACCGTGAGCGAGATGGGCCCGACCCTGCTGGCACGCATCCTGGAATTGAACGACACCCAGGCCGGCGTGCTCGACATCGTGTTCAAGCTGGCCGATGACCGCGGCCTGCTCCTGCTGGACATGGACGACCTGCGCGCCCTGCTCGGCCTGGTGGCCGAGGAGCGCAAGGACATCTCCACCGAATACGGTCTGGTCAGCGCGCAGTCGGTGGCGGCCATCCAGCGCGCCCTGCTGCGCCTGGCGCAGGACGGCGGCGAGCATTTCTTCGGCGAACCGGCGCTGGAACTGGCCGACATCATGCGGGTCAACCATGATGGCCGCGGTGTCATCGGCATCCTTGCCGCCGACCAGCTGGTGCTCAAGCCCAAGCTGTACTCCACCTTCCTGCTGTGGCTGCTGTCGGAGCTGTTCGAGCAGCTGCCGGAAGTGGGCGACCTCGACAAGCCGAAGCTGGTCTTCATTTTCGACGAAGCGCACCTGCTGTTCGACGATGCGCCCCCCGCACTGGTACAGCGCATCGAACAAGTGGTGCGGCTGATCCGTTCCAAGGGCGTGGGCGTGTACTTCTGCTCGCAGTTCCCGGACGACGTGCCGGCCAACATCCTCGGCCAGCTCGGCAACCGCGTGCAGCACGCATTGCGCGCATTCACCCCACGCGACCAGAAGGCGGTGAAGACCGCTGCCGAGACCTTCGTGCCGAACCCGAAGCTGGATGTGGTGAAGGTGCTCAGCCAGCTTGGTACCGGTGAAGCGCTGGTGTCCACGCTGCAGGACAAGGGCGTGCCGATGCCGGTACAGCAGACGATGATCGCGCCGCCGCGCTGCCGCATGGGACCGGTCACCGAGACCGAACGTACGCAGGTGCGTGCCGGTAGCCCGGTCGGTACCCGCTACGACACTGCCATCAACCGCGAATCGGCCGCCGAACTGCTGGCCCAGCGCGCGCAGAAGGCGGTTGAGAAAGCCGATGCGCCGGCCGCGCGCAGCCGTGAGCAGGACGAGGCGCAGGAAGGTGGCTTCGGGCAATCGATCAAGGATGCGATTTTCGGCACCAAACGCCGCCAGGGCATGATCGAGACGATGGCCAAGCAGACCACGCGTACGGTCGGCACCAAGCTGGGCAACCAGATCGTGCGCGGCATCCTCGGTGGCATCTTCGGCGGCAAGCGCTGAGAGCCCCGGCAGCACCTTCGCGGCGCGCCGGCAACGGCGCGCCGTATTTGTTTCATTCCGCACGAGAAGCCGCATTACATGTCGCGTTGGCGTCCCCCCGCAGAAAAGAGCACCGCACTGATCACCGCCGCCGGCCATGCACGCTTGAAAGCCGAGCTTGATGAGCTGTGGCGTGTGCGTCGACCCGAGGTGGTCAAGGCGCTTGCCGCCGCCGCGGCCGAAGGCGATCGCTCGGAGAATGCCGAATACACCTACCGCAAGAAGCAGCTGGGCGAGATCGATCGTCGCGTGCGCTACCTGACCAAGCGCCTGGAATCACTGCGCGTGGTCGACACCACGCCGACCGATCCACAGGCCGTGTTCTTCGGTGCCTGGGTGGAGCTGGAGAACGTGGACAGCGGGCAGACCAGCCGCTATCGCATCGTCGGGCCGGATGAGACCGATGCTGGGCTGGGCTGGATCAGCATCGATTCGCCGTTGGCGCGGGCCTTGTTGAAGAAGCGCCTGGATGATGAGTTTTCGGTGGAACTGCCCAGTGGTCATCACACCTTTGCGGTGATCGATGTCGAGTACGAGGCTGCGGCCAAGGGCTGAGCCTCTGGCGGGCAGCGGCGCTCAGCCGGGCATGGGCTCGGCTCTACAGCAGCGGCGGCGGGTAACGACGACCTTCGCGCAGCGGGCGGAAGTAGTCGTCGTTCGCGTAGAAGGCTGGTGTCTGATCGGTGTGCCAGCCCGGAATGCCCGCCAATGGCAGCGGCCGCAGCTCCAGAGGATCGAGCAGCACCCTGCCCTCGTCTATGGCCTGCGCGGCCGCGTCGATGCAGCCCGCATCGTCATCGCCCTGCAGCACGATGCATTTGCCCACCAGCAGCCGACCCGGCAGCAGCGCCTGTTCCATCAGGGCGTGACCAAATACAGCGGCAATGGTGATCCGCCCTGATTGCCAATGGTTCGGTTTGAACAGCCCGCGCCAATCATGAGCATCCCAGGCGGCCAGCAAGGCCGGGTCACGCACGCGCACCACCACGCCGGTTTCATCGAACTGGGTCAGCGCGGCCTGCGCGCGGTTGCGCTGTCCTGCGGCCAGGCAATCGATGTGCCGGCATTGCTGCGCATTGAGTGCGCGCTTGATCGGCAGGTAGCGTGCCCAGACCAGGGCATTGAACAGGTCGTGCCAGTTTTCGGCACGCGTTGCGATGCGGCCTTCGGCGATGCGCGTTTCATAGTGCAGGCCGTCGGCCAGCAGCGCCGCATCCTGTTCAACAAGGCGCTTGTCCGGCAGCGCCAGGCGCGCGTCCAGATCGGACACGCGCGGCCATTCCACTGCGGTCAGCAGATCAGCGAATTCGGCGATACCGGCAAACACAGGATGATCGAACGCAGCCCCATCCACTGCCGCGCGCAGCGGTGCCACGAAGCGGCGGGGGCCGCCATCAGCAGCCTCCGCCCCGGTCACAGCACCCTGAGGTCGAATGCCGGGCGCGTGGTCGGCGGCAGTGCGTCGCCGTAGAGGTCGTGCTCGTCGCTCTCGGTGATTTCCACGTCGACGAACTCACCCACGCGCAGCGCAACCTGGTCGGCGTTCTGGATATGCACCAGGCCGTCGATCTCCGGCGCATCGGCCTTGGAACGGGCCACGGCGATATCGCCTTCGATGGCATCGACCAGGCATTGCTGCACCGTGCCGATCTTGGCTTCCAGACGCGAGGCCGAAATCTGCGCCTGCTTTTCCATGAAGCGCGCCAGTCGTTCCTGCTTCACCTCTTCCGGCACCGGGTCCGGCAGGTTGTTGGCCGTGGCGCCCTCGACGGGCGAGTAGGCGAACGCACCCACGCGGTCCAGCTGCGCTTCGTCCAGGAAGGACAGCAGCTCTTCGAACTCGGCCTCGGTCTCGCCCGGGAAACCGACGATGAAGGTCGAACGCACGGTGATGTCCGGCGCGATGCGGCGCCAGTTCTGCACGCGCTCCAGGGTCTTTTCGACCGCGCCGGGGCGCTTCATCAGGCGCAGGATGCGCGGGCTGGCGTGCTGGAACGGGATGTCCAGGTACGGCAGGATGCGGTTCTCGGCCATCAGCGGCACCACGTCATCGACGTGCGGATACGGATACACGTAGTGCATGCGCACCCACGCATCCAGCTCGGACAAGCCTTCGCACAGTGCCTTCAGCCGGGTCTGGTAGGCCTTGTCGCGCCACATCTTCTCGGCGTACTTCACATCCACGCCGTAGGCCGAGGTGTCCTGCGAAACCACAAGCAGTTCGCGCACACCGCCGCGCACCAGGCGCTCGGCTTCGCGCAGCACGTCATCCACCGGGCGCGAGACCAGCTTGCCGCGCATCGACGGAATGATGCAGAAGCTGCAATGGTGGTTGCAGCCCTCGGAAATCTTCAGGTAGGCGTAGTGGCGCGGGGTCAGCTTGATGCCGTAGTCCGGCACCAGATCCACGAACGGATCGTGCTTGGGCGGCAGCGCCGCATGCACGGCTTCCATCACGCTCTGGTAGTCCTGCGGCCCGGACACCGCCAGCACGTTCGGGTACGCCTCACGGATCTGCTCCGGGCGCTTGCCCAGGCAGCCGGTGACGATGACCTTGCCGTTCTGGTTCATCGCCTCGCCGATTGCATCCAGCGATTCGGTCACCGCCGAATCGATGAAGCCGCAGGTGTTGACCACCACCACGTCGGCCGAATCGTAGGACGGGACGATGTCGTAGCCTTCCGACCGCAGCTGGGTGAGGATGCGCTCGGAATCGACGAGGGCCTTCGGGCAGCCAAGGCTGACGAAGCCGACTTTGGGGTTCAGCTGGGACATGGAATCGCGGGACTCTGGGGGCCTGGGCCCCTGCCGGCATGGCAGGGGGACCTGGGGGCCGGGGCCTGAAAGGGCGCCAGTATACCGGGGTTGGGGGGCGGCCTCTGCATCGTGTGAGCCGCCCGATCCCGCACAGCCGCTGACATCGCGCTAACCCGCCCAGCACCGACAATGCGGGCCTGTCCCCTGCAACGAGGTACCCCCGATGTCCGAATGGATCACCCTGGATACGCATCATGGCCCGGTCCGCGCCTGGCAGGCACTGCCCGAGGGCAAACCCCGCGGCGCACTGGTGGTGGTGCAGGAAATCTTTGGCGCCAACCCGCACATTCGCGGCGTGGCCGAACGTTTCGCGGCCGAGGGTTACGCGGTGCTGGCACCGTCGTTCTTCGACCTGGTGGACGGCCCCGAGGCCGACCCGGATGCCCTGCCCTACAGCCCCGAAGGCGTGAAGGATGGCCTGCAACGGGTCACCGCGCTGGGCATGGAAAAGGCGCTGGAAGTGGTCCGCGCCGCCGCCACCCGGCTGGCCCCGCACGGCAAAGTGGGCACGGTCGGCTACTGCTGGGGCGGCAGCGTCGCGCTGCTGTCCGCGCTGCGCCTGGGCCTGCCCTCGGTCAGCTACTACGGCGCACGCAACGTGCAGTTCCTGGATGAAACACCGAAGGCCGCGGTGATGTTCCACTTCGGCGCGCAGGACAAGAGCATCCCGCCGGAGGCGATCCAGGCCCACCGCGAGAAGCTGCCGCAGATGGCGACCTACGTCTATCCGGCCGACCATGCCTTCAACCGGGAGGTCGGACATGCGTATGATCCAGACAGCGCCGCCCTGGCGCTGCAACGCACCCTGGACTTCTTCTCGGAGCATCTTGGATGAGCGATTTCGAACTCGATTCACGCCTGGCCACCGATAGCGTGCTGGTGGCCGAAGGCCCGTTGTCGCAAGTGCGACTGATGAACGACGAACGATTCCCCTGGCTGGTCCTGGTGCCGCGCCTGGCCGGGGTGACCGAGTGGATCGAGCTGGACGGCGAGCAGCAGGACAAGCTGCGCACCGAGCTCAACCGCGCCTGCAAGGCGCTGCACGGTTCGGACGGGGTGGAGAAGATCAACATCGGTGCACTGGGCAACATCGTGCGCCAGCTGCATTTCCACGTGATCGGCCGCCACGACGGCGATCCGGCATGGCCGGGACCGGTCTGGGGCAGCGGCCCGGCGCACCGCTATGAACCGGCCGCACTGGACCAGCATGTCGCCTACTGGAAGGAACGGCTAGGATATCCGGCCCATTCCTGAGCCAGTGCCGACCCGATGCGATTCAATATCGTCGCCGCCATCCTGCTGATCCTGATCGGCCTGTTCATGCTGGCCAGCAACCTGGGCTGGACCAACCTGAACCTGTCGCGCCTGCTGTTGACCTGGTGGCCGCTCGGCCTGGTGGCCGTGGGCATCGCGATCCTGTTCGGTCGCGGCAAATAAGCGAAGGCGGCGCATGCGCCGCCTTCGTGATCACGCAGAACGCCGGGCATCGCCCGGCGCCACCTTCAGGTGCGCGGCAGAGTCACGCCGGTCTGGCCCTGGTACTTGCCGCCACGGTCCTTGTACGAGGTCTCGCACACTTCATCGGACTGGAAGAACAGCATCTGCGCCACGCCTTCGTTGGCGTAGATGCGCGCCGGCAGCGGCGTGGTGTTGCTGAACTCCAGGGTCACATGGCCTTCCCACTCCGGCTCCAGCGGGGTCACGTTGACGATGATGCCGCAGCGCGCATAGGTGCTCTTGCCCAGGCACACCACCAGGGTGTCGCGCGGAATGCGGAAATATTCGACCGTGCGCGCCAGCGCGAAGCTGTTCGGCGGAATGATGCACTCATCGCCGACGATGTCGACGAAGCTGCCCGGGTCGAAATGCTTGGGGTCGACGATCGTCGAGTTGATGTTGGTGAACACCTTGAACTCGCGCGAGCAGCGCACGTCGTAGCCGTAGCTGGAGGTGCCGTAGCTGACGATGCGCTCGCCGTTGACCTGCTTGACCTGCCCGGCCTCGTACGGCTCGATCATGCCGTGCTGTTCGGACATCTGGCGGATCCAACGGTCACTCTTGATGCTCATGCTCTGTCCTGGGTGCAAGGGGGCGCGAGGATTCTAGCAGGGGGCCGGGCGTCGCCGCCGCAGCCCCGCCAGCGGGCCCTTACAGCAGCGAGGACAGGATCGGGATCGAGGCGCGCGGGCGCTTGCCCACCTCCTCGACCAGACGCTGGGCAGCGCGATGGTAGGCCTGGGCCGCGGCCGAATCCGGCTGCGCGGCGGTGATCGGGGTACCGGCGTCACCCTGCTCGCGGATGCCGATCTGCAGCGGCAGCGACCCCAGCAGCGGTACGCCGTACTGCGCCGCCATGCGCTCGCCACCACCCTCGCCGAACAGGTGCTCCACGTGCCCGCAGTTGCTGCAGGTATGCACGGCCATGTTCTCGACCACGCCCAGCACCGGCACTTCGACCTTCTCGAACATCTTCAGCGCCTTCTTCGCGTCCAGCGTAGCGATGTCCTGCGGCGTGGTGACGATCACCGCGCCGGCCAGCGGGATCTTCTGCACCAGGGTCAGCTGGATGTCGCCGGTACCCGGCGGCAGGTCGATCAGCAGGTAGTCCAGGTCATCCCACAGCGTGTCTTCGAACAGCTGGGTCAGCGCCGCCGTCGCGCGTGGCGCGCGCATGATCAGCGGCGTTTCGTCCTCGACCAGATAGCCGATCGACATGGTGTCCACGCCGAAGGCACGCATCGGCTCGATGCTCTTGTTGTCCGGGCTTTCCGGGCGACCGGACAGGCCGAGCATCGCCGGCACGCTGGGGCCGTAAATGTCCGCGTCAAGCACGCCGACGCGCGCGCCAAGCTGCTGCAGGGCGACGGCAAGGTTGACCGCCGTGGTCGACTTGCCCACCCCACCCTTTCCCGAGCCCACCGCGATCACGTTGCGGATGCGCGCATGCGGCGCCAGTCCCTTCTGCACCTGGCTGGCATGCGGACGACGGGAAGAACTGTTCACTGCGGACTCCGGGTGAATCGATAAGAAGAACCCAACATCATACTAGCTGGACGTACGCTGACTGAAATTCAGGATTGCTACAGATTCGTGCACAGATTGTTAAGTTCATGTTACGTTCGTTAAGCACTGGTTTTGGGCTGCGCTGCTGGTTCTACAGCACGCACGATGGCGCATGCGCAGTGCCGTACTCGTATTTGCTCTCTGAACGGAACTACATGAAAGACCTTCGCAATTCCGCACGTCGCAACACCCTCGCTGTCGCCTTGATCTCCGCCCTGGTTGCCGCCTCGCCGGCAATGGCCCAGGACAAGGCCACCAACCTGGACAAGATCACCGTCACCGGCTCGCTGATCCCGCAGACCCAGGTCGAGACCCAGACCCCGGTCATGACCATCAGCGCTGAAGCCATCCAGTCACGCGGCTTCAACAGCGTCGCCGAAGTGCTGCAGCAGTCTTCGCTGACCACCGGCGGCATCCAGGGCGGCCAGACCTCCGCCTCGTTCACCCAGGGCGCTGAAGCCGCTGGCATGTTCGGCCTGAATCCGGGTTACACCAAGTACCTGATCAACGGCCGCCCGATGATGTCCTATCCGGCGCTGTACAACGGTGGCGACGCGTTCAACAACATCAGCGGAATTCCGATCGACATCGTCGAGCGCATCGAAGTCCTGCCGGGTGGCCAGTCCTCCCTGTACGGTTCGGATGCGATCGCCGGCGTGGTCAACATCATCCTGAAGGACCACATGGAAGGCGGCAGCCTGTCCGTGCGTGGCGGCACCACCACTGAAGGCGGCGGCAGCAGCTTCCGCATCAGCGGCGCACACGGCTTCTCGGCGCTGGACGACCGTTTCAATGCACTGGTCAACGTGCAGATCGAAAGCAGCAATCCGATCTGGGGCTACCAGCGTGACCTGACCAAGCAGAACAACACCAACGGCTACACCGCGCAGCTGCCGTCGAACGACTTCGCCGTCATCGACGCCAAGACCAACGCGCTGTACATGATGGACCCGAGCAACTGCGCCAACGTTGCCGGCCAGTTCGATGGCACCACCGTGCTGGCCAACCGTCCGACCGGCCAGTCCTGCGGTTCGGTGTTCGGCGCCGGCTACAAGACCCTGAAGAACGGCAAGGACAGTGGCCAGTTCTACTCGTCGATGACCTTCGACGTGAATGACAACTTCCAGCTGTTCGCCGACGTGCTGTACAGCAAGGAAAAGACCGAATACACCTCCGGTTCGAACTACCTGTGGTGGGGCACCAAGAGCGGCATGGGCGGCTTCTACGACCAGGCGTCGGGCAAGCTGGTCAACCTGCAGCGCGCGTTCGCCCCGGAAGACATCGGCGGCGAAGGCTACAAGGGCATCCTGAACAACGACAAGAGCCGTGCCTACCAGGTCACCCTGGGCGGCAAGGGTGCGGTCGGCAATTGGGACTACAGCCTGAGCTTCACCCGCGGCGAGTACCGCCTGGATGAAAGCAAGTTCCAGCGCTTCGGCAATGCCATCAACAGCTACTTCGCCGACAAGGTACTGGGCCCGCAGCTCGGCACCAAGGATGGCTTCGGCATCTACAACACCAACTGGGGCGCGTTCTACTCGCCGATCGCGCCGGAAGATTTCGCCGGCTTCACCGGTTACACCACCAACCATGCCCGTACCTGGCAGAACATGGCTCGTGCCCAGGTCACCAATGGCTCGCTGTTCTCGCTTCCGGGCGGTGACGCCGGTCTGGCCGTGGTCGTCGAAGGCGGCAGCGAAGGTTGGGACTACAGCCCGGACCAGCGCCTGCTGGACGGCGATGTGTGGGGCTCGTCGGCTGTTGCCGGCAACGGCCATCGCAGCAACTACGCGGTGACCAGCGAGCTGCGCATGCCGCTGCTGGAGTCGCTGACGGTGACCGCTTCCGGTCGCTATGACGCCTTCAAGATCGCCGACAACACCGTCGACAAGGCCACCTACAGCGTGGGCGTCGAGTTCCGTCCGATCGAAAGCCTGCTGTTCCGCGGCAAGTACGGTACCGCCTTCCGCGCACCGACCCTGCCCGACGCGTTCCAGGGCCGCAGCGGCTACTACGCTGCCAACTCGACCGACTACTACCGTTGCGGTGAGCTGGGCTTCGTGCCGGGCAACACCGACGCCTGCCGCTACGCCGACAGCGTCTCGGTCTACTCC
>RCUO01000501.1_pt1 | contig 19399 bp, 21 predicted proteins | sample 2166161 | NCBI WGS metagenome assembly RCUO01 (sample SAMN09932617, study PRJNA488358) | compost metagenome | feature: garden; material: soil; isolation source: compost soil in cyclohexanecarbonitrile-enriched culture | place: Germany: Experimental Botanical Garden Goettingen | collected 2016-01-27 | reverse complement strand
CTCGGGGCTAAAATTACGTCTGTTACGTCCGGTCATAATGTCACCTGTTTTGACTGTGAGGTGATGATATCACCTCTATTCAGGTGGCCAAATTCAGTGTGCCACTTCAAATAACAGGAAGGGATTATTATAAAGGTTAATGGTTAGTTCAGATCAGAGATAGAGAGTACACCTGAGTAGTGATTGATACACAGGAACAGACATACTCTCTTCTTTCATGACTAACATGAAAGATCACTATTGTGCAAAGGTAGCTCTATCCCTTCGGGATAACAAACCTCCCTCGCTTCGCTCGCGAACTTCGTGTGTAGGGTAGCACATTTTCCTGCCCCTTGTCAAGGGTGGGTGCCATAAAAACCCAAAAAATCCAAATGTTTTTTAACTCCCTCATGCTCGCGCCCTGCAAGGGAATTCACCTATGACTTGAATAGTCAATCTCCACAATGCCTCTAATGACGGCAAAGCGGCAGCGTACAGTTTCCTCACATGATTGTCTCGCACAGTTGCAGTGGTCAAAGCAAAACAGGCGGTTAAAACATCAAAGGAGCTTCGGCTCCTTTTTTGCTATCTGGAATGGGGTCAAAAAGGGGGTCAGACGTATTTTTAAGGTGAAGAAGCGATAACCGGGAGGGCAGGCTTGCGCCAGCGAGCAACTTCCCCTAAGCTGGCAAAAAGTAAGAGAAATGTAATCTACATGACTCGGGGTGCCCTTCCTTGTGAAGGCTGAGAAATACCCGTACCACCTGATCTGGATAATGCCAGCGTAGCCATGGCAATTATTCTGATAAAAATCAAAAAATTACTTCTATTTTTCGTCCTGTTTTGTTCAGCCGTAACACATTGAGGCTCATCAAATGGGACACAAAACCATTCGTCATACCACTAAACGTAACGGGATCTACTACGTTCGCTTTCGTCTGTCCGGCAAAAAATATTTCCGTAAGTCGCTGGAAACAGACAGCTACGCCCAAGCACACTCGGTAATGTCTTTTGCCTCTCCTGTCATTCACTTAGTGCAATGCGGGGCTATCAAGCCCGATCAGTTTTCCGCTCGCCTTTCTGCGATCACCAGTCGCTTGAAACAACAGGCTGACCACTGGTTAGCACAACAATTCCTCAATGATGAGCGGCGTGAAGTCCAAACTCAGCCGATAACAGCGCATGAATATCGAGATGCTGTCGCTCCTGCTGTAGTTGCGGAGCAAAAAGAGCTAACCGAGTCAGAAAACGCTTTAACTCTGGCTGGTGCATGGAACATGTACCGAAGCGAGAAGGGGCGAAGCTGGACTAAAGCAATCGCCCAGGCCAATGAGCGTTTTATGGAAGTACTGCTCGTAGTTTTGGGTGCATCAACGGACGTAAAGGCAGTCACCAGGCAAGATATTAAGCAGGTGATGGAAGTTGTAGAAAACCTGCCTAAGCGTGTTGTTCAGCCGTATCGCTCAATGACTATTCAGCAACTGATCGAATGTGATGATGTTCCACCAGATGATTTGGTGGGGGCCGAGGCAATTCATAAACATCTCAAAATTTATAAATCATTGTTCAAGACCTTTCTTACTGATAGCAAAGAGATCCTGGATAAATCGCCGACTGATGGCGTAGTGGCGGCACCATCGAAAACAAGGTTTGGTGCGTACAGCGCAACGGAGATGAGAAAATTTGTGGGTTGGGCGCTCAAGCAGCCTGACGGCTGGCAGAAGTGGATCACATTATTATTGGCTTACACTGGAGCAAGGAGAGGTGAGATAGCCAAGCTGGAAAAAACGCAAATTAAATACGATGAAGACAGCCAGCGTTATTACCTTCTAATTGCCGAAGGCGGACAGGGAAAAACAGAAAATGCTACACGACAAGTAGCGATCCATCCCAGTTTGATCGAGTGGGGCTTCATCGATTTTGTGAATCGTCAGTGGAAAGAGAAAATATTTTCTCCAGTGGCGGGTAAGAATATGCCGAAGATTGGCAAGGTTTTAGCTGATATCCGCGATCAGCTTGGTATCCCGTACCTTGATGATTATGGACAGCGGCGGCTGGTGCATAGTTTCCGGCACACAATGATCTCGACCTGTCTGGCTGGATGGGTTGGAAACTTGGCGCACTTGCAACAGGTTGTCGGTCATGAGAAAAGCGGGACGGGGATCACCAGACGCTATTTGCATACGTTTCCGCTATCTGCGGTTTGCTATGTGATCGACGGATTATGCTGGTATTAATTTTCTGCCTTCAAGATCACCCGTCAAGTTGGTGGGGTAATAATATTCCGATGATGAACTTCGCTTCACAATTAGCGATTTTCACCATCGGGGTAATGCTGTTCCCGCTATAGCCATTCTTTTCTCCGTCACTCTCCCAAACTGTTGCTTCTGTCATGTTCAAATGCCAACCCTGTACTGGATTAACCATAACTGCGGTGTGGATTTCTTCATGCTGAGCAGCTAAGTTTTTCGCACATTAGTTGCAAAGCTACTAATCATTAACTTGATCACTTTTAACGATCAATATATAAATATTGATCTGTTAAATCGATCGATTGAGGTGTCCGATAGCGAGGTGTCGGGCAATCAACTTTCAAACGAGGAAAGTGATTAGTGATTAAAATCATAATGATATGCTTATCTTTAAGCTCATGTGCAGCGCTTGGCGATGATGGCAGTGTGTCAGGTGAAGTCGCAGAAAAGATTCAGAGCGAAATTCAACATGCGGGTTATGAGTGTGAGCGGGTCGATAGCGTTGAAACGCGATGGTTTTTTGGAACAACGGCGAATGTCATTTGCGACAGGGTATTCCGATTTGTTTTGGAGTATGAGCGGGGAGGGGTGAGCGTTGAAGTGGTGAACCTTTAATATTAACCAGTTATCATTGGTATTTTTGATTCACATCACAAATAAACTGTTTTTATATACAGTTGTTTGGCGTATGATACCTATGCAATTTTGCAGAATTCTTAAGGTGAAATGCCATCATGAAAGACGGACTTTATTCTGTTTTCTTCAAAAGCAACACTCAAGATTTCGGTGCTGGTGTTGTTTCAGTTAAAAATGATGCCGTAAATGGCGGTGATTATGCTTTTTATTATCAGGGAAAAATTAATAATAATAATTTAAGATTGCATGTGAAACAATTCAATCCTGGTAGTCAATCGGTTTTCGGTCCGTTAAATAATTTTTACTTGGTTTTAGCTGTAAGTGAAAAAGAACCACATGGCTATATTCTTGAAGGTAGCATGGAAGGGAATCCTCATTTGAACTTACAAGTATCAGCAACAAAAATTTCAGATTTAACTGAATGATTTGATAATAAAAGAGGGCTCAATAGCCCTCTTTTATTATGTTCTTTTCTCTCTTGATTCTATAGTTTTTTGATACCATTCTTCACGATCTTTTCTTTCTTTTTCTCTATCATCTGAACTGTAATTATCAGTTTTTATTTTTTTGGAGCCTTGTGTGATGGGTCTCCAGTCTTCTCTAATCTTTTTGATCTGTTCTGCTATTTGCGTCATTGGGTTTCGAGCACCCAAGTAATTTATTCCTTCGAATGATGACATGTCATATTCGTATTCGTTGAATTCTCTTTCAATCGAGTTCGCTTGCTTCGACCAGCTGATAACTACTTTGTAAACGTTATCTTTTATTTGATTATATTCGCAAAGGTTACTTGATAACATCTGCCCGTTTTTCAATACGCTGATTTTCCGAAACGGGATAGAGTGTTTTTTATTTTCCCTATATTCTGCATTAATCAGCGGGGGGTCAAATTCAACTTCTATATTATAAGCCGGTGCATTCCCGGTATTCGCTATATTTATATCAAAATAAAAAGCAGCCCAAGCATTAGGTTCAAGAGTAACAACAATGTGGGGCTGCGAGGAGGATTCAACCATCCGTGTTGTTTCCTTGGCAAGCAATTTTGTTACTCGCCAAAGGAAAAACGTTGCTACTGCGGTTAAGACAGCTGCAACCGCACTTATAAATGTACTCCATTTCTCGAGATGAGAAATCAAAAAATCAAGCATTACTCATTTCCTCAGGTGCTGAATAAAAACGAGCCAAGATTACATCGTCGCGGTTTGAAAAGGTGGAGGAGGCCTAAGCCTCCTCTCTTTTAAACAACATGAAGGTAAGAAGTTTGAACACCATCACGATAGCCCTCAGCAAATGCTGCTTGCGGACTTTTGTGACGTACCGTTCCAGCTTGGCTATCAGGAAGAATAGCTAAATTGACCCAAGGCTGCCCCGAACGAACCAAGCCGGCTCGGTAACCTTGATCATAAGCGCAGCCACAACATTTATGGCGTCCTTCACCACCTTGATCGTGAGGTAAGCTGATGAATAGAGAGTTGTATCGGTGGGACTGTTTGCAAACGGTCATGCAATGCTCCTTTCGAGCGTTCATTTTAAGGTTTACATGATCCTCTTTGCCTGGCACAATCAAGCCGTCAAGAACGAAAGCAAGGCAGAGATTCGTATGAGTTTGGCGACTCATATTGGTCATGCGTTGTAAGCCGGGTTCATATATGTGAATCCGGTTTTTTTATGCCTGTTATTCATACAGGAATACTACATATAGGGGGTGAGAGAAATTATACCCCTATATGTCCAACATTCTAGTAAGGATTCTTTTCAACACAAGAGTTGATTTTGAGCTTAAATTCAGGTTGCTAAAGCGTCATAAAGGCTGAGTCCAAGTACCGTAAGGCCTGGACGAAATGTCAATATTTAGAAAAAAAAATGAAAGTTTGATCAAGCGCAGATTCGCCAACCGTCAGAACAGCTTAGTTAAGCGCAACTTGAAAATGAAAAGGTCGAATTACACTAATAGGCGGGGAGAGACTTCTCCCTTATTTGTTAGTCGGAATCCTCGGTGTCGAAGGTTTTAACGCTTGAACAATGCTTGCTCCGCGTCACATAGCTGAATGAGTAAATGGAGTTTTCATACCGGCAAAGCGTTTTTCCGTTTGTTGTCTCCTCTTGTTCAGTGAGTAACATCGTGATCCTGCCTGCGTGTGCTGTCAGTGGCTGACATGCCAGCAGGGCCAACAAAGTTAAAACTGATGCTGTTCTTTTTTCATTTGTTCCACGCCGTGTTGTTGAATGTTCAGATCGTAGGTCTGATTCACTTCGTCTTGCGTAATATCGAGGAACGTCTGGTGAACGATGGGCTGCTGTGGTTCAGCATTTTGGATATTGTCTCGATGGGTACACTGACCCGCCCCCCCGGAACCAGTCCATCATTACCCCCAATGCTATATAAATCTCTTGCTGCAAATATCCTGCCGGTGATTGTACCGCTGGCGCATAGTCCGAGGTGTTAGACGGAGAATCGCCGCCTTCGGAATTCGTCGTCGATCTTTTTCAAATATCTTTGCCGCGAGTAGCTGGTCTTGCTTTTACTGATGGTATCGAAAATCGTTCGTTTTGTGATACCAGAAAACACCCTATAAAACCGGTATCAATAAAATAGCATATTGACATAATGATACCAATCATTAATTATGATACCGTTTTTGATACCAGATAAGGGGATATTATGAGCCGCACCTTTGCTTATTGCCGTGTTTCTACCAGTGAGCAGACAACCGAAAACCAAATCATGGCGATTCGTCAGGTTGGTTATGATGTGTCTGATAATCGTGTTGTCTCGGAAACCGTATCAGGTGGTGTACAGGCAATGAAGCGTAAAGGCTTTGCCGATATGGTTACTCATAAGCTGGAAGCCGGGGATCGGCTGGTAGTGTTGAAGCTGGATCGCCTGGGTCGTGATAATCTCGATGTACAGCAAACAATCACTATGCTGGTGGAGAAGGGAATCGATGTTGTATCGCTGGATCTGCCTGTTCGTAATCTCACCAGCGCAGAAGGAAAGTTAATGCTGCAAATGTTTTCGGCTTTCGCGGAGTTCGAAAAGTCCCGCATCATTGAGCGCACCAAAGATGGTTTGGCACGGGCTAAGATGGAGGGTAAGAAGTTAGGCCGTCCGGCTGCGGTAGATACCTTTAAGCGTGTGCAGGAAGCCAAAACAAAGGGACTGAGCCAGTCCAAAGTGGCGTCTGAATTGGGTTTGAGCCTGCCAACGATCAAACGCAACTGGAACATCAAAGAAGAGTAAATCTGGATAAGCCCAGACTTGAACTGGCAGTTTTCCCGGACAAACCAAAACCAGTTCTGATAGTCGGCTTTGAGCGAGGAGCAGACGTTATACAATCCGTACACACTAGATCTTAAGAGGTGGATGGAACCACTAGTTTGGGTACATACAGCCAAATCTCTCATTTTATTTGGATCAGAAAATCCTTTTGACAAATACCACGTAACCCATGAAATGATAATATCGGCAACGTATTTTGCATGATGTAATATCCCTCAGCCGTCAGAAACATACGACGATGATGTCTGAAGCCAGGCGTTCTCGTGAGAATGTGAGTACCGAATGTTGGGCTTTCTAATCTTTCAAAATTCAATGTAAACTACCAACTAATTGGTAGTTGTTTTTTTCCTGAGGATTCACTGAATGGCTAAAACTGCACTTGCCCTGAAAGTATCTCTGGCCATGTTGGCTTTCGCGGCAAACTCTGTTCTTTGCCGTCTGGCACTCAAGGGTGGACATATTGACCCTTTTTCCTTCAGCAGCTTACGCTTGCTTAGCGGTGCGCTGGTCCTGCTGCCTTTTCTGTTTCTTCACACCAAAAGCTCCATATCCGTATGGCGTCCGTTAAGCGGGTTCTATCTGATGGTCTATGCGGTTTTCTTTTCAGTCGCCTACATCCATCTTGATACGGGCGCCGGGGCGCTGTTACTTTTTGGTGCAGTACAGTTTGCGATGGTGATGTACGGATTATTTAAGGGAGAGTCACTGTCAGTATTGCGAGCAAGCGGTCTTATGCTCGCATTAGCGGGCATTGCCATACTTTTGTTACCCGGAGCTAAAGCGCCCCCCATTTTTAGTGCGGTTCTGATGATCGTGGCCGGGTTATCCTGGGCTGCATATTCGATAACGGGGAGGAAGACACAAAACGCGGGTGCATCCACGGCGGCAAACTTTGTTCTGGCCGTTCCAATGGCGATCATTCTTTCGGTGCTGTCTATAAAAGAGGGTCACTACGACACGGTGGGGATTGCTCTGTCATTGTTATCAGGAGCCGTCGCATCAGCCGGAGCTTACGTGCTCTGGTATACGCTTTTACCGTCCCTCGGCTCGATTACGGCAAGCACAATCCAGCTCAGTGTCCCTTGCCTTGCCATGCTGGGAGGGGTCGTGTTTCTCGGTGAATCGTTGACTTCCCGAATGGTATTTTCAGCCCTGGCCGTACTGGTTGGTATAGTGATGGTGACTCAGGAAAAGAAACCGACAGTCTGACCCTCAACGGTTGGCGGAAGTAGCGGTCTGGCGGATATTGTGATTTTCCGATGCGATAGTCAGGCGCGGGGGATCCAGCGTCAGGTGTGCAAAAAAATGCCGCCCGGTGAGGGGCGGCTCATTTGAACGTGCTTTGATTAGCGTCTGACGGCCATGATGCCGGCATCGACGTCCCAGATAGCTCCGGTGACCCATGATGCTTTATCAGACAGCAGGAACAGCATAGTATTGGCTACATCTTCCGCTGTCCCGACGCGCCCCAACGGATGGAAGTCGTTCAGAGACTTCATCGCATCGGCGATGTCGGCTTTATCCATGAACCCTTCATAAATTGGCGTATGCACGATTCCCGGTGACACGGCATTCACACGAATCCCGGCACTGGCCAGCTCTATCGCCAGATTACGCGTCAGGGCATGCAGACCCGCTTTTGCCATTGAATAGGCAGAAGACGGTGAGTCACCCAGCGCAGCCTGTGCGCCAATCGACCCGACGTTGACAATAGATCCTTCCAGCTTCGCCGCCAGCATGTTCTTTACGACGTCCTGCGTTATGAAGAACGTGGCGCGGTTAAGCGAAAGATACATGTCGTAATCGGCAAAGCTGTGCTCGGTGAAATCTTTGGGAATGAAAATCCCGGCAGCATTGACCATCAGGCTGATATCACGGTGGTTGGTGTTGATTTCCTGGCGAATGGTTTCCATGCCCTCTTCGGTCATCAGGTTTGCCGCAATAACCGCAACCGGGCCCAGTGGGCTCAGCTCTTTTTGCACGGCTTCCGCTTTGTCTTTTTTATTGCCGGTCAGAACAACACTACCGCCTGCTTCGAGCACCATGCGCGCGACAGCCAGTCCCATGCCACTGGTGCCGCCGACGACGAGTAGTTTTTTACCTTTAAAAAATTCACTCATTTTCATACTCCTCTATTTACAGGTAAGAAGTTGACGGCACGGTCAGTGCCGACGGTTGACGGGCTAAATGCTGCAGCCTTCGGTTCCGCAGGTCTGACCCGCAGTGGCTGAAAACTCAGTTTGCTGCTCATCCCATACCTGACGCAGGGCGTTCAAAAAGTTATCTGCGCTCTGAGCACCGCTGATAGCGTATTTTTCGTTCATCACAAAGACCGGGACACCGCTGACGCCGATGGAGCGTGCATGAGCTTCATCTCCGGCAACGGAAGCACGGAAATCGTCGTTTTCAAGAGCGGCTTCAGCGTCGATTTTTGCCATGCCCGCTTCAACGGCCAGTGCAACCAGTTCATTACGGTCGAAGAGAGAGCGACCCTCAGTGATACTGCCGCGGTAAAAGCGTTCTTCGACGGCATCCGCTATTCCAGCTTTACGCGCGGCAGTCAGAAGGGTGTGCGCATCTTCGGTATCACCAAACATCATGGTGTCGAAGTTGTAGGTGAGGCCTTCAGATTTACCGGCGGTCTCCACCTGATTCATCATCAGTTCTGCCGAATGCTGGCTACCCAGCTTTTTCACGATGGCCTCTCTGAAAGGCATTGTTGGGGTACCGCCAGCCAGACGGTAGCTGTGATGACGGATCACCACCTGATCGCGAAACTCAAAACTGTTCAGCCCCTGTTCAAATCGTTTTTTAGCAATCCAGCACCACGGGCAGACTAAATCTGACCAGATATCAATGGTGAGAGTAGGTTTAAGCGTTTTCATGATGACTCCTCAAAGATTGTGGGACAGACGCGTTAACTTCCCGAAGAACGGCGCCTGCACTGGATTTATTCAGCCTGCCAGACCGGATAATCGGTATAGCCTTTTTCCGGAGAACCACTGACGCCGTAGTACGTGGTACGGTCACTTTCTGCCAGCGGCCAGCCGTTTTGCATTCTTTCGACCAGATCAGGGTTGGCGATGTAAGGGACGCCAAACGCCACTAAATCCAGCTCATCGGCTTCAAGTGCCTGTTCGGCGATATCGCGAGTGAAACCACCTGCAGCGATAATGGTGCCTTTAAAAGAGTTGCGGAAACGGCGGCGGAATCCTTCCGGCAGCGGGGCTTTGGTGTACACCGGCTGATAGTAAAGGTGCACATAGGCAAGTTCGCGCTGACCGAGAGCGTCAGTGATGGCTTCCCAGGTTTCCTCTTCCCCCTCATACGGCGCGAGGTCATAAATACGGCCGAAGGGAGAAAGGCGCACGGCAACGTGGCTGTTACCCACCGCGTCAGCCACGGCATCAATAGTTTCCAGCAGGAAGCGCTGACGGTTTTCCACGGAGCCGCCGTATTCATCGGTGCGGGTGTTTAATTCGCTGCTGAGGAACTGGTCAAAGATGAACCCGTTCGCCGCCATGATTTCCACGCCGTCAAAACCGGCTTCCATTGCCAGACGCGCGGAATGTACAAAGTCGGCGGTGATGCGTTTCACTTCATGGGTTTTCAGTGCGCGTGGCTGGCTTGGCACAACCGGGCCCGGCTCGCCGGATTCGGTCAGCGCAAAAACAGTGGTATTGACCGCCTGAACGGTGCCCGCTGAAACCGGTGCAATGTGGCCCGGCTGAAGAGTGGTGTGAGACATACGGCCGACGTGCCAGAGTTGGGCGAAAATACGGCCACCTTTGGCATGAACCGCTTTCGTCACCTTACGCCAGCCCTGAACGTGTGCGTCATTGTAAATGCCCGGAGTATAGAGATAGCCACGGCCTTCTTCTGAAACAGGCATACCTTCGGTGATGAGCAGACCAGCGGAAGCACGCTGTGCATAATACAAAGCCACGACCTCGTCCGGTACGTCATTCATGGTGCGGGTGCGCGTCATCGGCGCCATGATCACACGATTTTTTAATGTCATGCCAGACAGGTTGTAGGGGGTGAACAGCTTACTCATCGTGTACCTCACAAAGACAAAAATGGTTTATCCCCACAGGGGAATGACAACGTCCGGCAGACTCACCGACTGAACATCGTCGGATTGCAGTTGCGTAAACATCTGATGGCTGGCACTATACCAACCATCTAGTAGGTAGGTCAACGAAAACCATTACGATATTTGTTTAACGCAACGGCCACCTGCGTAAACGCCCGCGAACTCATTGAGGTCATCAACATGCGTAACTTAACGTCTTATAACGAAGATAATTTCCGGCAGATAGAACAGTACGAGGGGATATCAGTCGTGCGTTTTTCTGCTCCGTGGTGTCCGCCCTGCCAGGCAAGCGAAGAGATGTTCAGTCTGTTTGTAGAACGGCTCGATGATGATATCCAGACAGGAAAGGTCAATGTCGATCAGGCGCCCGTATTGACGACCAAATATGAAATATGGGGACTACCGTCGGTACTGATATTTCATGAAGGACAACTGGTAAAACGCATACCGGGAGTGAAATCGCCTGCAGTATATGCACAGGCAATTGCGGACATAAAAAAAGGGCAATAATGCCCTTTTAAGAGGAAATACTTAACGCTTAACCGCGAGCCTGGCTTACTGCATCCAGGGTACGTGCTGAATAAATGACAGCCGCGCCCGCGTTAAGGTTGATCGCAACGCCCAGTGCTTCGGCGATCTCCGCATCCGTTGCGCCGGCTTTCACGGCAGCGTCAGCGTGGAAGGCAATACAGCCGTCACAGCGCGTGGTAACTGCGCACGCCAGTGCGATAAGTTCGCGAACTTTAGCACCCAGAAGGTCTGTTTTATTGCCTGCTGTTCCCAGAGCAACCACGCCTTTCATGGTATCCGGGGTTAGCTTGCCGAGTTCACCCAGGCGTTGCATTAAATCTGTGCGGTAATTGTTCCAGTCTAACATTTTGTCAATCTCCGGATTAACGGGTATTAAGGAGCAGCTTTATGTATTTGAGGCTGCTACTAAAAACTTCTGGCCTTGCCGTAGCACGGGCCACGACGCTTGCACCTTCGCAAAGGTTAATGATCATCAAAGCCAGGTCAGAGGGTTCACCTTGCGGCGCAATCTCACCGGCAGCAATTCCACGTGAAACAACGCTCATCAGCCACTCAATCTGCATATCGAAATAGCGTGACGTCTGGTCAGTGATATTGCTGGGCAGATTGGCTGTCTCAGCTGACAATGCACAGCACAGCGGTAACAATGATGCGCGATGACTCTGGGCAAAAAGGTCAACATAAGCAGCTATTCTTTGCGCGGCTGTTTTTTCTGAGGCCTCAATCTGTTCAAACACGCGTTGAGTATCCGCCAATGCCTGAATCACCACTTCTTCGCCCAGAATATCTTTGGTCGGAAAGTGGTGATGAATGCTGGCCTTGGTAATACCGACGATTTTAGACAAATCAGCATAACTGAATGCCGAATAGCCTTTTTCGCGCATCAGATGTTCGGCCTCACTGAGCAGCCTTTCCCGCGTCATGGTTGTCATAATTGCTCCATATAATCTACTAGTTGGTAGATTATATTCCTGCATTTTTGGGGTAGCAAGGTGTATCACTGACTAACTATTGTTCTGTCCTGATGGTAACGGCCATCCTGTTTTTCGTGATGGCATCGTTACGTCTTTTACATCAGATCATTTATTCACACTAAGCGTGTAATCATTTCTACAGGGTTAGCCAGCGTGTCATGGATAGGTGAAGTATTTTTCATTTCGCTGACCAGCGCTTCTAACTCCTCGCGACTTGCAGTCTTGCTCGTCAGGTGAACATCAACGCGAATGGATTTAGCACCTTTACGCACAGTGCTGTTGAGACCGAGGAAGCCATTGAGGTCGATATCGAAATTCAGATCCAACTCAATGCCGTCAAGGTCGATGCCTTTTTCAGCGGCCATCATAGTCAGGGTGGCTGTATAACAACCCGCAAGCGCCTGCATAATGTATTCGGTCGGGCTCATCCCGGTATCGGTACCCAGTAAACCTGCAGGTTCATCCCCGATATTGGAGAATTTACCCACACGGCTGTCATCAACAATACCGTTCTGAATAGTGGCGCCGGTTTCCGTGCGAACGGTTAACCCGCCGTTGGAACGGGCTTTCATCTGGAAAGTCAGATTACCCAGGCCAGGCTGAGTGCGTACGGCTTCACGGGTATTGTGGATCGCAAGTGCGGCTGCAGAAGGTTTAACGGTAGTAGACATAATGGCTCCAGGGATTTCTTAAGGAAAGAGTGTAGTTATCGTTAGCGACAACCAATCAACTAGTAGGTAGGTTAGCGGCGTAAGCTAGACTTGTCCACTGTTTTATGAAAAAGAGTGCAGACAGCCACGACAAACACTTTATTGCACGTTGATTATGTTATTGAGCAGCCTTAACCACAAATAGCTCAATCTCAATTTGTTGTACATAAATAGAAAATTCAGAAAACCCAACCCTGTTTGACTGGTTATCACGTCGATTTCAACCGACCAACTCCAGTTTATCAGCACCTCAGTTGTGCTTACTATGTCCGTTATTGGCACAAAGTTGCCTGTCAGCTGAGGTAAAGCTCAATGAAGTAATACTACCAGATTGAGTTTGAGCTGATAGACGTAAGCCAATGCCGTAAATCCCTCCGTTGTTTCTATGGTCTCGCGAGGATGCGATATTTATTATTAAATTACATATGTTTAATCATGATTTGTTATGGGAAAATCGGCGGCGCAGGGATCGCTGTAGACATTGCTTCGCCTGCTGTCGACAAATTTGCCCTGGGAATATGCTCTGGAATATTTTCCGTGAGCGTATGACTGGCATGGTCGAATCGAACCTTGCTTAACGCATATGCATTCTCCCACCAACGCCACCTCATGTCCCTGAGCCAGGAACATTGTCGCCGCTTTAGGATTTGCACATGGCGCTACGCTCTGCCTGCGGCTATCAGCCAGTCGATGGTTATTTCCGTCACAGTGATGTCATAAATTTTCACTGTTTCCCCTTCGGCTGGACGGGTAGAAATTTGTAGAGATCCGGGTTGGCTTCCTTGATTTTGCGAGCGGCGGCAATAGCCCTCTCCAGCGCGTCCGGGTCGATATAGGCGGGCGCTGGTGGCCCGCTCTTGGTCATACGGTCGCCCCATTCAGCAGCATATCGCGGAGGTGTTGTCGCATAGCGTTACGCTCCTCTGTGGCTGCTTCCTCTGCGCGGCGCTGGGCATCGTCTGCTGCGTCCTGTACCAGCTTGTCTACTTCATGCTCCATCGCATTGGCGAGTTCGTCATGGTAGCTATCCTCCACTTGGCGCTTGATGTCGGCGATTTGTTGCTCAACCAGCGCCGCTGGTTTACGCAGCGTGACGCTCATGTTTCCCGCACTGGCGAGATAGACGGATTGAGGAATTCTGATATCGTATCTCCAGCCGTCGAGGATTCGCTCCTGTAGCTGCTGCATCATCAACGCTACGGGGGCATTGAAACGTTGGGTTGTATTGGTTGCCATGTATCTTTGTACGGCAGCCACAACCCTCTGTGCGAGTATCTCGGCATTCGGTTTAAACCGTTCACTTGCCTCGCTCAGGAATGCATTTAAAGCGTCGCCAGTGGCCTTCTCAGCCTGTCTTTTTGTAGTCATAGTTATCTCCATAATCGATGTGTTAAGGGCGTAGCGGCCCACTGACTATCTCTGGTGAGCGTCATTTTTTGCAACCGTAATATGCGGTCATCTTATCGGTGTTTGTATGTACGGCTTATGCGTACTCGATATTGAAGCACTGTCCACATGCCGGACAGTGCTGTGTTGTATTCGGTGTAAATCGAAACCACCGGGTGACATTGCCCTTACTAAAAGTCACCCCCGCCAGTCGGTGTTCTTCCAAAGCTGAAAGTGCCCGATACGTCGTGGACAACGCCAAATTGACGCAGTGGCTAACCGTTTCGGCAGTAACCGGAATATCTGTGATATTCAGAAAGTGAAGGACTCTAATCCTGGCCCATGTTGCACGAAGGTCGGTGTTATTCAGGGTTGTCGTCAGAGTGATGCGTTCAACGGCTGTGGGTGAAGAAAAGGGGCCTGTCGTCTGTTTATGACACAAATTTTCCTCTTTGTAATGTATTGATGTTTATGGTATTTTACCACAAATTAGCGAGAATTGGAATCATTCTCATTCCGTTTGAGGTAAAGAGGTGCTTGACAATCATAGGCATTTGAGGATGATAGTTCAGGTAAATTGCATTATGTCGTTTTTCAATTCTTCGGAGGCTTTTGCTTCCTGAATAACGTAGCGTACTGCTTTGTGAAGTCATTTTCTGACCAACAGTGACAGAATAAAACGCCACAATATAAAGAGACCACGCTTTTGTTCATTTTCATTCCTTAGCCAGGAAAGAAAACTCACAACACTCACCCGTTCGGGCTACGGTCTCTGAAATCCCGTTTCGACATAATTAAAACAATAAATTACTAACCCAGCATTGTCGAAACAACCTACACATTAAAAGAAAACGACGAGATGACTGATGTCATCAGTGGGTTGTTTAGTTTGTTTACTATCATCACTACGTGACATGACGGCTACGCCTCTTTAGAAAACCTCCAGGTAATGGTTTGTATCAGACGTAAACTGACTCGTCTGTCCATACCATAACCTTCGTTTACCACTCTGTCACATACCACAACTTCAACAGGTCTCATGACCTGTCTTAGTTTGGCATGTCCCAGTCGTGGACTCAGGTAACCCGATGGTTGCACTGGGCTGCATTTACACTGTGTGTGGAATTTGTTGGTGATGTTTACATCCCAGCCTGTGCCAGCATGTGTTTGGAACCGTAGCCCGTATAACAATGTGGTTGATATCAGGTGTTGTGATTACAGGCGGCGTTGACAGCGCCTCGACCAGTCGCATTTCAACCATTATATCTGCCTGAGTGTTACACCTTCTGGTGCAAGGCCAGATATATCAAATTGCCGTAAACACGGTAATCCAATACGAAATGCCATCCACCAAGGAAGGCCACATATCCTGATCGCTACCAGCGATAGCGGAGGATTTCATACATCAATTTAAAAGGAGAACACACATGGCGAGAACGAAAGGTGCAGTGGCAAAGGGTGTGGATAACAAAGCCGTGCGAGCATTCTTGTTAATGCATAGATCGTTAGCTGAGTTACCTCAGATTGTGGAGGATTGCATATGGGGGGCGATGGGTCAGGAAAAGGAATCGCGAGGTTATAGTGGAGAACGAATAGTCGCGATCCTAAAACAGCTTGATTACATTGATACTTCCACGGTCCATCAACAGATGTGGGATTACAATATCTCGCAAGGTGATGAGACAGCCCCTTCCAGACGAAACACGGAGCGGATGACAAAAGTGCTGAGGTGTGCGTCGGACGCTATTTATCATCACGCCAGATTGTCACGACGAAGCGAGTCAACACATCAAGAAATTTTCAATTTGACTGACGATGATCGGGAACAGGTACGTTCTTGGGTCAAGTCATGCGAATGGTGGAAGGTCAAAGGATTACTCGATTCTTGCGGGAAGAGAATGGTACGCCATCAACTTCCGATATTAGAATATACAGGGGATAATCTGGTGGGATTAACAACTTTGATGCCTGTAGCAATGAGGCCACCATTAATCCTTCCTTGTCCATTCAATGTCAATGAACGCATCATCGACCATCAGCCAGCAAGTATGTTCACCGTCAAAGGTAGCAAAAACTTGCAGCCACTCATTGAGGAGATTGGTTTGCACTACGCTCGTTTGCGAAGTGTAGCCTGATTTCTTGCCTGCGAATGCAAATTACAGCCGGGATTATCCCGGCTTTTTTACATCCGAACCACCTCAGTTAAATTAATAATGTGGGACCCAATCTGGGGCGCATCATGGGACACATGTAGGTTTTAACGCTTGTTTGTTGGACTTCCCGCTGGCATTATCCTGATCAGGGATTAACGGGACGTTAATCGCAAGTAGTTGATTTTGATTTAAATGACTCGGGGTGCCCTTCTTTGTGAAGGCTGAGAAATACCCGTACCACCTGATCTGGATAATGCCAGCGTAGGGAAGTCAGATGCCCTCCGGGCTATCGCTTCTTCGCGCAAGGCAGGAGCGATACCATGCAGCCTGACCTGCTCAATTTACACGCCTTACACCATTTCCGAACCCGTTCCCCGCTGACGCACTGCATGACCAATGATGTGGTGCAGACCTTTACCGCTAACGTGTTGCTGGCTCTCGGAGCGTCACCGGCGATGGTGATTGAAGCCGAAGAGGCCGAACAGTTTGCCTCTGTGGCCGATGCGCTGCTGATTAACGTCGGCACCTTGACTGCGTCGCGTGCTCAGTCGATGCGCCGGGCAATCGAAAGCGCCGTCGCCGCAGGCAAACCCTGGCTGCTCGATCCGGTCGCCGTTGGGGCGCTGGCGTACCGCACCCGCTTTTGCCAGCAAATTCTCGCCCTGAAACCTGCCGCCATCCGCGGCAATGCCTCAGAAATTATGGCCCTGGCCGGGATGAGCGCGGGCGGGCGCGGGGTGGATACCACCGATACGGCAGCCAGCGCGTTGCCTGCGGCGCAGGCGCTGGCGCGTCAGACCAATGCAATTGTGGCGGTGACCGGCGAGGTGGATTACGTCACCGACGGGCAGCGCATCCAGGCCGTAACCGGCGGCGATCCGATGATGACCCGCGTGGTGGGCACCGGCTGCGCGCTGTCGGCGGTGGCGGCGGCCAGCTGTTCACTGCCGGGCGATCGGCTGGATAACATCGCCGCAGCCTGTGGTTGGATGAAGCGGGCGGGCACCCTCGCTGCCGCACAAAGTCAGGGGCCGGGCAGTTTTGCGACGGCGTTTCTGGATGCTTTGTGGAATCTGGGGGATCAGGCATGAAGCGCATTAACGCTCTGACCATTGCCGGTACCGATCCCAGCGGCGGCGCAGGGATCCAGGCCGACCTGAAAACCTTCTCCGCGCTGGGCGCCTACGGCTGCTCGGTCATCACCGCGCTGGTGGCGCAAAATACCCGTGGGGTCCAGTCGGTCTATCGCATCGAACCGGATTTTGTGGCCGCGCAGCTGGAGTCGGTGTTCAGCGATGTGCGCATCGATACCACCAAAATCGGCATGCTGGCACAGACGGATATTGTTGAGGCCGTGGCAGAGCAGCTTAAACGCTATCAGGTGCAGAACGTGGTGCTCGATACCGTGATGCTGGCAAAGAGCGGCGATCCACTATTGTCGGCTTCCGCCGTCGATACGCTGCGTATAAAGCTACTGCCACAGGTGGCGCTGATCACACCCAATCTGCCCGAAGCGGCTGCGCTGCTCAATGCCCCGCACGCACAAAACGAGCGTGAAATGAGAGAGCAGGGCATTGCGCTACTCGCCATGGGCTGCGGGGCGGTACTGATGAAAGGCGGCCATCTGGAGGATGCCGAAAGTCCGGACTGGCTCTTTACCCGTGACGGCGAACTCCGCTTTACGGCCCCGCGCGTGCAGACCAAAAATACCCACGGTACGGGCTGTACGCTCTCTGCTGCCCTCGCGGCATTACGTCCACGTCATGACAACTGGCCTGATACGGTGCAGGAGGCCAAGCGCTGGCTCTCAAGCGCGCTGGCAAAAGCCGATAGTCTGGAAGTGGGTCACGGTATTGGGCCGGTACACCATTTCCACGCGTGGTGGTAAGCCTTATACTGGCAGAACACATCAGGCCTGAGAAAAACAGAGATGGAACAAGCGCATACCCGGCTAATTGCTCAACTGACTGAACGGATCGCTGCACCGGACAACACCCCGCTGTACCTGAAGTTTGCCGAAACGGTAAAAAATGCGGTGCGCAGCGGGGTTCTGGCGCACGGGAATATTCTGCCAGGCGAGCGCGATCTGAGCCAGTTAACCGGGGTGTCGCGCATTACGGTGCGTAAAGCGATGCAGGCGCTGGAAGAGGAGGGGGTAGTGACGCGCGCCCGGGGCTACGGGACACAAATCAATAATATCTTTGAATATTCCCTTAAGGAAGCGCGCGGTTTTTCTCAGCAGGTGGTGCTGCGCGGTAAAAAGCCCAACACGCTATGGGTCAACAAGCGGGTGGTGAAGTGTCCGGAAGAGGTTGCCAGCCAGCTGTCGATTGCCCCGGAAAGTGACGTCTTTTTGCTGAAGCGTATTCGCTATGTGGATGATGACGCCGTCTCGATTGAAGAGTCCTGGGTTCCGGTAGCGCTGATCCCTGACCCGGATGCGATTGGTATTTCGCTGTACGACTACTTTCGCAGCCAGAATATCTTCCCGCAGCGGACCCGTTCTCGCGTCAGCGCCCGCATGCCGGACAGTGAATTTCAGACCCATATTAAAATGGATGACAAAATCCCGGTGCTGGTGATCAAGCAGATTGCGCTTGACCAGCAACACCGGCCCATTGAGTACAGCATTAGCTACTGTCGCAGCGATCTATACGTCTTTGTGTGCGAAGAGTAACGCCTCGCGCGTGGGTGCACAGTCCCCTCCGCGATGGCTGACCACCCAGGCGGCTACGGCATTGCCCAGCATCACCGCGTCAGCCAGACTCCACCCCGCCGCCAGCCCGGCAAGCGTACCGCCCGCGTGGCTGTCACCTGCGCCAATGGTGTCGACCACGGTAGCCGGAAAGGCAGGAACGTAGCCCGAGGTTTCAGCGTCATACCAGGCTGCACCGTCTTTGTCGTGACGGACAATCAGCACTGAGCCGAACCGCTGCTGCCAGTACGCGCCTAAACTGTCATCCTCGACACCCCATCTTTCAGCGGCGAGCTGCGCCTCCTGGCGATTGAGCGACACGATCGGGTTACAGGCCATAATCCGCGCCATCAGCGGGTCAGCAATATCCGCAATACGCGGGCCAAAGTCGATAAACGGCGTCACATCCTGCAGTCCTTCCAGCCAGCCCGTCAGTAACTCCCCGCACGGTGATGCGAGCTGGTAACCCGACAGATAGACCAGACTGTCAGGCGGCACGGTAAGCGCATCCAGCCAGGGTTGCTGCCACTGGTTTTCCACCCCGCTAAACGACATAAAGGTCCGCTCGCCGTCAGGCTCCACCAGCGCCAGGCACCAGCCGTTGTCGCCGGTTTCAGCTTCCACGACGCTGTGCAGATCCTGTTTTGCCATTGCGTGACGAATAATGTCCGCCCACACGCCGTGACCGACGGGCAGCGCGTTTTGTG
>RCUO01000500.1_pt1 | contig 19442 bp, 17 predicted proteins | sample 2166161 | NCBI WGS metagenome assembly RCUO01 (sample SAMN09932617, study PRJNA488358) | compost metagenome | feature: garden; material: soil; isolation source: compost soil in cyclohexanecarbonitrile-enriched culture | place: Germany: Experimental Botanical Garden Goettingen | collected 2016-01-27 | reverse complement strand
TCCCGAAGATGCCCCTGTAATTAATACAACTTTTTGACTCATGAATAAAACCTCCGTATTTTCTTATTTGATTATGAGTCAATTATAAGTGACTCGGAATCAATTGTCAACGTTTCAGAATATCTTTTTACCGACTAATCCTTTTTAGTTGTATCATCCCGTGAAAAAAATTGTAGGATATTTAAGATGCACTCTCAGATTTGAGTTCATATTCCGTTACAACGAATTGCTTCTCTTTCTCCCCCCATCTATTAGCCAATGTCGAATAGCGAAGAATCTGTTTCAAGCTCCAGAGGTTACATATTTCCCTATGGAAAACGAATTACAAACAACATAGCCTGACGGCCACCACCATGAATGAAATTTACTTGGCCTGCAAATCTGTATGTTCCATACTGGAACTGCAGGTCTCAGGCCGAGACTTTTTTAGTAGGGAAAACTCTGAGTCCCAAACCGGCCGACTGTATCCCACGAGTACCGCCAATTGTTGCAGCGAGCACGTGTATAAAAATTATGCTCTCTGAGGGGTACATGACCTGCAATATTACATTTACAGGAGTGTTTCGCGGGATGGCGGTGATTTTAGAAAAGTGTGCTGGACCTGATGTACATCAAGAGATAGTGTTTGCCTGTGTTCTATATGGGGATTTAGATCGTAAGTCCAAGCAAGAAATTCGTACACTCATATTTCCATGGAGAGTACTGGGGTGTACTGGAAGGCGTTATGGAACATATTAGAGGGACAATTCACAGCAATACTGGCGAATGCAAGACGAATTAATAAGTACCCGGACGTAAACGGATGTATCGGATGCAGTATGTATTGCTGAGTTGCTTCGATCTGTTTCTGAGCTTCTGGAAGCTCTCAATGGAGAAGCTGTTGGAGAAAGTAGAGTTGGGAATTGATCGGTTAATCGAACCCAACTTGCCATCCGTTGAACTTTTGATCACGATTCCCGGAATCCAAAAAGATGCGGCGGCGGTCATCTTAGCAGAGATCGGGAATGACATGTCTTGTTTTGGAGGAGATCCACAAATAGCAGCTTGGGCTGGGTTAAGTCCAGGCAATAATGAAAGTGCAGGAAAGAACAAAAAGTTCGAGGATAGCCAAGGAAAATTAAAGTCTGAAGGCCGTACTTTGCCAGGCTAGTTGGGCAGCAAGTAAATCCAAGGGTACTCGGCTCGCATCTTTCTTTTATCGCATACAAAAACGATGAGGACAGAAAAAGGCAATGATAGCGACAGCCCATTTGATACTGAGAATGATCTGCCGCATGCTCAAGGACAGAGTGCCTTTTCGTGAATCAGGCTGGGATTATGCACCTCATCTCAATCGTCAATTGACTATTGGATTACAAAATTGAGGCTCAAATCGCGTGCCTTTCTCCAGTGCATATCTGAACTTCACATTTTTGATACCGGCAAAAGCAGTGTTAATACTATTCCACTGAATAGATGCATCCGACAGGGTGTTGAAGTTGACAAATTGAACTTCGGCTTCAGGAAGCACGCAGAATTTTGCTTACTGACGATACTGATGTCACCTCAACCGCATTCGAAGTCGGATACGAAAGTGTGACGCAGTTCAACCGTGAGTACAAACGGTTCTTTGGGCTGCCGCCGCTGAAGGACATTCGTACTATTCGTGCCCATGTTAATACAAGCGAACATGAAGCTGCTTATCCTGAAAGAATATTGAAGCAGTAAACGATGTACAGGGTATCCCGGCAACGTGTCCTAGCTTACTAACTTGATACACCGCAAATACATTAATTTTTTTATCATTAAGAACAACTCAATTCGGGCTTTGATGCTGCTGTTAGGTACTTCTCGAAACTGCTCCATTGTTTCATTTTCGGTTCCAGTCGCCTTTGCAAGGTGTCGAACTCCCAATACCTTTAATAACTTTTTAATTGTAATAACGCAGCCTGTATGGGCTGCGTTATCTTTTTCAACCAATGTAAAGCATGTTTGAATAGCTCTAAATAGGGAATACGAAATACAGCATTAAGGTTAATTGATGTCAATTGGGGGACCAAAGGAAATTTCCGGCACAGCATTGACTTAAAGTGAACTTTAGGATGTATAGTGTCCTGTGAACCCAATAATCACGATATCCAGTTCCATAGCTTTCTTGATCATGGGCCAACTTTCTTCTTCGTTTAAGGTCCATTGATGTCTGCCATGTTCAGGATCGCCGTAACTCCTACAACCGAGAGTGATTCTGGACGCATCCAGACCGGTATTTCATAATTTCACATATTCCATGCTCATTCCCTCTCTGTTCTCATACTGTTTGCTTAATCCTCAAAATCGGTTAAATATGCCGTGTCCTTTTGTTCTTCAAGCGCAGCCAGGCGCGAGCTTAGGCTTTTATGAATAGCATCATAAGCATCGCTTCCCAATGTTAGCCGGAGCGGTGCCTTTTCGGCATCCCCTACATCAATCATGGCTCTCACCATTTTGACGGGATCACCCGGCACATGGCGCGCGCTTTGCTTTGCCATTTTTCTCATAAAGCCGACCTGGGTTTCCTCATATTCTTTCATAGGCTCTGCCAAAACCAGGCTGCTTCCTGAGAAGTTGGTTCGAGCTGAACCAGGCTCAATCAGCGTTGCCTGAATATTAAACGGAGCAGCCTCTTGTGCCAGTGCTTCGATAAAGCCCTCAACGGCCCATTTGGACATGTTGTACATGCTAAGAGCCGGAAGTCCTGTTTGCCCGGCGCTGCTGGACAATTGCAGAATACGGCCACCACCTTGAGCGCGAAGATATGGCAAGGCGGCACGTGTTACTTGGAGGGAACCAACGATATTGGTACGAATGAGATGGTCTATTTGCTTGTCACTTACCTCTTCTGCTGCTCCAAACAAACCATAGCCGGCATTGTTAACGATGACATCAATACGACCAAGCTTCTCAAAGGCACGATGGATAACAGTTTGAATTTCATCCGTATTCGTTACATCCAGAGCCGCAATCCACAATTGTTCTCCATAGCGTTCCTTCAGATCCTCCAATGACTCAGGCTTTCGTAGCGTAGCAGCAACTCTATCTCCTCTCTCCAACAGCAATTCCGTCATAATTCGTCCGAACCCGCCAGAGGTACCTGTAATAAACCATGTCTTCATGCTTCTTCGCCTCCATTAACTAATATGATAGGAATGCAATGTCTTTTAAGGCTTAGGCTTCTTTAGCTTTGAAATCGGTAGAAAGGGCTACTTCCTTCTGCTGCTCCAGCAAAGCCAAGCGGTCAGATAAGCTCTTATGAATGGCATTATAAGCATCGCTTCCCAGAGTTAACCGGAGGGGTGCCGTTTCCAGATCAGCCGCTTTAATCATGGCCTCAACCATCTTCAATGGGTCACCAGGAATCATGTCTCCGCCATAACCGCTAATCAAACCCCGAATATGGCCCACAGGAGTACCCTCATATTCCGTCATTGCCTCTGCGACAACGATGCCCTCGCTACCAAAGCTTGTTCGTGCGCCGCCCGGCTCGATCAGGGTCCCTTGAATGTTAAACGGTGCAACCTCCTGCACGAGTGCTTCAAAGAAGCCCTCCACAGCCCACTTTGATGCGTGGTACATGCTAACAGCTGGCATAGCTACCTGACCTGCCATACTGGATACCTGCAAAATGCGACCACCGCCTTGGGCTCGCAAATGAGGAATTGCAGCTCGTGCAACTTGAAGAGAGCCCATAAAGTTGGTGTTGAACTGATGCGCAATTTGTTCATCACTAACCTCTTCTACTGCGCCAAACAAGCTATATCCTGCGTTATTTACAATGACATCAATTTGTCCTAGTTCTCCAAAGGCCTGATTCACAACATGTTTAACAGCTGCAATGTCAGTGACATCCAATTTCGCCACCCAAAGCTGTTCTCCATATTTCTGCTTCAAATCATCCAAGGCGTGCTCTTGACGAATTGTTGCAGCAACCCGGTCCCCTCGCTCCAGAAGCTTCTCTGTCATCATTCGTCCGAAACCTCTTGAAGTGCCTGTAATAAACCATGTTTTCATTAAAATCGCCTCCACACACATTTGGATTGATGTCTGTTACAAAAGCTATAATATCAAACCAATTTAACTAAATCAACTTTTTTAGTTAATTGGGTTTATATAGTTTTGTTATCTGAAATTCGTGTTATAATACCCATTGTAAAGTTAGGAGGGGAACGAACAGTGATTGACGATCAACGCAATAAAACCCGTCGAATCATGGTCTTTCAATTAATACACCGGGCTAGGAAGGAAAGCCTAACTTCCATGCGCACTGAAGACATGGCCAAGTGTATGGATGTAAGCAAAGTAACCATGTACAAATATTTCACGTCCAAGGAAGATATTCTCTCCTCGGTAATTTCAATTTTCAAGGACTATTTACGCAATGAAGATATGTTTTCCTTTAGTGAGAATGATTCGCTTCTGGATCGTTACCAAAAATCGTTTGAACAATCTTTAATGACCAATTTTTATTTTCCTGAGCAGTTTGTTGAGGATTTCAAGCTCAATTATCCATCACTATATGAGGAAATAGTCGATGCCCAGCATTTTCGTTTTAAGCAGCTTGAGGAGCTGTATCAGCTCGGCCTGGAACAAGGGATTTTCAACCGAGTTAATGCAGCCATATTCGTCTTGAATGACGAAATAGTGTTACGTCGAATTCTCGATCCATCCTTTCTCATCCGCCACGGGTTGCTGCTTGAGAAGGCACTCATGGATTATTACCATATGCAAAAAAGAACACTACTAACGAATGAGTGCCTTCAAACTGTGGATGACACGCCTGTGCTCGAGCTCATTCGATCCTTTGTTTCGAAAAATTCACGCTACTTATAATGAGAAGAAGCCGCCATACGGTGACTTCCTCTCATCCAATTTACAAAAGGGTATAAATGCTTGTCAGGCATTTAAGCTGCTTGCATTTCGAGCAATGTCATCTGACCCGATGAACTCCAACTTTGGCGTTTTCCGGCGTGCTGCTTCAACCATGACTTGAGCAACATCTGAGCTGTGTACGGCCTTATGCTGGGAGAGAGGACCTAGCATGAAGGGGCGCAACACACTACAAAAATCCTGCCTAGTGAATAGGCAGGATCAATGGATGTGAACCCAGCGTGAGCGCATCTATATGGTGAAAGTCGAAATCGTGGCCGGCAAGCGCCGACCATTAGCTGATGGCATGCGTAACCAGCATTTATTTCTGAACCGGAATCATGATCTCTACATTACAGACATCTGAGGTTTCATTCCATTCAATATACTTTTCAATGGTCGGCAGGTCTAGCTGGCGGTATTCGCTTTGCGGCATAAATTCTCCATAAATACGCTTCCATGTTTGGCCTAGAACACCACTGGAAATTGTGCCTTTTGCAGCGAAGACCAACCAGGCGGTGTTGGGGTATTGATAGTAATCATAGCCGGGAATATCTTCGCCGTCATACTCAACTCCACACATATAGTCGTTGTTATCTTCGGAGTCAAAACCAAAACATAACCCCAAATCGCACTTTTGTCCGGTTAGCTCTTCCATCTTTTCACGAGTGCCATCGAATTTGACAATTCCCCAAGTGCCGCCGCCGTTAGACGTTGTACGCCGGATGCCGAGAACGCGGAAGGCATTCCTTTCAACAACTCTGTAATCCATTTCCTGTACCCCCGTTATCATAAGTGTGAAGGTCAGGCGAGCATAGAATTTAAGAATGGCCTCCGGTCTGCGCGCTTCCTGTGGCGTGATCCCATGCATGCGCTTGAATACCGCAGCAAAAGCATCCGCGGAATCATAACCGTATTTAACTGCGATATCCAAAATACGCTGATGTGAATGTTGAAGATCATATGCAGCGCAAGACAGTCTTCTGCGTCGCAAATATTCGGATAGCTGTATTCCGGTAATCGGAGCAAAAGAACGCTGAAACACAGAGTAAGGACATGCCATAATCCGGCTTATCTCATCAGGATTGATGTCATCACAAAATAAGCATACTTGAATATCGTCCGGTACATCCTTTTTTCAGCGAACAGGTTCTCTTGGGTACCAAGCAGGACAAGCCCCTTCTTTCTTGAGGCGGCTGCCATGTGTTTTTATCGCAAACCACCTACTTATCTGAAGTATTTGACTTTGACATTGACGTTAGGTCAATTGATATAATAGCACTAAAATAACATGGAGGACATTGTGATGGACTTAGTGAAAATTACCGAGGTGACGGAAAAATTCGGGATATCCTCGAGGACACTAAGATATTACGAACAAGTAGGTTTGCTGCAAAGCGAACGCCCGGCTTTTGAAAAATACCGCTTTTATGACAGTGAAAACATCAATCGGCTGAAGCAGATTCTGGTGCTGCGGAAAATGCAGATTCCGATCAAGGATATTCTGCGGATTTATGAGAGTCAGGACATGGCTATACTGGTGCAGAGCTTTGTCAAACGCATTGAGGAGATCGAAGATGAAATTAATGCCCTCTCCCAGCTTAAAACTTATGTCAGCGACTTTTTAAATGCTATGACCGCACACGGAATCACGCAGATTTCTGCTCTGCCCCTGCTCTATGACAAGGTAGAAACAGATCTGCTGTCCATTGAAAAACGGGATTTATCGCTAGAAACTCTGAATACGCTTTCAGACAGGCTGGCAAAACCGCTGGATATGGATATTGTGGCCTTGCCACCGATGCTCGCGGCGACTTCTATGCGGTCGGATAACGGAATTTCAGACATAGACGGCTTTTGGGACTGGCTTTCCGCTAATCAAATTCCTTTTGGCATGCCGGGAAGCCGAACCTTGTTCGAGTATCAGCATGGGGATGACGTTATTTTCATGAATAGGTTAGACAATCTTGTTGAGAATTGCCCATTTGTGTGCAGGGAATTCTCCGGCGGCTTGTTCGCGGTCTCTTCTGCCTTTGCAGATGAGGATTTAGGAGCTTTGCAGTACAGAATGCTGCAGGGCTTTGACGATAATCCAAACTATGAAGTTGATTTTCTGCACAACGGAGATTTACGCCACGCAACCCTTATTGAATCCGTATTTTCTCCAGATAGCAAGCGAGAACGGGTGAACATTTACCTTTCTGTGAAGCAGCGCAAACCGATTTTTTCGGATTATGATGATTTTGAGAAAGCTTATGGTATCACCGTAGAGGAAATTGAAGAAACCAATCCGGTTTTACGTGAATATGACGTGGATTTCCGTAAAATCACGCCCATTTACTATCCACACTATCAGGTTTTGGAAAATGGTGAAGCAGAGTTTATCGCATGGATTTCCGAAAGAAAGCTTGATACGAACGTAGCCGTAAGACTGCCATTCCGCATTGACATTGAGTTTTTGGCAGATGAGAACAGCGAGGAATACCTTTGGGGGACTACCGAGGGCAGTCTATGGTTTTCCCACGGTAACTGCACCTACACTATGAATGCGGATAACTACGCCGACAAAGCCCAGAAAAAGCACGCTATTTCCTTTCACCAGCCTGTACTGGGCAATGAACTTCTGTATCCCGAGATCGGCAATTACCCCCACGGCCAATATAACAAGCTTACATGGATTGTCGGTGAAAAGCATTTTGCGGTTATTTTAAACGGCGAGGTCCGCTTTTGTGGAGTAAAATTTACTTATATGGATATGGATTTACATTTGGAAGCACCTCAGACGGTTATAATCGGCACAAACGGACAAGGGAAAAAGCTGTTCCGCTCCATCAAAATTTCACAGCTGAAAACCTCACCGAAAACCAATATAAAGCAAGGCGTATTAAGCATAAATGTCAAGCGAAGCAATAATACACTGCCGAATTTAAGGCAAATCGTCCATCCTGAATATGGCGAAAACTACTGGTTCAATGGCTGTGCCGCTTACTTGATGGAATGCCTGGGCCAAAAGGAGTTTGACTACTGGTTTTTTGCAGGGGTAACAGGCGAGAATTTTGCGCAGATTTTCTCAAACAATCATTTCAGAGGAAACGGTGTGGTAGATTACCTCCTCAGCGAAAAGGATAACCACCATTCTATTGAGCTGATTTTTGAAAAAAGCGGTTATAGCAGTTCTTTTGTTCCGCTGAAGCAAATCTTGGCCGACCGGGATATGTATGTGCAGATGCTGATGGCGTATATCGATAAGGGCCTGCCCGTTATTATCAATGATTACGGCAGCAATCCGCATAACCGTTTTGGCTGGAGTGTGCTCGTCGGCTATGGAGATTACGGCAAAACCCTGCTCTATATGGGCGGTGACGGAACAGAACCCGATTCTATTTCTTTGGAGGATCTACTGCCAAAAGACTATAAGGAGGAGGGCGAGCATTGCTATGGCTGGCTGTTTGTCGGGGACAAACAGGAAAGCAAGGAGTTGGCTGAAATTTACCGCGAAACGATTTTATCTTTGCCGAAATTGCTCACCTTTGAAACCGACAACTACTGTTTTGGAGTAAAGGCATTTCGTGCATGGGCCAAAAGCATAGATGAAGGCTTCTTTGAGCAGATCCGGCCGGAAGCCTTTGAATACTGGGAGATGCATGCGGCCTACGTGTGCTGTCTTGCTACCAACAGCAGCGTCAGCAAGAGCTTTTTGGAGAAGGCGCTGGTGCTGAATCCCGACCTAACCTTTATCCAGGATATAATTGTGTTGTATGAGCAAATGGAACGATATTGGAACAACGACAACGGAACGGATTTAGAAGCGTTGGGCGGCGGATTCAATGTGACGCTGGATGCCCTACAGGATAAGGAAAGACGCAAGAAAATTGCGGATAAGCTGAGAAGCTTTGCAGATTGTATAGACGAGGTTGTGTCAGCAATTGACCAATTCAAGGCTAAAAATCCACATTCTAAATAACGATAACCCAGGAGGTACTTATGTTTAGAATCATTTCTTTGCCGCCATTCAAGGCGGTAGCATCAGAGGTAGACAAGGAGTTTGATTTTTCTTCCACAGGAAAATTAGGCATTTTCGATGCGTTTTTCTCCACGATTACACCAAAACCACATGAAAGCTTTATGCCAAGAGATTTTCTCTACTATGATGAGCAGCAAGAGGGTATGGTCTGGATTTGGGCATTAACAGAGAGCGGCGAGACTGGCGGCTTTGATACACTGGATTTTGAGGGCGGGTATTATCTTACTTTTGATTATAGGGATGGCGATGACGAAGCCCGTGACAAGCTGTACCAGGAAGCATTGCATTATATAGAGCAGTCCGCAATATTTGCCCTTGATATTCGCAAGAACCATTATTCTATGGGACACATTATCACGCCGCCCGATATTATTAAAGCTCAAGGTTGGGCACAGATGGAGGCATTTATTCCTGTAAGGTTGTTTGAGTAGGGAACAAAAGTTGATTCCGCTGCTCTGCACTCTTCCGGAGTAGAACACTGTTGTCTTCACCGCCGAAGAATGGATCGGCGCTCTGCTCCTCCCATAAACAATCCCCCCCTCGGGGGGGATTGGGCGATTCTAGTGAAAGTGGTTAACGATGCACAACTGTGATCCCTTCTTACACACCCTACACATCGTAATGTATTGCATTTCCTTGTTCATCCGTGTAGTCGATCACTGTCTTGCAGGTTTGCAAATCGATGAACAGGCTGCATGCCTTATCCCCTTTACGCCATGCGAGACGAATCTCATGTCATCAATTGGTTGCCTTCAACCGCCACCATTTGCTGGCGTAATCATGGTGGAATACCGGTAGGTGAATCCCTGCCTGCATAAGACGGTCTCCTCCAAGTGCGGGCTCCAGTTCTTCCAATCGATATTGCAATTCGGGGTCCAGCCCTTTCAGCATCAACCGCCGCAAGGGCCCATTTGGCTCCGCAAGCACCTGAAAGTAAAAGACCAATGCTTCTTTGCGGTCCTCGGCTACAAACATCCACGCCGTTTCGTTTCCCTTGCCTTCAAAGGGGCTCTTCAATCGGTAGAAATCCCCCTGTTGCACCAGCGACCGGATTTCCTTGTAGTCTTCTATTTGCTTTCGAACCACCGTTTTCTCTTCCTCAGTGAACAAAGTCAAATCAAGCTCATAGCCAAAGTTCCCCGACATGGCTACATCACCCCGGGTTTGGAGCGGTGTTACTCTCCCCACTTGATGATTGGGCACGGCAGATACATGCGCCCCCATCGTACTGATTGGATATACGATACTGGTACCGTATTGGATTTTCAGTCGTTCTACCGCATCCGTATCGTCACTGGTCCAGGTTTGGGGCATGTAGTACAGCATGCCGGGGTCGAATCGCCCACCTCCGCCCGAGCAGCTCTCAAACAGAATGTGCGGGAAGTGTCCAGTCAACCGTTCCAGAAGCTCATAAAGCCCCAGGATATAGCGGTGCTCGGTCTCAGCCTGCCGCTCCGCACTTAAAGCCCCAGAGCCGATTTCCGTCATGTTGCGATTCATATCCCACTTCACGTAGGAAATCGACGCGGAGGATAAGATCTCGCTCAACGCATCAAACAAGTAATCCCTCACTTCCTGCCGTGACATATCCAGAACCAGCTGTTTCCTTCCCTCAGTGCGCCGTCGTTCCGGAACGTGAAGGCACCAGTCCGGATGCTCCCGGTATAGCTCACTATCCGGAGAAATCATTTCCGGCTCAAACCAAAGTCCGAACTGAAGTCCTTTATCGTTCACACGACGGGCCAAATCCTCAAGCCCCTGTGGCAGCTTGTTCCTGTCTACCGTCCAGTCTCCCAATGAAGTCGTATCGTCATCCCGTTTGCCAAACCAGCCATCATCCAGCACAAACAGTTCTATCCCAAGCTCGGACGCTGTTTCTGCGATGGCTTCAATTTTGTCTGCGTCGAACTGAAAGTAGGTTGCTTCCCAGTTGTTGACTAATATCGGACGCTCCCGGTCGCGATGAACTCCCCTGCACAATCGGGTCCGATACAGCCGATGATAGGTCCTGGACATGGCCCCGAGCCCGTTGGCCGAATAAACCATGACCGCCTCCGGCGTCTGGAAGCTCTCCCCGGGATGAAGGAGCCAGGCAAACTCAAAGGATTGAATTCCGATGGACACTCTCGTATGGTCAAATTGATCCACCTCTGCCTTCACTTCGAAGCTGCCGCTGTAAACAAGGCTGAAGCCGAACACCTCTCCATGGTCCTCACCTGCATTCGGATGGAGCAAGGCGGCAAACGGATTCATCTGGTGACTGCTTGAGCCCCGACGGCTCTCCGCAACAGTCCCTCCATGCCCTACTGGCCTTCTCTCCATGTGTCTCTCTCTTACCCACGATCCGTGAAGACACAGCCAATCATAACCTGCATCCTGAAAATCCACACTGGCACTCAAAGCCTTTAATAAACGGAATGGCCGCGTACCCTCATTATTAAAGCCTACGGACCGCACAATGGCGCTAAATGCCCTAAATACCGTATATCGCAGTATAACTACAAGACCCGAGTAACTGTCGACAAGCTCCAGTTCCAACGTCTCGGCTTCGTCGCCTTCCTCCACATAAACAGAGGGCAGTCCCTCCAAAGCCGATTTCCCGTCTAGAATTCGATGGGTGCGGTACTTCAGCTCCGTCACGCGCGTGCCATCTTCCAGTTGCACTTGATAGGCGGGATTCCGAAAGTCGCCGCTCCCATATTGAGGGTATTCCTGGGGAAGGGTGTCCAATGAAATACTGTGGTCCTCCGGAACGGAATTCGGTATGAAGGAACATCGCTCAATCGTACGAATCAGACCTGTCAGATCTCCTTGCTGCCGCAATCGTTCCCCCCAATAGGCATGAGCCGGGTAGCCGTTCACCAATTGGATAACATAGCTCATGTCCTTGGATTGAAGATGAAATATCCCTTCAGTTTCATTGTAAAAAATAGCCATGATTATAAATCTCCTTATGTCACAGAAATAAATACTATCCCTTAACTGCTGATCCCACCGTCATTGCTCTTTCTACTTGTTCGCTGAAGAACAGGTAGACAATGATCATCGGCAATGAGGCCATCGTCATTACAGCGCCCATCCCCCCCCAGTCAGTGCTGTACTGTCCCTGGAAGAACAACAGGCCTAGCGGCAACGTCTTCATTGACTCATTCGAGATAAGAATGTAAGCGAGCGTGAATTCGTTCCAGTTATTCAAAAACTGGAAGATCGTAACGGTAGCGATCGCCGGCATGATCATAGGAACAACCACCTGCAAAAACAGCCGATAAACGCTGGCTCCATCCATGCACGCAGCTTCCTCGATCTCGCTCGGTATCCCTTTCATATATCCGTAAAAAACCATAGTGGAGAAAGACAATCCCATGGCTACATAAGGCAAGATCAGTGCTCCATAAGTGTTGCTCAGATGAAAATCCCTTACGAGAATGGCCAGCGGGATCATGATAACCTGCAGAGGGATAAACATGCCGATAATCATATAGGTGCGGGCAAATCCGCTGTATTTCCAAACTAGCCGGGATATGGCAAACGAAAACATCAGCGACATAATAAGGATCAGGAACGTGGCAACGGAAGAAACCACGATGCTGTTGAGAAAATATTGCGGTATATTGAACTGCGACCATGCCGTTACATAGTTTTCGAAGCGAAAATGCGTGGGCAACCCGAACGGATTGGTAACAAAAATTTCGTCGTTATTTTTAAGTGAATAAGAAATCATCCATATTAGCGGATATACCGAAATGATGAAATATATCCACAACGGGATTTGGTAAAGTACACGCAAGGCTTTCTTCATAAAAAGCTTCCCTCTTTCCCCCTTAACCGCGTTACTCGCGGTCAAATACTTTATTGATGACCAATGTTGCAAGGAGCGAAATAATCACAAGGACGACCGCGACGGCACATGCGTATCCATAGTTGCCTTCCAGGAAGGCGTAACGGTAAACCATAAAAGTCATCGTGTAGTTGCTTGTTCCCGGACCTCCATTGGTCATGATCAGCATTTGCACGAAGGCACTAATGCCCGAAGTTATGGCAATCGTGAAGCAAAATTTGAACGTTTCTCTCATTAACGGCAGTGTAACCTTCATGTGGGCTTTCCATTTCCCGCAGCCATCGATCGTCGCCGCTTCCAAGTACTGCTCCGGAATGGCCTTTACCCCAGCATACAGCAAAGAAAATTGATACCCCATAAATTGCCAAGCATTCACAAAAGCAATGGCAATAATAGATTGCGTCGGCGAAGTCAACCAGTGTTGCTGGTAAGGGATCCCCAGAAGCTGAAATAGGCGATTGATCAGACCGTTTGTCGGATCATACATAGCAATCCATAGCTGGCAAACGACCGTCACGGACAGCACAACCGGTATGAAATAAGCCGTTTTTAGCAGCTTGCGTCCCTTTATTTTTGCATCTGCGCAAACCAGTGCAAGAATAGTCCCGAAACCGATCTGGAATATGACGAGAACAAGCGCAAAGATTGCACCATTTTTTAGTGAGGTAGATAAAAGGGGATCCTGAAACAGATCAATAAAATTACCAAGACCGTTGAATGTAGCTTCGCTTAAACCGTCCCAGTTGTAAAAGCTGCGAAAAACCGTCTGTAAAACGGGGTAAATAATCACCACCGTGTAAACCAGCATGGCCGGTAGCAAAAATAACAAGATGGCCGACTTGTTGCTTAAATATTTTCTCATGCCTCTCCAGTGGCTCCTTCCTTCAGATCCTTCGTACCAAGAACCCCGGACCAACTGTTCCTCTTGGGTTCAGCAGGTCCAGGCTTTTTCGAACCTTATTCTATTTTTTTAAGATTCGGTTCATATTATTAATGAAGTCATCCACTTTAAAACCGTTAACTATCAGATTTTGTGCATTATCGTCGATCGCATTGCTGATTTCCGTACTGTTTACAGCTACAGCATAGCCTTTGGCATTTGGCAGCACTTCTTTCGCCAATCTTTGCATCATCGCCGGTACATTAGCCGCCACGACCGGCTTGTCAATCTTAGGTGAAACTATCGGATTTCCAAGCTGTGTGTACTTGTACTCGGCCGATTTCCTAGCCAGGAGAGCCGCCACTTCAACCGCCACATCGATATTTTTGCTTTGCGGAGAAACGGCGTAGCCTTGCGGCGAGCCGGACCCGGCGAGTTGCAGCTTCATATCTTCGTAGGTAGCTTCATCCTTGGCAGGCCAGTACATAAAATCGACATTATCACCCATCTTTTCCTGGGAGCTGTAAATCTCCCATTGTCCGTTGATAAACATTGCCGCTTTTCCCGTATAGAACAAGGAAGAAGCCTGGTCATAGTTGGTGTTGGTGGCATTGACGTCAAACAATCCGGCTTCCTGCAGCTTTTTCATTTGCTCGGCAGCCGTAATGGCCGATTTAGGCGTTGCCACAGGCGTATCCTTTTCGAACACCGCTGTACCGATGCCATCCTCGCGCGTCAGAAGCGCATTGTAGAATGCCGTCGTGATCCATTTTTCCTTCGCAAAGATCGATAATGGCACATACCCAGCGGATTTCAGCTTTTTGGCGGCATCCACCAGCTCATCTATGGTTTTGATCGGGACGGAAATACCTGCATCCTGGAAAACTTTTTTGTTGTAATAGAGAAGCTGGAATTCTACTCCCGTATCAGGGAATGCATAAATATGGCCATCCGGCGCAATTAGTTTGGATTCAACTCCTGGATTGAGATTGTCCTTATATTCTTTCGCCGCCTTGTAATCATCCAGGAGCAACACGTTTTTCGATTTGATAAAGGTTTGAAGCGTTTTCCAATCCGTAAAATAGATGTCTGGCATATTTCCTGTCGCTGCATAGGTTCTTAGCTTCTGGTTTCCGTCTTGAACTGCTGGGTCAAGTTCAATTTCGACATTCGGCATTTCTTTAGCCAATTCTGCAACCGCGTAATCGAAGGGCTTTGATGTGTCATCGTCAAAATGCTGAGCGTACACTTTCAACTTCACCTTTTCGTTTGCATTTCCGCCAGTTCCCTCGCTTCCCTTACCGGTAGCCTCGGCGTTACTATTCGACAAATTTCCGCCTCCGCACGCCGATAGAGATACCGCCAAGAGAACTGCGAACACACTTGCAAAGACCCTTTTTTTAGTTCCCATAACACTGTCCTCCCTAACTTTCATTTTGTGAGGTTTTCTCTGGTACGGTTTTATTTTACGTTGCAACCGTTTTCTTAATCAGGGGTAAATCGGGCCGATTCGGGAAATAACGAGACAAAAAAAGCGGGATTCTTATCCCGCTCAGTACATTTGTGGCGAATATTTCAATTGCTCGAATTCAGTAGGCGTCATACCGAACTTTTTTTTGAAGCTTTTGCTGAAATAATTTGGATCGCTGTAGCCTACCGCTTCCGCCACGGTAGCCAGTTTCAGATTCCCCTTCTGAAGAAGCTCCTTGGCTTTCTTCATTCGGGTATGCGCGATGTGATCCAGCACGGAGTAACCGGATTCCTTACGAAACACCCGGCGCAAATAACTGGAATCGACGAATGTATAGGCAGCAACTGCTTCCACGGATAAATCCTCTTCGTGATAATGCTGCTCGATATAAGCTTTGGCTGCGGCAAACAGCTTGTAGGATTTGCTTGGACGCGCATCTGCCGTCAGCTTGATAAGCCTCGTGAAGAACGATATCATCCATGGTTCAGTATCATCCCATGATGAGAAGTTTCGGATTATTGTACCCGGGGAATGCTCCGGTCGATTTCCCCATAAATTCTCAGCTGCAACTCCCCGCTCCGCGGCAAAGGACAAGCCAACAGATACGAGCCCCATCAGCATTGTGTACGCATATTCGCTGTTCACGTAATGGGATTTAAGCAGCCGAACCGAACGTTTGACTTCATCGAGGATATCCGGATCTCTAAACCGAAGGGCCATGGTGATATTTTCTTGAGCACCTGCGGCATCGGACTGCGAGAAGACGCTCCGAACCTCATCTTCATCCGTCTGCTTATTGTCACGAAGCTGGGGCAGGGTCGGACGGATTCTCTCCAGCATCGCCACAAGCTCATCTCGGTCAAATGGCTTTAGCAGATAATCATTGACGCCTAGCCTTACAGCTTGTCTTACATAATCAAATTCGTTATGTCCAGTTACGAACACAATACACATATCCGAGAATCTTATTTTTAACTGCTCTGCGAGATCGAACCCACTCATGAACGGCATATTGATATCGATCAAGGACAAATGCGGAGAATGCTTCTGCGATTCCTCCAACGCCTCCTTGCCGTTGCGCGCCTCGCAGCACACTTCGAAGCCGTACGCGGCCCAATCCATTTTCATACGTAAATAATCACGAAAGAGAGGCTCATCATCCACGATCATGACCCTGTACATTATTCCGCCCCCCTTTCTTAATGTTCGGGATTGTTATGTCTACCCGTGTTCCTATGCCTTCTTCACTCAAAATGGTTATGCCGTACTGCGTTCCAAAGTACAATTTGATTCTTTCCTGTACGCTGTATATACCGATCGACTGAATTTGCCCCTCTTCAGAACAGAAAGCGTTCGCCGCCTTAAGCCGCTCCTCGCTCATGCCTATTCCATCATCCTCCACGCGAATGATCGTTTTGTCCTGGTCTGCGAAAGCTAAAATGCGGATGGTTCCCGGCTCTCCCTTCATTTTCAAACCGTGATAGATGGCATTTTCCACCAGCGGCTGCAAGGAGAGCTTCGGGACAGGCGTATTCCTTAATTCATCCGGGATCATGATTTCATAGCGAAAAATGTCGGGATATCTCATTTGCATGATGGTCAAATAGTCGTTTGTCATTTTGATCTCTTGCTCGAGAATAATCAGCTCACGTCCTTTACTCAGCACGACCCGGTAGAAGTCGGCCAAAGCCTTGGTCGTATTCCTCGCCTCCACATTCCGCTCCAAATCGTTCAAAATATAAATGGTATCCAGGGTATTGTATAAAAAATGCGGCTTTACCTGGGAGGTAATCAACGCTAGCTCGTACTCTCTCTTTTGCACCTGCTCCACTCTCATCGTCTGCATTAGTTCCTGAATCTGACCTATCATCGAATTAAAAACTCGGGAAATCAGCCCGACCTCGTCCTGGGTTTGCACGGAGGATTGGACCTGCAAATTGCCGTTCATAACCCGACGCATCGCTTTAGTAAGATTCTGAAGCGGATTCAACACCGCCTTGGACAGAAAGTTGGCGGCAATTACGGATACAACTAGGCAACAAAATCCGATCAAAATGATCAGTCGGATGTTTTTTCCGATATCCTTCGTTAAAATGGCCACATCCACCACATTCAGCAGCTTCCAATTCATTCCGGGAAAATCACTGACCGCAATGAGTCGCTTGCCATCCGCGTTTCTTGTCAGCGTTTCGCCTTTCTCCGCCGAATCCCGGAGCAATTCGAGCTCGACAGGATCGGTGATCCGAGTGAGGACCTGCTGTTTGTCCAAACTTGCCACGATCATTAGTCGTTCGTCCACCAGGAAGTAATTCTTTTGGCCGTATTTATCGCCGTTCCCAAGAAAAGCCGACAAGGTCGGCTCCTTGATGATCAAATAAAGCGTTCCGAGTTCTTCCCCCGTATTGATATTAATAACAACTTTTCCTAATGTCAGGACGGGTACACCAGGATCGGGGGTTATGAACCCGCGTTTCTCCATAGGGAACCAGTGGGAGGTCCCGTAACCATTCTGCCTCAGCAGCTTCTCGGGAATCCCGCTGTGAATTGCAGCCCCTTCATCGTTTCCTGAAGCATAGGAGGTATAGATTTTCCCATTACTGTCAATGAAGACTGCTGCATCCGCTTCTCCAAACAAGGATAAATCCGTCGTCAGATGGCTTTGCATGTAGGCTCTGAAGCGGTTTTCTTCCACCTCATTGCGCTGCACAGGGAATATCTCATATAACCGGTTTATATCGGTAACCAGCATATTAGAACAAATTTCTACGTTTTTCTTAATTGAATCAAGCTTATTGATAATTAGCCTGGATTCATCGATCACATCGTTCACGCTTCGCTCAATCAAGGAGTTGCTGAAAAGCTGGCTCGACAAGATCGCCAAAATACAAAGCGGCATGAGAATTAACGGTATAAAAACAGTAAGCAGTTTGCTCTTAAATGGCAATCTCTCGAACCATACTCGGATTTGATGTTTCATTCTTAATAGCAGCCCCTCTTTTCATAACACCTATCTCGTCCTATGCCGACCCATTATGTTCATTATATCTGGTTGCCAGAAAATTAACTAACGTTTGCTTACCCCAACAACTGGTGCAACAGATCTGGAAGAAAGGCGAGAATGCAGGCCTGTAAAGCAGCATCAACAATTTATACTATTATAAATCGTTACACAAATTTGACCCATCACATCTCTTCACGCACATGTTTCAAGATTACCCTGACGTCGTCAACATTTCGTAAATGTGCGTCATGCTGGGCGGCATCAGTATCATCAACGATATATAACGACAGGAAGATGCCTGGCTTCAGGCTAACGGAGATCGCACGCTTTTTTTCATTATTACTGAGGACACCGGCTAGAACACGCCACTTCATCAGAAGGAAATGGTGCTTAATTGGCGATCATCAGCTTTATTCATTTTGCCCGTAAGAAGTATATGAAGAGTGAGATCAAATCAAATAGGATTGAAAGAAAGGAGCGATATCACGATTCTAATTATACAAGGAGGTCAGTGGAGAAATGCCTCAAGCATAGGGCTCTGCGCCAGATAGCCCTCGCGTACAAGATAGTTAAAGAATGCGCGGACCGCACGGAGAACGCAGTTAATTGGCGTCTCCTTCTGGCCGTCGTCCATGAGGTAGAGGATTACATTTTCCTTTACGATCTTCTCGGTTATTTTGCTAGGATCGGTGCCGATGTGCTGCTTGTCGAGTATGTGGCGAAACTTGCCGAGTTCCTGCTGGGACAAACCGAGAGTGTACGGACTTATGTTGCGGATTTTTCCGTCGCGTAGGAATAGCGTCATTGCGCTTTCGAAATCGTCGACGGTATACGTCTGTGAAGGCTTTGTGGCATTGTCTTCCGGTGAGAAAGCGTTCTTTCTACGTGCCATTTGGCCTTCTCCAATCGTTCGCGTATTCGTTGAGAGATACGCTGGAGGAGGCGTTTGGATACGATTTTAGTCGTGCGCGATGTTCCGAATCAACGCGTTATTTCATTTCGTATTACTCAAACGAAAAAACGCCAACTTAGCGCTACAGTCAGCGTTAAATCAGCGTTTATATCTCCGTCAATCGAACGGAACAGTGATGCCGGTGAGAGGACTCGAACCTCCACGGTTTCCCTCACGATTTTGAGTCGCGCGCGTCTGCCATTCCGCCACACCGGCGCGGATAATGGAAACCATAATATTTCTGAAATCATAAAAAGCAATGGAGGCGCCACCCAGATTCGAACTGGGGATAGAGCTTTTGCAGAGCTGTGCCTTACCACTTGGCTATGGCGCCGTAATAATGGAGCGGACGACGGGAATCGAACCCGCGACCCTCGCCTTGGCAAGGCGATGCT
>RCUO01000497.1_pt1 | contig 19486 bp, 13 predicted proteins | sample 2166161 | NCBI WGS metagenome assembly RCUO01 (sample SAMN09932617, study PRJNA488358) | compost metagenome | feature: garden; material: soil; isolation source: compost soil in cyclohexanecarbonitrile-enriched culture | place: Germany: Experimental Botanical Garden Goettingen | collected 2016-01-27 | reverse complement strand
TTCAACTGCCGCACAGGCCGGAATATCACCCGCGAGGATATGCTGTGGGATATCCGCACACTGAAGAGAAGCAACATCAACGCTGTACGTACCTCGCATTATCCGAACCAGACGTTATGGTATGAGCTGTGCGATGAATACGGGGTTTATGTAATCGACGAGATGAACCTGGAAACGCACGGCTCCTGGCAAAAGATGGGCGCGGTTGAGCCGTCCTGGAATATTCCGCACAATGATCCGAAATGGCATGACATCGTGCTGGACCGTGCGGTCAATATGGTGGAGCGGGACAAGAACCATCCGTCCATTCTGATCTGGTCCTGCGGTAACGAATCATATGCAGGGCAAGTCATTCTGGATGTGGCGAACTGGTTCCGCAGCCGGGACAACAGCCGTCTCGTGCACTATGAAGGCGTGTTCTATGACCGCAATTATAATGATACAAGCGATATGGAGAGCCGGATGTATGCCAAGCCGGCCGATATTGAGGAATATTTGAACGCTAATCCGGACAAGCCGTATCTCAGCTGTGAATACATGCATGCAATGGGCAACTCTGTCGGCGGTATGCACAAATATACCGAGCTTGAGAACAAGTACCCGATGTATCAGGGCGGCTTCATCTGGGATTACATTGACCAGTCGATTCTAAAGAAGGACCGCTATGGTAACGAGTTCTTCGCATACGGCGGTGACTTCGGCGACCGTCCGACGGATTACAGCTTCTGCGGGAATGGTATTGTCTTTGCTGACCGGAAATGGACACCGAAGATGCAGGAGGTTAAATTCCTGTATCAGAACTATAAGCTTGCGCCGGAGCAGAGTGGTATCCGTGTGATTAATGAAAGCCTGTTCGCAGGCACGGATCATCTGGCACTGGAATACAGCCTGTATTGTGAGGGCGAACTGCTTGGCAAATGGACCACAGATGTCAGCGCAGCTCCGCAAAGCGAAGTATTGGTACCGATTGAGCTTCCGCATACAGAAGGAACGCCGGGTGAATACAGCATCCAGGCTTCCCTGGTGCTGAAGGAAGAAGAGCTGTGGGCTGAAGCAGGTTATGAAATTGCCTTTGGCGAGCACATCTTCAATGTGGAAGCCGAACCCGCTGAACTGCCTGCTGGTGCCTTGAAAGTGGTAGAAGGGGATGTGCAGATCGGCGTAATTGGCGAAGGCTTCACCGTGATCTTCTCCAAGCAGGTCGGATCGCTCGTGTCGCTGAACTATCACGGACATGAGATGATAGAAGCTCCTCCGGCTCCGCTGTTCTGGCGCGCAGCTACCGACAACGACAAGGGAACCCAGCTGGGTTACCATGCCGGAGCCTGGTATGCAGCAAGCCTGGCCCGCAAATGCGCAGAGGTAAGCCTGGAGCAGCAAGAGGGTGCGGTAACGGTAAGCTTTGATTACCGGTTCAGCATTCATGAAGAGCTGGCGTTCAAGACAGCTTATACTGTGTATGGCGACGGAACGGTAAGAGTACGTACGCGTTATTCCGGCGCTGCCGGTCTTCCGGATGTGCCGATCGTAGCCTTGTCCTTCAAGATGTCCGCTGACTATGAGCAGTCCGAGTGGTACGCGATGGGGCCTGAGGAGAACTACATTGACCGTGCGTTCGGCGCCAGACTCGGCGTATTCAGCCGGAAGGTGCAGGACCTGCCGTCCCGCTATCTTGTACCGCAGGAATCAGGTAACCGCACCGGCGTCCGCCGTGTGAACATCACCGATAAAGCGGGAGTCGGGCTGCAGATTTCAGCTCCGGCAAGCGCGCCTGTAGAGTGTACCTTGTCACCATACACCGCATTCGAGCTGGAGCATGCCGCTCATCCGTTTGAGCTTCCGCAGGTTCACTACACTGTAGTAACTGTTGCCGGCAGACAAATGGGCGTCGGCGGTGACGACAGCTGGGGCGCACCGGTTCATCCGGAATACAGAATTCCCGCGGACCAGCCGCTGGAATATGAATTCTTCCTGTCCAGTTTGGGTTTGGGAGAGAGATAATATTGTAAAAGAAGCCGGCCCCGTTCTGATGGTATTCAGAGCGGGGCTGTTTTTTGCGTACACTGTATAGGTCAGGGGACCGTTTACAGGAAATTATCACCATGATAAATTATGGGTGGGACAAGTGCCCATGGCAAACATATTATGATCGGATACCCGGATAGGCAGCCATGGGAGAGGCTTGCTCTGGACGGCGTTGCAATCCGAGAAGGGGAATTTGGATGAAAAGAGTACTAAAAACAATCGGCACAAGTCTGGTAGCGGGGGCTGTGCTGCTGTCGGGAGCGGCTGGAGGGGTGTCGGGTTCTGATACAGTATCGGCAGCGGCTGCCAAGGCTCCTGCGGCTAAGGCGTTAACGGCCGATCAGGTGATCAGCAAGGTAACTGCTGCAGCGAAGACGCTTAAGAATTTTCACATTGATGTAATCAAGAAACAGGATGTACAGAGCGGCGGCGTGAAGATTAGCAATACCAACACACTCAATCTGGATATCAACCGCCTGCCTGCCTTTGCTGCAGCGGGTAGTGTAAAAGTCAGCCTGCTGGAGACTTCTTACGAGCTGTACGCTAATGCTAAGGAGTCTTACTATTTGGTAGACGGCAGCGAGCTTATTGCAGATTCTGAAGGAAGCTATGAGGATAGTGAAGAGTTCAGCAATGCTGATGCTGTAACGGACGGTGACGGAGAGCCGATCGATCCCGACGCGCAGTATTGGATTGACCTGGAGAAGGAAGAGTGGGACACGTTTTATTCCAAAGGCCAGTATGATCCTGCAGCTATGCTGGATTCCGTCAAAGCCTACAAAAAATCAATGAAGGTAAGCATTGCCGGAGCACAGACTGTTATGCAGTTTACACTGACTGATCCGGCTGCAGCTAAGGCGGTCATTACCTTATATGACCAGGAGAATCTTTGGGATGGGGAGACCCTGCAGCCAAAGAGTGTAACCTGGAAAGTATTCGTTAACACCAAGACATGGCAGACAGAGAAGCTGACCGTTGACCTGAGTTATGTACTGGCTGCTGACGGAGCGAAGGATATATACACCACCAAGATTGAAGCCAAATACACTAAGAATAATAAGACCGCAACGATTGTTAAGCCGGCTGAGCTGGAGTAGTGCTTATACTGGATATAATGAACAGCCCCGGGGGATATTCAGCTCTCCGGGGCTGCCGTTGTTTCAATAGTCAACCTTACTTTGCAGTAACAGTCTCCTGCAACGATACATTAGCCGGCAATACACCCGCATTTTTCTTCAGAGGTCTGCTCCAGTACTGCTCGTTTCCAGGCAGGTCGTCGAACCATTCAGCGTCCTCAGGACAATCGAGAATCATGAATTTACCGTACTCCTGATCCCGGGACTGATGGTATTTGAGATAGGCTTTACCTTGCTCAATAGCCAGAATTTCGATTTTGCCGGAGGAGTGGCTCATGGAGAGCCGGACTCTTTTGCCGAGGCCTGAGGTTCTGGCTTTGGCTTCCTCGACGATCCGGTACACCTGCTCAAGCGGCAGGACGAACTCACGGTTGCCGGCAATAGGCCGGTTAATGAAGAAATAATAGGGCGTAATTCCGGCCCAGGAGAGGCGGTCGAGCAGCTCGCCCAGAACAGCAGGATCATCATTGATCCCCTTCAGCACCGGTGTCTGGTTAACGATGATTGCGCCTGCGTCATGCAGTGCCCGGACGGCCCGCTTTGCCTCCGGGGTAAGCTCCCGGGGATGATTAATATGTGCCATGATGTAGATCCGCTTCTCTACAGTGGAGTGAGTGCAGATCAGGTCGAGCAGCTCGGGGTCCTGATAGATGCGCATCGGATTAAATACCGGCAGCTTGGAGCCGAGGCGGATGATTTTGACATGGGGAATGGCCCGCAGGCTCTCAATAATGAACCTTAGCCTGGACGTAGAAAGAATCAGGCTGTCGCCTCCGGTCAGCAGAACATTGTTAATTTCCGGATGGGCGGCGATATACTCGATACCGGCGGTAACATCGGAAGGGGCTTCCTTGACATCGTTGCGGAACAGCCGTTTCCGGAAGCAATAACGGCAATAAGCTCCGCAGACCTCGGAGACGATCAGGAGCGCCGTCGTCCGGTATTTGTGCTGGCAGCCAGGAACCACATAGTTAGCCCCCTCATCGGAGGCATCCCACTCCCCATACTCCAAAAGCTCTCCCTCCCCTGGGATGACCAGCCTGCGGATAGGATCGTTCGGGTCTTCCCAATCGATCAGGGACAAGTAATAGTCGTTGGCCCGAAACACAAATTTGTCTGTGATCTCCTTCAATCGTGACCTTTCTGCTTCGGGCAGCATTTCCATTTTGTTAATGTCGGTTATGTATCGTACCTTTTGCACATGAATCTCTCCTTTGTTCTCATAATGACGAGACAAGAGGGAGCCTTGATGTCAAAAAGCCAAACTGGCAGCCAGCAGGGCCTCTTAAAAAGCACAAAAAGAGACCCTTAGCACAAGGGTCTCATGTTATTGGAAACATAAAAAAGCAGACCCATCCACTACTGACGAGGTTAGCTGACGGACTCGGGTAAGATGGTACCCTACATTGCATAGCTCAATGATTCGCCCCAATTGACTGGTTCCCCCGCTTTCCAGACAGTAAATGCTGGAAATTAAGCGTGGTTAAAGTATAACCCACTAAGTTTCCCAAAGTCAAAAGTATTGCCAAAGTTAATTTTGCACCGTTAGGCTTGGCTTCATGCCGCAAGGCCGGAATACAGGGCATTTTTTGGGGTGCGAAAAAATTTTTTTGATGTCATGTTTACCGTCTGCTTGTACAGCGGGGGCTTTTTAACCTTGTAATCTCCCGGGGGAAAAACGGGATAACCCGCTGTTGTCAAGGGGTTGAACAGGCAGGACGGGCAGGCGGAAAGCTTCTCTGCAGGCGCTTCTTTTTCCCGCAGATGAAGCGGTTACCGCCGCTTTTTGTAAGCGGAAACAACGCTTTTCATGTCAGCTATCGCGCTTGACGGATGCAAAAATCGTTTGTTAAGGTTTTGACAGGCAAACCAATACCATAAGACCGAGGGAGATGATTGATTTTGATCAAGGGGATTATCTTTGATTTTGACGGAACGATTATCGATACCGAAACTGCCTGGTACACCGCCTTTAGCGAGGCTTATGAGGAGCACGGGGTAGAGCTGACGCTTGAGCAGTATTCTACCTGTATCGGAACAAGCCTGAACAGCTTCAACCCGTACGAGTATTTAATGACCGAGCTTCAGCTTCCGATTGATAAAATGGAATTCAGAACGTCTGTCCAGCAGCGGCACAGCAAGCTCATGGAGCTGGAGGCAATCCGCCCCGGAGTGCAGAATTATCTGGACGCCGCCAAAGAAGCCGGGCTGCACATGGGACTCGCTTCAAGCTCTTCGATGGAATGGGTGGAGCGGTATCTGCAGCAGCTGGGCATCCGTGATTATTTTGACTGCATCCGGACTTCGGATCATGTTGCTAACGTGAAGCCGGACCCCGAGCTATATAATCAGGCACTGTCCTGTCTCGGCCTTTCGCCAGAGGAAGCAGTCGCCATAGAAGATTCTCCGAACGGCTTCAGGGCGGCTGCGGCTGCGGGGATGAACTGTGTGGTCATTCCGAATGACATTACCAGCTTCCTCGAATTCGACACTCCGCCCACGCCGTATCATACTGTGGAAAGTCTGAGTCTGCTGGATTTTGATCATATGATCAGCCGTCGCTGCTTCGAAGCTGTGAATTCATAAACAACTATAAGTTCATCTAACAAGGGGGGATTTATATTGAATGCCGTTCATTTTGGGGCGGGCAATATTGGCCGGGGCTTCATTGGACCAATGCTGTCGCGCTCCGGGTACAGAGTGTGTTTTGTTGGAAGGAATAAGCAAAAGATCTCCAGGCTGCAGGAACAGGGGCAGTATCCGCTTACGCTTGCCAATGAAAACCGTGACAGCTATATGATCAATAACGTGACCGCCCTACATCTGGATCATACGGAGGAAGTGGCACATGCGATCGCGGAAGCAGAAATTGTAACGACTGCAGTAGGAATTTCGGCGCTGGATGATATCTCGGGCACAATTGCCCGGGGGATTGAATTAAGACTCTGCAATAGTAATCTTAAGCCGCTGCATGTGATTGCCTGTGAGAACGGAATTAACAGCAGCGGACGGCTCAAAAACTCCGTATATGCGCATATGAAGCGATCTTTCCAAGAAATGGCCGATATCTCCATCGCCTTCCCCAACGTGATGATTGACCGCATCGTCCCTGTCCAGCAGCATAAAGATCCGCTTGAAATCCTCGTTGAACCGTTCAGCGAATGGGTGATTCCCCGTGAGGATCTGCTTGAGGACCATATAGAAATCGAAGGTGCACATTATGTGGACTCTCTTGACCCCTACCTTAAACGCAAGCTGTTCACTGTCAATACAGGTCATTGCAGCGCGGCTTACTTCGGTTATCTGGAGGGACATACCAGTATTCAGGAGGCCATGGAGGAGCCGGGTATCCGCTCGCTTGTCCGCGGGGTGCTGGAGGAGACAGGTAAGGTGCTGGTGCAGTTGTACGGGTTGGACCCCCAGGTTCATCAGAATTACATTGAGAAAATAATGCGGCGGTTCACGAATCCAGGGCTTAGCGATTCCGTTGCCCGGGTGGGGCGTTCTCCTCTAAGAAAGCTCGCATCCAAGGACAGACTGGTGCTGCCGGCGATGCAAGCCCATAAGCTTGGTCTGAAGACACCGCATCTGCTCTCCGCAATTGCTGCTGCGCTGTTCTTCGACGCTCCTAAAGACCCGGAAGCCCAACAGCTTCAACAGATTATCCGGACTCAGGGTGTCCGTGAAGCCATTGCTGGCAACCTGGAGATTCCCAAGGAACATCCGCTGCACGCCCTCATCCTGGCCGAATACAACAAGCTGTGCCTGCGCTATCCGCATATGTCCGGCAGCGGGTTCGCGGCGATGAAGCATGATTTATCCGGATTGTCCGGCTGAATAGGGTTTTCTTGACTGCAGCTTAGCATAGTTTCATTTGGCTTCCCTTCCATTATGTTGTACGATATCGGCATATCTTTTTACAACAAGGAGGGCCTTAATGAAGCTGGGCTATTTAATCATTGATATGCAGGAAATTCATGTGCGGGATCACGTAGACAAGAAGACACTGGACCGCGCCTGTGAATATATCAACTATGTTTCGGATATGCTCCGGGAGAAGGATCAGCTGGTCATTCATATTCAGGATATTGAAGGGATGGAGGAAGCGGCTAAGGAGCGCTACGATATCATGCCGGAAATTCAGGTGGCAGACAGTGATCTGAAGGTGACCAAGGAGTATTCGAATGCATTCTGGAAGACAGAGCTGGAGCAGATGTTGAAGAATCACGGCGTTGAGCTGCTGATAATTTCCGGCTTCTCGGCAGAGCACTGCGTGCAGTTTACCTATAACGGGGCAAGTGAGCGGGGCTTCCGGCCGGTGCTGCTGCAAAATGGTATTCTGAGTGCACACAGCGACGTGATCACTGCTGCCTATAGAGACCGTAATCTGATTTCGTATCCGGTGATTCAATATTTGATCAGCCAATAGCATTGAAGACCAATGACACCTGTTTGTCTGCAGTATTACTCTGCGGAACAAACGGGTTTTTTATTTGGGGATGCCCCTTATATATTGAAACTTTTTCCAAATACGCTCGTCCAATAGTACAGAAGCTATTCTATTATAGGGGAGCGTTACATAATGAGAAATTGGAAGCTCGCAGCCGGTATTCTGGCCGCGGCCATCGCTTTAAGTCCGGGATCGGCAGCAGCGGCCGCAGACAGTACTATTATGTTGAATTACAAAGAAACATCAATGGGGAGCAGCCAAGTGGTTACGGCAGGAACTACGCTTGTTCCGCTGCAGCAGCTGGCACTGAGTATGGGCTACTCCCTCAGCTGGAACCAGACTGCGAAGTCGGCAAAGCTGATCCGCCCAGGCCGCGAAGTTACCCTGACTGCCGGTACTGTCAGCGCAACTGTAGATGGTACTGCATCAAGCCTGACTAAGGCGCCGCGTATTCTCAAAGGTAAAATCTATGTGCCGCTGGTGTCCGCAGTCAGTCTGCTGGGCGGCAAAACGGTGTATGACAAAAGCGCGGGCAGCTTGAACATTGTAGATGAGCTGCGCTACTCTGTTGCTTCGTCCCAAGGCAGAACCTACTGGGTTTCACAAAAAAACGGCGATGTCTTTTATAGCACCTCTGCTTCCGGCAAACCGGTACTGATCGGTGAGCTTCCGTTTGCTGACCTGGTTTATACCCATAGCCTTGAGGTTAAGAATGTAGGTAAGGGTACGGAGCTTTTGCTGCTCACGGATAACCACTATGCCATGTTCAATGATTTCAGCAATAGCTACCAGGTTCTGATTCAGAACGGAACAGTCTTGAAGCAGATGGAATATCACTATATTATCAGGTCATACATAAAGGCTCCGCTGCTAACAACCTCTCAGCTCTACATGACAGATGGCGGAAGCGTTCAGTACATTAATGCAGACGGCAGTCCGGGCAAGCTGTTTAATCTTGAAGCCATCACAGGCACACAGGGACAATACACCATTGAATATGCGGCACAAGATATAATTCTTGCAAGGTTAATCACCAATACACAGCTGTATGCAATTAATACGGCAAGCGGAGCAGTGACCAATCTTAGTGAACAATTAATCAGTGCCGGGGACCGTAAGGAGTGGGACCGGGCGGACGGATCGGATGATTTCTATCTGACTAAAATGCTGGTGCTGAAGAAGCGGGAGGGCAACGTGATGACCTTCACCTATGCAACGCTGCCTGACGGGAAAGTGAAAACGGTGACGTATACAGTGGATTCGAAATAAAGCTGGCGCCGGCCAAGGAGGAGTGTAATGGGAAAAATAACGGTTGTAGCACGATGTCTATCAATCTGTATGGCTGCCCTTGTAGCAGGCTGCAGTAATTTTGCCTCCGGAGAGCCCAAAGAAGTGGACTTGCAGCAGCTTAGCAGCGGAGCTAAGAGCTTTGTAGACCAGATCAAGGATGAGAGCGGACTGTATCTTTATTCTCCGGCCGGAGAGCAGGCCTATCTTATCGTTAATCATTTGGTAACCGGCCAGGATGAGGAGGCCCGGTATCTGGAGTCGTTGAAGAGCGAGTTAAAGGACCATTTATTGAGATTAGACGTGAATGAGCTGGGAACAATGGAGTATACCGATAAGCGGCTGGGGAAAATAAGGTTCTTTGAGCTGGGCGACAGCAGCCGGGACTACAATGCGATTCAAGTGTATAAAAACGGAGTCGTGAGCAAATTCGATTCTATCGGCGGTTAGATATAACTCAGGTACAATATTATCAAAAAAGAGATGCGCTACAACCGGGGGGACGGTCTGCAGGGCATCTCTTTTATATTAAATAGCAATTATTTCCGGGCCAGCTCCTGCCGTACAATCGGCGCAACCTTAGTGCCGAGCAGCTCAATCGCGCGCATAACCTCACGGTGCGGCATCGTACCGACATTGACGTGGAGGAAGAACCGGGTTACACCCAGATTTTTGTGCAGCAGAATAATCTTCTCGGCGACGTACTCGGAGTCACCGACATACAGTGCTCCGCGCAGGCTGCGGGCGTCATCATAGGTGGCCCGGTTGTAGGTCTGGCCCCAGCCGCGTTCACGCCCGATAACATTCATCTGTGCCTGGGTGGACGGGTAGAACAAGGCGGCTGCCTGCTCTGTAGTTTCTCCGACGAAGCCGTGGGAATGAGTAGCAATCTGCAGCTTGTCGGGGTTATGTCCGGCCCGTGCAGCCGCTTCTTTATAGAGCTTCACCAGCGGTGCAAAGCGTTCCGGCATGCCGCCGATGATGGCGAACGCTACCGGGAGACCGAGTGTACCGGCCCGGATGGCTGATTCCGGGTTGCCGCCTGTTGCAATCCACACCGGCAGCGGGTCCTGAACCGCACGCGGATAAACCGGCAGATTGTCGATTGCCGGACGGTGGCCGCCGCGCCAGGTTACCTTCTCGGAGGCGCGGATTTTAAGCAGCAGCTCGAGATTTTCTTCAAATAATTCATTATAATCATCCAGACTGTAGCCGAACAGCGGGAAGGACTCGATAAAAGATCCCCGTCCTGCCATAATCTCCGCCCTTCCGTTCGAAATGCCGTCAAGTGTGGCGAATTGCTGATAGACCCGTACCGGATCATCTGACGACAGTACAGATACGGCGCTGGTAAGCCGGATGCTCTTGGTCATTGCTGCTGCCGCCGCCAGTACAACCGCAGGCGCGCTTCCGGCATAGTCGGCACGGTGATGCTCTCCGATTCCATACACATCCAGTCCGGCCTGGTCGGCAAGGACGATTTCCTCTACTGCCTCGCGCAGTCTTTCAGCATGGCTGATTACCTTGCCGGTTACCGGATCGGGTGTCGTTTCCAAAAAAGTACTGATTCCTATTTCCATCTTAATCCGCCTCCCTTTTCATATCGTTATCTTACTATACTTTTTAATGTTTCTCAACTTTAGTAAGTGAAATTCCTGGATTTATTTTATACTGCTCTGACCTGCCGTGTTATACGCCAATTTGGATAACCTGGACCGTTCTGCCGTTACTGGCCTCCATCGTGGGACATAGTTTATTGTATAACGGACGAAAGCGGTGATCAGGAGTGGGAGAAGGGATAGGAAATACGGCGAGCGGCTTCGCCGCCCATGCTGAAGGATTGAACACGACTGCGAGCGGCGCAGCTGCGCACTCAGAAGGGTTTTCCACGGTTGCCGGCGGAAACAGCTCACACGCAGAGGGCAGCACCACAGTCGCAAGTGCCAGTGCATCCCATGCTGAAGGTTATCTTACACAGGCAACGAATGATACGGCCCATGCTGAAGGCACCTCAACAACGGCCAGCGGAGTGGCTTCGCATGCTGAGGGATATATGACTCATGCACTGGGAGAGAGCACGCATACGGAAGGTTCCATGACACTGGCAGCAGGAGCGGAAGCCCACGCCGAAGGCAATGCAACACAGGCTTGGGGAGACTATTCGCATACGGAAGGCTTCAGCACATCGACTCAAGCCGGTGCAGCAAGTGCCCACGCCGAAGGAGAAGGGAACTCGGCGGCCGGAAGGGCATCTCATGCTGAAGGCGGCGGTGCCGACCAGCAGGGCAATCCGGCACCAAACTTTGCGGGTGGCGCAGGCTCTCATGCGGAGGGAGTGGGTACAACCTCACTGGGCTTTGCCTCCCACGCGGAAGGCGGAACTACGGATATAACGGCTGCGGCGGGGCCGGTGGCACAGGCTGACTTCGCCCATGCCGAGGGTCAGAGTACAACGGCCAGCGGGACGGCTGCCCATGCTGAAGGCTTCCGGACAATTGCCAGCGGAAATCTCGGTTCCCACACTGAGGGTCAGAGCACAACGGCCAGCGGGACGGCTTCTCATGCCGAAGGCTTCCAGACGACGGCCAGCGGCCCGTCAGCTCATGCGGAGGGGGCTAACTCAGTAGCCAGCGGCCCCTTCAGCCATGCCGAAGGCGTAAGTACACTGGCCAGCGGCGCCTATGCCCATGCCGAAGGCGCCAATACAACAGCCGACGGACAGGCTTCGCATGCTGAGGGCTTCATGACGCAGGCCTTCGGGGCGAATTCGCATGCTGAAGGCGAGAATACGACTGTGATGCCCGGGCATACCGGCTCGCATATTATGGGCCGGAACGGTTCAACACGGTTCGCCTATTCCTGGCATCTGGCTAACGGGCTGGCGGTAGGGCCAAGTCTTAATTCAGCGGTAATTGAAGGTGCTACAGGGAATCTTTATCTGGACGGTACTGTTATTTCCCCGGCTGCAGCCGATTATGCGGAGATGTTCGAGACGTCTGACGGCCAGGCGCTGGAGCCCGGATATTTTGTCACCTTTGACGGGGGAAGCGAGAAGATCCGCAGAGCCCATGCCGGGGATTCGTACATTCTTGGGGTAGTCAGCGGAAGACCGGCTATTCTGGCGGATTCCAGTGATTTGCGCTGGCATAAGCTGCTCGTGACAGATGAATGGGACCGGATTCAGTACCGGGAGGTTGAGGTGCCGGAGGTCAAGGATACAGAGGGCAATGTAGTCCGCGCAGCCTCTTCCGTAATAGAACCGGTCCTGAATCCGGACTGGAACGCCGCAGAAGAGTATATACCGCGAATGCAAAGAGACGAGTGGGTGGCAGTCGGGGTAGTCGGCAAGCTGCTTGTCCGTGATGACGGTACCTGCCGTCCGGGAGGCTATTGTATGCCGAATGCCGAAGGCATTGCGACAGACGCTTCTGCCGGATACCGGGTCATGAACCGTACACGGGATGACCAGGTGCGAATTTTTGTGCGATAGGCAGGAGCTTGGAATAAGGCGGTTGAGGAAGGGATATTCCTGCATTCATATAATTAGCTAATTAGCGCTATGAGGGGATGATCCGCTTGGCGGTGAAATCGTTGTCCCACCACCGAGTCGTTTGAGTAGCTTAAGTGGAAAAATGCAACCTATTTCACTAGTGACAGCCGGTATGGGCGGATTAGCGGGAAAAATGCCACCTAATTATACATTTTATGGCCTCAGCAGCTCTGCAGCCCGAATTAAATGACTATTTTCCACCTAATGACCCTAAATACGGTGTGCTGATAGAATTAAGCTGCGAAAATCCAATTAAATATAGACTGCGATGAGTTGGCCCGGCCCGGCCCCAGTGGTGCACACTGCAATGAGACACACAGGTTACCCTTCACCGGCAGCCCCAACACCAAAGCCGGACCGCTCCCAGATCTAATATCGGGAGCGGTCCGGCCTCTTGGCGTGCGGTCAGGATTTATCCTTCTTTACGGCAAGCTGTACAATCATAATGACGAGGGCAAGCAGGGCGATCAGCTGATCTGTACTCATGGTCCGATCCTCCAATCTGTAACAGAAGAATGGCTCTCGGACCGGCATCTCCCCTCCCAGGAAGCTGCTTTTGTTTCCCTGATACATCATATGGGCTGCTTAATGCGGATAGTACTTCATTCCATAAATAATTAATGCCGCAAGCTAAACGTAAGCCCGCTGACCCGGCACATCTAATCGCAGAAATCCTCACCCTGCCCTCTTGATTAATCCCTGCGCGCAGGATAGCATATAAGGAAATATCAATGATTCATGGGATTAATTTCACTTAGGGAGTGTTGAGGAGCATGGTTGTCCGAAGCGGGCGGGAGGCTGGATTGTGGTTGTTCTAGCCAGCCTTATTTTTGTGGTTACATTATTTTTTGTCATTTGGCAGCCGCGCGGCTTGTCCATTGGCTGGTCAGCCTGCGGGGGCGCATTGCTGGCGCTTGTCGCCGGGGTAGTCAGCTTTACGGATGTGCGCGATGTAACGCTGATTGTGTGGAATGCGACGCTGGCGTTTGTAGCCATTATTCTGATCTCACTTATTCTGGACAGGATCGGATTTTTTGAGTGGGCGGCACTGCATATGGCAGCGGCGGCCCGCGGCAACGGTACACTAATGTTCATTTACGTCATTGTGCTCGGGGCAGTGGTTTCGGCCTTTTTTGCCAATGACGGGGCTGCGCTGATTCTGACGCCGATTGTGCTTGCGATGGTGAGAGCGCTAGATTTTGATGAGAAAAAAGTATTTCCGTTCATCATCGCCAGCGGTTTTATCGCCGATACGACCTCGCTGCCGCTGATTGTCAGCAATCTGGTCAACATCGTGTCTGCCGATTTCTTCGGCATTACCTTTATGCAGTACGCCGGACGTATGCTGCTGCCGACCCTGTTCTCGCTGGTAGCCAGCATCGGGGTGCTGTATCTGTATTTCCGCAAAAGCATTCCAAAGCGCTACGACGCCACACAGGTCAGGGAGCCCCGGGAAGCCATTAAGGATCATCGGATGTTCCGGCTGTCCTGGGCGGTGCTGGCCATGCTGCTGGCCGGGTATTTTGTCAGCGAGTTCCTGGGCATTCCGGTTTCGCTGGTTGCCGGTGTTATCGCACTTCTCTTCCTGTGGATGTCCAGCAGGAGTCCGGCGATTAAGACCATGGAAGTGGTCAAAGGCGCACCGTGGGCAATTGTCTTTTTCTCCATCGGAATGTATGTGGTCGTCTACGGCCTGCGCAATGCCGGGCTGACCGACGTTCTCGCCGACATCATCAGCAGGCTGGCCGGGCACGGGCTGTTCACAGCGACGATGGGCATGGGCTTCCTGGCTGCCGTTATTTCTTCCATTATGAATAACCTGCCGACTGTGCTGATTGGCGCCTTGGCAGTGGATACGGCGAATACTGCGGGACTGATCAAGGAAGCGCTCGTGTACGCCAATGTCATCGGCTCCGATCTGGGACCGAAGATTACACCGATCGGTTCACTCGCGACACTGCTGTGGCTGCATGTTCTATCCTCCAAGGGCGTGAAGATTTCCTGGGGAACCTATTTCCGAACCGGGATTGTCCTGACCATACCGACCTTATTCTTTACTTTATTGGGGCTGTATCTGACATTGAAGCTATTCTAGCTCCGGGTGTCTATAAGATAAGTGCATATGTAAATAAGCGGTCCGGACAGGCTATGTCCGGACCGCTCTTGTTGATATGGGCTTCAGTCTTTGCCTGTTCCATGGCCGTAGCCGTAGCCGGGATACTGCACAACAGGCCATTTGACCTTGCGCAGGGCATCCATCAGCCCGGCTCCGGCATGCAGATTGCTGCTGACCAGCTCATGCGGGGTTAATGCCATCCACTGGTTCAGCGAGACATCGGCGAACCGGTCACTCTTGAACATTTCCAGAAACCATAGCGTCTCTGTACCGGTATTCTGGATGTAATGCCCCATGGCGAACGGTACATAGCCGACATCCCCGGCCCTGTAATTGAAGGTGCGGGCTGCGCCGTTGCCGCCGAACACGGTCATCCGGCCCTGGCCGCTCAGGTAGTATTGCCACTCGTCGTTGTTCGGATGCCAGTGCAGCTCGCGCATTGCGCCGGGCTCAATCTCAACCAGTGCCGCAGCAATGTTACGCGAGACGGGGAAATTGGACGAGTCGACAATCCGCACGCTGCCGCCTGGTGTCTTCAGCGGGGGCTGGGCCAGCAGCCGGTGCTTGAAGCTCAGCGGAATTTCGCCGTAAGGAGACTGTACCTGCTGCTGCTCAAGCGTTCCGGGTACCTGATCCTGGTAAATGTAGACCTGTTCCTTCGGTATACAGTCAAAAGCAGACTCAGGAACGCCGAAGTTAGCCGACAGCACTTCCTTTGGCGTATGGGCGAACCAGTCGGAGATGGACAGGGTGTTCAGGTCGGAGAAGCTGCCATCGTCAAAGACCAGCAGGAATTCGCAGCCCTTATCAAGGCCCTGGATAGAGTGGGGGATGCCCGGGGGAAAATACCACAGGTCTCCGGGACCTACATCGGCAATGAAATTGCGCCCGTTCTGATCGACGGCAGTAATCCGAGCGCTTCCCAGCAGCATGTAAGACCATTCCGCCTGCTGATGCCAGTGCAGCTCCCGGACGCCGCCCGGCGTTAGGCTCATATTGACTCCGGCGAGTGTTGTAGCAGCGGGAAGCTCGCGGACAGTAACTTCTCTGGACCAGCCGCCGTAGTTAAGCTGCATGTGGGCATCCGAGAAAGAGAATTTCAGGTTTGGAATAAGCCCGTTATCGGTGACGGGCGGGACGAACATATCAGGATTCTCCCGGTCACGCAGCACATCGCGCGGGCCAAGGTCTATATTGCCGGCACCGTCGTTTCTGATGGGCTGGGGGACAGGACCGGTATTGCTCAGGGAAGATTGTTCAGAATTCATAACGGCTCCTTTCCGGATCACGAGGCATGGATGTTTACTGTATATGATCGGTAAATACCAAATATGATTGTGATTGACAGCCGGGGAGATGTATGATGGGAGGAGCAGGCTGCGGAGGATGCTATATTCCCGCATACCAACATAGTGCAGCAGCAAGCAGGCTGCAATAATATCAGAGAGCAGGTTCGAGAAACCAGATGACAACAGGTGAACAACAACGATACCGCTTCAGCGAGGCCCCGATCTGGGAGCTGCAGCGTTCTTATTATGAACAGCTTGGCATGCAGGCTTGGAACAATGACCAGGTTCCGCAATATATTACCAGCAATCCGATGATCGGAACGGCATATGCGGAGATGATTCTCGGCTTCCTTCAGGACCGGGCGGCCCGCGGGGAAACCAGTGAACCGGTTATAATCCTGGAGCTGGGGGCGGGAGCCGGCCGGCTGGCCTTCCAGACTCTCCAAAAGCTTAGTGAGCTGATTGAGTACGCGGGAATACCGCTTCCGCCGTTCAAGTATGTGATGAGCGATCTCCCGCTCCTGAATATTACCGGCTGGCAGCAGCATCCGCGGCTGATTCCTTTTGTAGAGCAGGGGATTCTTGATTTTGCCCGTTTCGATGCCGTGGAGGACACAGAATTGAAGCTGGTGCACAGCGGAACGGTCATCCGGCCGGGCGACCTTGCACAGCCTCTGCTCGTGATTGCGAATTATTTCTTTGACAGCATTCAGCAGGAGCTGCTGTATGTGGATGAAGCCAAGATTTTCGACTGTGAGGTGTCCCTGAAGTATCCGGAGCAGGCTGACACGATGACTACTTCTGAAGTGCTTAGGGATATCGTGCCGGAATATCATTATGTCCGTGCTGCTGCCTATGAAGAATCAGACTATCCGTTTCAGGAGGTTGTCTCGTTCTATCAGCATCATCTGGAGGATTCGCATATTCTGTTCCCTGCGGCGGCGCTGTCCTGTATGGAGCGGCTGAATAAGCTGTCCAGAGAAGGCTTTATACTGCTGACTGCAGATAAAGGGGACCACCGGCTGGTGAACTGGGAATTCCTTGAGCCGCCGAAGCTGATGCATCACGGGAGCATCTCACTGACAGCGAATTATCATGCCATGCAATATTATTTTGAGCAAAAGGGTGCACAGACGCTGACTACTCCGCATCATTATAAGAATCTGAACGTAGTCTGCATGCTGATGCTGAAGGACCCGGATGCCCATGTGCAGACCCGGCTGGCTTACCGGCGGAGTGTGGAGCGGTTTGGGCCGGATGATTTTTTCAGTATGAAGGTATGGATTGATAACAACTATGATTCCATGGGCATGCAGCAGATGCTGGCCTTCTGGAGGCTGGGCGGCTATGATGCCGAGCTGTTCATCCAGAGCGCGGAGCGGGTCTCCGCCCTGCTGCCGGATGCCAATGAAGAAGAACTGCTCGACCTTCAGCTGGGAATACAGAAGATGTGGGACGGATATTATCCGATGCCGCAAAAATACGATCTGGCGCTGGACACCGGCCTGCTGCTATTCGAAATGGACCAGTACGGGGAATCGCGACGGTACCTGGAGCTTTCGCTGGCCGAGGGCGATGAGGAGCCGGTTGTAACCGTGCTGTACTGTCTGGCGATCTGCTGCTATGAGCTGGAGGATGATGCGGGGGCGCTCGAATATACCCGGCAGGCGCTGGTTATTGAGCCGGAGCATGAGGAAGCACTGGATCTGCTGAATGCGCTCAGTCAGGGCTGACAGCCGCTTTACAGCGGCAGATTGATTTGTTATCCTAGAGCCAATAATGAAACGCGATGACGAGAAGAGTAGATACGAGCAGTCCTTCACAGAGAGCCCCGGGCGGTGAAAAGGGGCAGGGAACGCTGTATTGAAACAAGCCTCTGAGCGGCGTACCGGAACTTAAGCAGCCGGGATGGTACGACAGGAGCTCCTGTTACAGAGCTAGAGTATAAGCCTTGCTGCCGCAGCTGCTGCGGACAATGCCGTACTTGATGAGATTAATATGGCGACATATTAATGAACCTGGGGTGGTACCGCGAGAATCTCGTCCCCAAGACTAATCCGTCTTGGGGGTGGGGTTCTTTTTTGTTGACCAGAGAAATTCAATAAGCGGAGTTGTACCAATCCACAGGAGGTTATTTGAATGAAAGAGCTATCTGCAGCAACCGGCACAACTTTAGACGATACAGCAGCTGCCGGCGAGAATTTTATGGAAAAGCTGATTAGGGAGGACGTGGAGAGCGGAGTGTTCAGCAGGGGAATCTGCACCCGGTTTCCGCCGGAGCCCAACGGCTATCTTCATATCGGCAGCGCGTTTGCCATCCATACCAATTATGATCTTGCGCGTAAATTCGGCGGTACGTTTAACCTGCGTTTTGACGATACTAATCCGTTAAAAGAGGACATGGAGTACGTAAACGCAATTACCGAGGATCTGGAGTGGCTGGGTTGTAGTCCGGGGACGCATATTTATTTTGGCTCCGATTATTCGGAGCAGATCTATGAAAGTGCAGTGACCCTGATCCGCAAGGGAAAAGCCTACGTCTGTGAGCTGGCACCGGAGGAAGTTACCGCCTACAGGGGCACATTAACGCAGCCGGGCAAGAACAGCCCGTACCGTGACCGTCCCGTAGAGGAGAATCTGGCCTTGCTTACCGGAATGCGGCAAGGCGATTACCCTAATGGAGCAATGGTGCTCCGGGCCAAAATCGATATGGGCTCACCCAACATCAATCTCCGCGACCCGGTTCTCTATAGAATTATTCATGCGCCGCATTACCGGACAGGAGAAGATTGGTGTATTTATCCGATGTATGATTTTGCCCATCCAATCCAGGATGCAATCGAAGGAGTAACCCATTCGCTGTGCTCGCTGGAGTTCAAGGACCACCGGCCGCTGTACGAATGGGTGCTGAATGAACTGGACATTCCCGAGCCGCCGCGGCAAAGGGAGTTCGGCAGAGTCAACCTGACCGGAGTCGTTACCAGCAAAAGATACCTCCGCCAGCTGGTGGCCGGCGGTCATGTAGACGGCTGGGATGATCCCCGTCTGCCCACCCTGCGCGGGCTGCGCAGACGGGGCTTTACCCCGGAGAGCATCAAGCGGTTTGTTACAGAGATCGGGATGGTGAGAAGCCAGTCAATGGTGGACTTTTCGCTGCTGGAGCACGTGCTGAGACAGGATCTGAAGGCCGGTGTGCCAGCCGTGATGGCTGTGCTTGAACCGCTCAAGGTAGTGATCACCAACTATACCGGACCTGAGACTGAGCTGCTGAGTCTGGATAACAATAGTGAGAATACAGAGCTGGGAACAAGAGAGGTTCCCTTCAGCAGCATTCTCTACATTGAACGCACTGACTTTATGGAGCAGCCGGTACCGGGCTTCAGGCGGCTGGTTCCTGGCGGTGAAGTACGCCTGAAGGGTGCGTACATCATCAAATGCAATGAAGTGATCAAGGACCCGGTAACCGGGGAGATCAGCGAGCTGCGCTGCACCTGTGATCCGGAGACGAGGAGCGGCAGCGCGATGAGCGGCCGGAAGGTCAAAGGAACGATCCACTGGGTATCCGCGAGCCATGCGGTGCCTGCTGAAGTGAACTTGTATGAGAAGCTGCTGAAGGCTGGCGAAGGGCCGAAG
>RCUO01000496.1_pt1 | contig 19519 bp, 14 predicted proteins | sample 2166161 | NCBI WGS metagenome assembly RCUO01 (sample SAMN09932617, study PRJNA488358) | compost metagenome | feature: garden; material: soil; isolation source: compost soil in cyclohexanecarbonitrile-enriched culture | place: Germany: Experimental Botanical Garden Goettingen | collected 2016-01-27 | reverse complement strand
GAAGAAAGGAATTATCCGGTATTAGCTACCGTTTCCGGTAGTTATCCCAGTCTGAAGGGCAGGTTGCCTACGTGTTACTCACCCGTCCGCCGCTAAGTTAATCCGGAGCAAGCTCCTTCATAACTCCGCTCGACTTGCATGTATTAGGCACGCCGCCAGCGTTCGTCCTGAGCCAGGATCAAACTCTCCATTAAAGAAAAGCTGATTTGCTCATTTTGAATCTGACGAGAATTAAATTCTCTTAATACTCACTCGTTGTTCAGTTTTCAAAGATCAAGCTTCATAAGACTTTCATCGTCGCTTATCTTTCGCATCAGCAACTCTTATATCTTATCACAACCAATTCATCAACGCAAGCTTTTTTTATTTCTTTTTGAATCAGCAGCTCGTGTTTCTTGGCCGGAATTAGAATATACCACACATCACGATAAATACGCAAGAGCTTTTTAAAAAATAAAAAGAGTTGATTTCACAACTTGCGAAATCAACTCTTTGGGGTTCCCTTAGGTTAAGTTATACAGCTTCACTTATTAGTAATACTTAGCGCCCGTATATTTGCTGGCGAGCTTGGTGATACTGCCGGTTGCCTGCTTGGTCTTGCCAAGTCCTGCATCCACTGTCGTGTCGATTGTGACCCATTGGCCGTCAATCAGTACTTCATTCCAAGCATGGTACGCAGTTACGTAGCTGCTCTGGCCCATAACGAGCTTCGTCGGCACGTCCACACTGCGCAGCATGGCGGCGAAGAGAGAAGCATAATCATAGCAGATCCCCTTCTTCGTAGCGAGCGTGTTATCAATGCTCGGGATGTAATCCGTAGTTACATTGGCGGCAAGATCATAATCGTATTTGACATTGGAAACTACATAGTTATAGATAGCTGTTACTTTATCTTTATCGGTAGCCGCGTTCTGTGTAAGCTGTTTAGCTTTCTGAATAGCGCGGTCGGATGGACTCCAGTTAATGTTCTGAACAGAACTTAAATATACGGCATTCGGGTCGGTGAGGGAAAGTTCGACGGAATCGGAATCAATCAGCTTGTACTTGTTGCCTGTAGTGTTCTCCATGATCGACACTTTATAGGTGCCGTTTCCGAGTTGAAGCGGGAAGCTTTCATCCGACTTGGACGCATACAGGTTGTACGTGTAGCTGCTGCCGTTCTTGGTGATCATCAGTTTGGTCTTTTTATTCTGAGGGACGGAATAATGAATGTTAATAACACCTTGGCCAATATTCGAGGTATCAAGCCATTCCGCACTTGCGAAGGCTTTAGGGGCAAACTGGATAGATCCAGCAATTACAAACAAAGAAAGAATAAAACCGTAAAGCTTCTTCATATGAAAAACTCCTTTCGGTAGCTGGCTGCCATCCTTACGGGAAGGCCCTCTAGCTTTGCGTCCCTGCCTTTCGACAGGTTTGCCGTTATCGTGGAATCTCCACCTTACATAAAAAAGAACAACTCCCATTTTCATACTGTACGACTAAACAAAAAAAGCCTCTCATTCGGTAGCTGGCTGCCATCCTTACGGGAAGACCCTTTAGCTTTGCGTCCCTGCCTTTCGACAGGTTTGCCGTTATCGTGTTTAGCTTTCTATGAATAGAGTACCATATTTTAATAGTTAAGAAAATAGTTATCTAGGAAAAACCGCCTAGATTTTTATTTATTTTTTTCGAAAAAGGGCTTATGCATCAAGTTTGGCATGAATAATCAGACGATGAGTCGGATTAATTAGCGGATCGCAAGTAATTAAAGTAAGAATCCGGTCTTTATTGTTTCCTTCCAGCACCGAGATATCCGTCGGCTCTACTACCAGGATCTCATAGACCTTATACTCCAAGTCTTCGCTCTTGGTCTTGATTGTAATGGTATCGCCAATCTTCACTTCACCCAGTCTATTGAACAATCTGCCTTTGGTATGCGCCCGATGTGCGGCGATGGCCGAATTGCCGACTTCCCCTAGCGGTGCGGTTTCGGTCATATGAACGGCGGCATGTCTCATGTTCGCTTTGGTCGCCCCCTCCAGAACGGGAAGCTTCACATCTATAGAGGGAATTTCGATCAGCGCAATCGCCTTTTCATCACCGGCCGGATCTTGTTCAGCCTCCGAGAGCTGATCCTGCTCATTCAGAGCCGATTCATCCGCAAGAAGCTGCGTCACCTTGGCATATTTCAAACTGAGATCAGGGTCTGCGGCAGTCCCACCGGCAACCTCGCTCTGCTTCGGACTCTGGTCAAAGCTCTGCTCCGCTTGCTCCAGCAGCCGCTGCTGCTTCCAGTCTTCGAACCATTCGCTCCCCTTGGGGTAGAGTATCAGAAGCAGACCGGCGATGATGATAATATAGGACAGCTTCCGCATGGGTCTCCTCCTATCGCTGTTCAATGTTCGATCCCGGAGCCGGCACAGTCTCCTTGGGAGCGGTGAATACCCACTTCCGGCTGCCGAAAAAGTTAATAATGACCGTCACGAACGTAACCAGCACCTTGGCAACCAGCTCCTGCAGGCCAAATCGGTCGATCAGCAGGCTCATCAGCAGCAGAGAGATGCCTAGTACAACCAGGTTCAGCACCACAAACCGGATAAGCTGCATATGGTCGAAGCCCTCTTCTTTGCTCCGCTGGCGGTCCTTAAATGTAATCTTGCTGTTCAGAATAAAGCTGTTGGCCGTTCCTGCGCTGTAGGAAATAATTTGCGCCCCGATATAGAATAAGCCAAAGACGCCATTCAGCAGTGCAAACACAGCCATATCGACGAGCGTATTAAGCAGACCAACAATATTGAATTTCACGAACTGGATGAAGTCACGTTTGAAATTCTGGTTATTCATACCGCCCATCCTTTCGCAAATGCCGGGCCTCCTCGTTCAGAAGCTCGATTTCTTCGGCTTTCAATTTCCGATAACCTACCGTCTGACGGACGATATACAGTGGACGGCCTTTGGATTCGTCATAAATCCGTCCGATATACTCCCCTATTACTCCAAGAATCATCAATACGATCCCGTTGAACAGCAGGTTCACGCCAACAATGGACGCCCAGCCGGGAACCGTACGGTCGGTGAATAATCTCTGCATCAGAACGACGAATAAATAGATGAAGCTGGAGATCGAGAGCGCAAAGCCCAGATAAGAAGCGATCTTAAGGGGCTTATGGGAAAAAGAAGTGATGCCGTCGAGCGCGAAGCGGATCATTTTCTTAAGCGGATATTTCGTCTCGCCCGCAAAACGCTCCTCACGCACATATTCCACGCTCGCCTGACGGAAGCCGACCCAGCTTACCAGCCCCCGGACGTACCGGTTCTTCTCCTTCAGATCCCGCATTACATCGGCTACCTTGCTGTCAATCAGCCGGAAATCGCCGGTGTCCGTCGGGATGTCAACGCTGGTCATGCTGCTGAGCAGACGGTAGAAGACTTTGGCGGTCGTCTTTTTAAACAGGGTCTCGCCATGGCGCTTCAGCCTTTTGGCATACACCACCTCATACCCCTGCTTCCACTTCGCGATCATCTCCAAAATAACCTCCGGCGGGTCCTGCAGATCGGCATCAATCACCACAACCGCGTCGCCCTCCGCATAGTCCATTCCCGCCGTAATGGCGATCTGATGCCCGAAATTCCGGGAGAAGTCGATCAGCTTGACATTCGGATCGTTGTCCGCGATATCCTGGATGATGGCCGCCGTCCTGTCACGGCTACCGTCGTTCACGAACACCAGCTCATACGGTTCGCCGGTGTTGTCCATCACCTGCTTCAGACGCTTATGTGTATGCGAGATGACTTGTTCTTCATTATACATCGGGATGACGACGCTGTACCTGGCTTTCATTTCTTTTCCTCCTACATTTTAGAAAGGGTCTTTAGAAGACCCACGTCGGGAACCAGCGCAGAATTCCGGTCACATAGCTGCCGCTGACCTGCATGCCCGAGAGAACGGGATAGAACATCACGAAGAGCACGAAGGCCGCAGCCACATAGACATACCGGATTGTCTTTGCCCTGCGCTCCGGCAGCAGATCGTCAAACTGCCTGAACACGTACACCAGCGCCAGAATCATAAACGGAACCATTGCAAAATAATGGTACAGGAATGTCGTTCTTGGAACAAGCATCCAGGGCACATATTGGGAGAAATATGCGATCCAGATCATATATTCCGCCTTCTGCCTGCGTTTGATCGTCAGCCACAGCAACGCCAGAACCGCGAACACACCGGTCCACCAGATCAGCGGATTCCCCATGGTCACAATGCTGCTCACCATTCCGGCCGGCTGTCCTTCGCCACCGCTGAAGAACCACACCGGACGCTTCATGAACGGCCACTGCCACCACTGGGAAGAGAACGGATGGGTAGCTTCAAGCTTGCTGTGATAATCGTACATACTGGTCTGTGCGTCAATCAAGCCCTTGAACGTATATCCCTGTTCGGTCACAGACAGTACGGGGATGAACGATGCGCTATAGATCGCAGCCGGAATCACGACGAAGAAGACCAGACAGCAGGACAAGGTGATTATGGTCTTTTTCCAAAAAGAGCCCGCCGCTTCCCTGCATGCTTCCGCCATCGCCGGATCTCCGGCTGCCCCCGCAGCCAGCAGGCGGCGCGCCGCCCGGTGCTGCCGGTAGCGGTCAAAGAGCGAAATGCCGAGCATGATGGCAAGGCCCGCTCCGCCGTAGAGCGCGATCCATTTGGATGCGACCCCAATGCCGAAGAACAGGCCGGACCAGAACAGCGGCCAGAGCGTTCGGCGCAGCGGAACGCGGTAGAAGTTCATCACCATATACCGCTGCATGAAGTAGAACATCAACATAATGAAGAACACGACATATACATCGATGGTCGCGATCCGCGTCTGGGTGAAATGCATGAAGTCCAAGGCGAACAGCCCTGTCGCAAGCGCGGCGTAGCGGGTGCGTCCGAACAATCTATGCGCCATGACATACAGGGCGGGCAGCATGGCGATGCCGAACACCGTGCCGACGATCCGCCAGCCAAACGGATTGACTCCGAACAGCGCCATTCCCACCGAGATCAACAGCTTGCCAAGCGGCGGATGCGTGTTCTCGTACGGAACGATACCATGAGCGAATTCATAGGCTGTACGCGCATGGTAAATTTCATCGAAATAAGAGCTGTTCATGAAGCCCGAATTGGCAGGAATCAACTGCTGCTCGTCAAACAGATTGGCAGGCTTCCCTGTCTTCGGTGTGCCTCCCGTATCCTCCGATACGTTTGAAGCCGGAAGCGGCGTGGCCGATCCCTGCTCGTAAAAGGCCATTTCGTGCAAATAGAAGCCCGGCGTATTTACGTTCACTTTCACATAGCGCGCCGACACGTTAAGGTCATTGCTCTTCCATATAAAGACGTTGCCGACGTCTTCGTTGATTTTGAGCGGGGAGGAGAAGCTGTCCTGCGTCTGCCCGAATTCCAGCGTAAACTCCCCGGTTCCCACGCCGCCGAATATCCGCACCCGGTCGAGCTGCTTCGCACTTCCCAGATCGACAACGAAGCTCTCACCGGCAGATGAAGGCGCCCAGACTGTCTCAGGCGAAGATGAAGAGCCCAGATGCACAAGCGCAAGCGCACCGTACAGCACCGTTATGGCTCCCATCCATAACCAGTCCTTGCGAAGCAGACGCGGCGCGGCTGCAGCAGATTCACCTTCGGGACTGCGCAGCTCACCAGCAAGCGCCAGATCGGATGCCCGCAGCTCCCCTTGGGTACGCGGAGGCGCGAGCGGCAGAATCCGTCTTCGGTAATAAATATCCCAGCCCGTATAGAGCATAAAGAGCAGCAAGGCAATATTGGCAATCGATGTCAAAATAACAACGCCGTCCGATCCCGGGTTCTGGCCCGCATTCAGGAACAGCAGCACATAGGCGACATTGATATACTGCGTAAGGCTGATGCCGAAGAACAGGGTCAGCAGCCTGCGGTCCTTCGTCTCCATGAAGGCGAACAAGCTGAGAATAAGTGCCGGGAACATGTAGCGCTCATGCATTTTGGTTCCAACAACGAACATGACGACAATAAGGACAAGCCCGATAAAGTAAGACTTGGACAAATCTTTCCGGTCCTTCCGGAACGAATACACCCCGGCCAGCACGACAGCGGCCAGAATCGCGATATTGCCCCAAATGCGGAAAGGAATGCCCAGCCAGGTCTGGTCGATCGACGTCCATGACGGCGCGATAAGCGTGTACAGGTTAAAGGCGTTAACCGTCGAATACGGGTAAGAGGACAGCGTGCCCATATAGAGATCGATCAGCCCTTTGAGTCCGCCGTTCCCCCAGAAGAAGGGCAGCGTAATCACCGCAAAGGTCACTAGACCAAAGACTGCGCCCTTAAGCATCTCCAACCAAGCCCGTCTATGATAAAAGGCGAACAGCAGCACCGGCGTAAAAATCAGCGCCTGAGGCTTGACCGCCGTTGCAATGGCGAACCAGACCGCCGAGGCAGCCAGCTTGTTCTCCGAAACGGCGATGATGCTGACGAGAAGGAACAGGACGAAGAAAGCGTCCGCCTGTCCCCAGACGGCCGAATCCGTCAGAACGGCCGGGTTGAACAGATACAGAAGCGACAGGCCGAGGGCGATGCCGCTGCCAAGCTTTTTGCTGCCATAGCGATAAATGAGCCAGCCCGCAACAAGATCGGAGAGAATCGCCGGCAGTTTGAACAGCAGCATCTCGCCTCCGGAGCCGGGAACGATGCCAAGACCGACTTTTAGGCTGTGGAGCAAATACAGGATATAGAGATAGCCGGGCGGATAATCGGCAAATATCCCTTCTTGATAGAAGCGCCCCGGACCGACTTCAGCCAGCCGCTGGCCCCAGTACATGAAGGTCCTCATGTCGCTCATATACCCTTCTTGCGTCCATCCGAGCCGCAGCCGCAGCAGGAAGGCAATTCCCATGGCCAGCCACAGCCAGGCTCCATATGAGCCTTTCTCCTTGCGGAGCAGGCGATCGCTTCTGAAAGCGGTCCGGTACACCCAGGCGAACAGGCCCGAGAACAGCGCCGAGAAGATCAGAATGTTCTTCCAGGAGATTTTCAATGCCTTAACTTCCTGGCTGACACCCGAGGAGGAATCGAGCGAGATAACCGAAGCGCCCGCTGGAGCGGAAGTCAGTTCCTCCACGGTAACATCGTCAAAATAAGCCTTGCCGGTGGCAAGATTGCCGTAGCCCCCAAGAGCCGCGCCGATCGTCATTTCCTTCTGACCGCTTCCCGTTTTGCCGACAAAGGTCAGCTCCTGCCAGGTTCCGCCGGTATCCTTGGTGTTCGGATAGCCTCCGCCTACGCCCGCGACGAAGAAGTTGGCCCCAAGACCCTCGCTGCCGACGCTCGCCACCTTGACCCAGCCGGATATTTTGTAGTGCGTGTCCGGCTTGACGGCAACGGTCTGAATCCATTTCGCATGATTGGGCTGCCGGTTCTCGATGACGGCCGCGTAAGCGCCGGAATGCACATCTTCAGATTCAACGGACAGCACACTGGCTTCCCCGCCCTGGACCCATAAATCCTGAGTCCACGAAACGGGCACCTTGCCGTCCGCCTCCTCAAATCCCGGGTTCTTGAGCAGGTTTCCTTCCGCAAACATAGTTCCGGCTGGCAGCACCAGCATGAAGAGCATCAATAATAACGTCAATTTCGCGGCAAGAGGCCACTTTTTCATTCGTCTTTACCACCTTTGAACCGAATCTATGTACAAGGCCATTCCTTGATTTTTCCCTCATTTCAATATAATCGAATATCCAGGTGAAGGAAAGTCCGCCATCCCTTGTGCAGTGGAGCAAATCCTCCTACCTCTATTCCCTTCCAGCTTGTTAAAAAAGAAAACGGCCCCTTCCTTATTGGAAGAAGCCGTTACCTCGGTAAGTTTTGCTCTTACCCCTGGCTGCCGATCAGCACATAGCGGAGAACGACCAGGATGGCCAGGAGCCACATCATCCAGTGGATGTCGTATTTCTTCTTGCCGGAGATATTCGCCACAAATGCCAGCACGACGTAAGTGACAATCCCGAAGGAAATGCCGTTGGCGATATTGTACGTGAAAGGCATAATAGCCAGCGTCAGGAACGACGGAATCGCGATGACCATATCGCTGAAATCGATCTGGCGGATCGACTGCGCCATCAGCACGCCGACGATAATCAGCGCCGCGGCAGTGGCGGAGCCCGGGATCAGTGCAGCGACCGGCGCCAGGAACAGGGCCAGCAGGAAGCATACGCCGGTTGTAACGGCGGTAAGGCCTGTACGTCCGCCTTCAGCTACGCCCGCTGCGCTCTCGACATAAGCGGTCGTCGTGGAGGTTCCGAGCATTGCGCCCCCGGCAACGGCTGCCGCATCGACGAGCATCGCTTTGCCGACACGCTTCTTGCCGACTTCAGGATTGTCCATAATGCCGGCGCGCTGCGCTGTGCCAACCAGCGTTCCGAACGTATCGAACAGTTCGACGAACGTGAATGTAGCGATCGCCGAGATGATGCCGGTATGCATAATGCCCTCCCAGTCAAAGGACCAGAAGTTGAGCTGCGAGAAGTCCGGAACCCAAGGCGTCGATGGATTGGACAGCGTGGAGAAATCAACCGCGCCCATCAGCACACCGACAATGGTCGTGCCGAGAATACCGAACAGGATAGCTCCCTTGACGCGGAGCACCATCAGAATTCCGATCAGCAGCAATCCGATGATTGCCAGCTGAACATTCGTGTTATCAAGGCTGCCCATATGAATAACCGTCTCGAAGGACAGCACATCCGTGAAGGTGTTGGCCGGAATCGCATTGCCCGCTTCAACGCCGATCGTCATCAGGCCGCTGTTCTTGAGGCCGATGATCGTGATGAACAGGCCGATGCCGACGGTGATCGCATGCTTCAGGCTGTCCGGAATGGCGTCAAGCAGAATTTGCCGGACCTTGGTAACCGTAAGCAGGATAAAGATCAAGCCGGAGATAAATACCGCCGTCAAGCCCATCTGCCAGGTGAACGGATGATCCGTCGTGGCTGAGGACAGGACAACCGATGCGAAGTAAGCGTTCAGTCCCATGCCGGGCGCGAGCGCAACCGGGAAATTAATGAAGAGTCCCATGGCGATCGTAAAAATACCCGCTGCAAGCGCGGTCGCCAGAAAGACGGAATACCAGCCCATGTCGATCCGGCCGAACGCCGTCAGAGTGCCGGGATTGACCGACAGGATGTAAGCCATCGCCATAAAGGTCGTCAGGCCGGCCATAATCTCGGTGCGTACGTTGGTGCCGTTCTCTTTGAGTTTGAAAAAGCGTTCCAAAATGTTCTCCCCCTAAGGTAGTAATAGATGGGCAGCAACAAATAAGCCGGTGTCGAAGACGACGCCGGCTGAGAAGAAATACCGCCACCTCGCCGCCACGCGCCAAAACGCGGAAAGCAGCAAGAAACGGCATCCCTTTATATCGTAGCCAGGTCATTATGGTGACCTCGTAGAGACTCCCAGGCCAATTCCCGGGATTATACGAATAGTGATGTTGTTGTGCTTTCTCATTTTAGGCTGACCTCACATCGCTTGTCAATAGTAAAAACGAACATTCCCGGTCATGTTCCTGTGAATGTTCGGTTATGGGATGATATGGTTATCATTAGGATATCCTGAAAAATCAAGTTCATGCATCCCCAATCAACGTCAGATTATTTAACCCAACCCCCGCCAAATCTCTATTAAAAAATGAACTGACCCCTATTTTATGTAAGGTTTACTCATATTCCGGTAAGATTTCAGTAAGATCACTTCTGTAAGATGAGATTGCGTCAAATTACATCCCGTATATATGACGTCAAACAAGGAGAGGAGTGATCCAAATTGGAGAGAGCGGAACAAGCTAAAGGACCGCCAAGAGTCCTGACGCAGGGCAAACAGATTATTTTCGGCGTGTCCTTGATGGCTCCCGTCGCAATCTTCGGAACCTACGGAGTCGCGACCGAAATATCGGACGGAATGCTGCCGACCGCCTATTTGATCGCTTTTCTGGTCATGCTCATTACGGCTTACAGTTACGGAAGAATGGTCAAGGTGCTGCCGACTTCCGGCTCGGCCTACGGCTATGTGCAAAAAGCGGTGCATCCGTACGCCGGATTTCTGGTCGGCTGGACGCTTCTGCTCGATTATGCCTTTGTACCGATGCTGTCGGTGCTGTTTCTGGGGCTGGCCCTTCATGACATGCTTCCCGCGGTTCCCAGCGTGGGCTGGGTCGCCGTCCTCGTTACCTTCAGCACACTCCTCAACATCCGGGGCATGCAGACGACCATCAAGGTTAACCGGGTGATCGTCGGGCTTCAATTCTTGTTGATCGCTGTATTTTTGGGGTTATGCGCTTATAGAATCCTTCATCCGGCGCTGTCGGCGCCTCCTTCATCCGCCCCGCTCTTCCCGAACCACTCCGGCGTCCTGCACAGCGTAATCGCGGGAACGGCTCTCGTGTGCCAGTCCTTCCTGGGCTTCGACGCGGTGACTACGATCACCGACGAATCGGTCGAGCCGCAGCGAACCATTCCCCGGACGCTGATCATCGTGACGGTGCTGATGGGTGCGCTCTATTTCTTCATCGCCTATTTGGGAGGCCTTGCCTTCCGGGGCGGATCGTTCTCGTCGACGGACACGGCGGCTCTGGAGCTGATGAATTTTTTGGGCGGAGCAGCCTTTGAAAATCTGTTCATGGTCGTCAGCGCCGCCTCCATCTTCGTGCTGGTGGTATCGCAGCAAGCGGGCATCTCACGCCTACTATTTGTCATGGGCCAGGACCGCGTTGTTCCACAAAGGCTGTTCGGCCACCTGCACAAGCGGCATATGACTCCGGTCGGGGGGATTATTTTTATCGGCATCTTTACTGTTGTTGTCTCTTCCCTCGTGGATCTCGTTACGCTGGCCTCATTCATTAACTTTGGCGCCTTTATCGCCTTCGCCTTTGTGAATATATCCGTCATTGCCCACTATTATGTAAAAGCCGGACAGCGTTCGGTAAGAACGACCCTCATGTACTTTCTCATTCCGTTAGCCGGGGTTGTATGCAACCTGTGGCTTCTCGCGAATTTGAAGTCTCAGGCGCTGATCGTCGGGGGAGCATGGGTCGCTGCGGGACTTGCCTATCTGGCGGTAAAAACCCGGATGTTCCGGCAGATGCCGAACTGGGGAATTTTTGATCATGTGTAAAAGGGAGGGTTCATATGTCAAGCAGCCATACAAAAGCGGCGATTAATCTGTACGCCATTCTTAGAAATCTGGAGGAGCTGTGCGAGGTGGACGAAGCGTCACGGGGACTCATTCGCGGCAAGCAGCAATCCATCCGGTTCTCCATTCAAAACGGCCCCTCGGCAACACTCGTATTCCGGGACGGCAAATGCAAGATGACCGAAGATGAAGGTTCCTCATCAATCAAGCTGTATTTTCGTTCCACCGACCATTTCAACCGGATGATCGACGGCGCGGCCAATCCGATTCCTGTTAAAGGGTTCACGAAATTGGGGTTCCTGACCAACGAATTCACCCAACTCACCAAACGCCTGGAATACTATCTGAAGCCGCAGCCTGAGCTGCTCGGGGACCCTGACTTTTTTCGTCAGCACACCGGTTTCCTGCTCCATACCGCTGCATATGCCCTGGCCTGCATCGCCAATTACGACCGGATCGGCCAGGAGATTGCGAAGCGGATTCCCGACGGCGTGGTCTCACTGTCCATTCAGGAAAGCGGACAACAGGTCTTCCTGGAGGCCAGGAGCGGACGGCTGACGGCGATGAAGAGCACCACCGTACCGCCGCGCTCCTTCATGATTTTCGATACGGTGCAGTCGGCGGGCGACCTGCTGAGCGAGCGGGCAGATGTGCATGAGCTGGTTGTCCGGGAGAATCTTCTGCTGAAAGGCATGATGCCGATGATTCAGCATCTCAGCGATATTTTATCGAGAGTGCCGCTGTATATTTGAGCTCTTGCTCCGAATGAACGAAATCCGATGAACGAATCCGATTGAAAGAGGCGATGATGATGCAAACCTACTCCTATCCTACGAGCAAGCAGCTGCTGGAAAGAGCCTTGAAGGTCATTCCCTCCGGCGTGTACGGGCATCTGGGCCCGGTCGAGGGAAGCATGCTGCCGCCGAGCGCTTTTCCGTTCTACGCCAGCCGGGCGAACGGAGCTTATTTCTGGGATGTAGACGGCAACCGGTTCATTGATTATATGTGCGCGTACGGCCCCAACATCCTGGGCTATAACGACGAGGAGGTCGAGCGCGCTGCGAACGAGCAGGCCGGGCTGGGCAACTGTGTGACGCTGCCATCCATCAAAATGATCGAATTCGCCGAGCTGCTGGTTGATACGGTCCATTCGGCCGACTGGGCCTTCTTCGCCAAGAACGGCGGGGATGCAACGAGCTTCGCGCTGACAATTGCAAGAGCCGAGACGGGCAGGAAAAAAGCGATTTTTGTGAAAAGAGACTATCACGGGGTATCCCCCTGGGCGAAGCTGATCGGCAACGCGGGCGTCGTCGAGGAGGACGTCTCCCACAACTTGTACGTGGACTGGAACGACTATCAGGCGCTCGAAAATCTGGTGGAGCAGCACCCGGGCGAGATCGCCTGTCTGATGGCCTGCCCGTATTCCCACGGGAACTATGTCGACAACGAGCTGCCGGCTGCGGATTACTGGAGCAAAGTACGGGCGCTCTGCACGAAGCACGGCATCGTGCTCGCCATTGATGATGTGCGCTGCGGCTTCCGGCTTGATCTGGCCGGCTCGGATCACTATTACGGCTTCAAGGCGGACCTGATCTGCTTCTGCAAAGCGCTTGCCAACGGGCATAATGTGTCGGCGATCTGCGGCATCCAGGAACTGAAAGGTACAGCCGCCTCGGTCTTCTATACGGGAAGCTACTGGTTCTCCTCTGTCCCGTTCGCAGCCGGAATCGCCACAATCCAGAAGCTGAAGCGGATCGACGCGCCCAAGCTGCTCCGCGAGATCGGCCAGAAATTGACAGGCGGGCTGGTCGATGTAGCCAAGAGCCACGGATTCCATCTGAACATCAGCGGCGAGCTGCCGCTGTGGTATATGAGAATTACGGATGACGACACCCAGGTGCTTCATCAAGCCTGGATTGCCGCCTGTGTGCAGCGCGGCGTCTTCTTCACGAATCACCACAATCATTTTCTGAATACGGCGCTGACCGACGAGGATATCGCCTTTACGCTCGACGTGGCAGACGATGCCTTCAAGGCTGTGAAACAATTGCTCCCCCAATACGCTTAGCATGGGCGACATTTCAGGAGGCAGAACATGACGAGAACGATATTGATTACAGGAGCATCGTCGGGAATCGGGCGGGCGACCGCGGACTATTTTGCACAGAAAGGCTGGAACGTGGCTGCCACGATGCGTAGTCCCGAGGGACAAAAGCCTTCGTCGCCGCGCATCCGGTATTACCGGCTGGACGTGACGGACACGGAGAGCATCCGGCTCGCCATTGATGAAGCGATCTCCGATTTCGGCGGGATCGACGCGGTGATGAACAATGCCGGCTACGGTGCGGTCGGCGTGTTCGAGGCCGCCTCCATGGAACGGATCAAGCGCCAGTTTGAAACCAATGTATTTGGGCTGATGAATGTCACCACCTGTATCCTCCCTTACTTCCGGGCCCGAAAAAGCGGCATGATCATCAACATCTCGTCTATGGGAGGCAAGACCACCTTCCCGCTGTACAGCCTGTATCACAGCACCAAGTGGGCGGTCGAGGGCTTCTCCGAGTCACTGCATTACGAGCTTCGCGCCATTGGAATCAAGCTTAAAATGATTGAACCGGGAGTGATCAAGACCGATTTCAACACCCGCTCGCTCGATTTCATCAATGACGAGAAGCTTGCGGAATATCAGCCTTACGTCCGGACGGCAATGTCCAATATCGAACAGAGCTACACGACAGGCGACACTTCAGAGACGGTCGCGAAGACGATCTACAGAGCCGCGACCGACGGCTCCAGCCGTCTGCGCTATCCGGCAGGCAAGCCTGCCCCGCTGCTGCTGGCGCTCCGCAAGCTGATTCCGGAAAGATGGTTCATCGGACTCGTCCGGGGCCAGATCGAGAAGTAATCCCCAGAGCAGAACAAATTCCCCAAAGGCGGGGCTTAGCCGGACGGCCAATTCTGGTGCCTGCCTGGGGAGCCTCGCCTAATTATTTCTTCGAAGGAGCGTGCTGCCCATGATTATCGGCGTGCCCAGAGAAATCAAAAGCTATGAGAGCCGCGCGGGAATGACGCCCTCCTCTGTTCAGGTCTATTGCCGGCACGGACATGAGGTATGGATCGAGACCGGGGCCGGGGAAGGCAGCGGATTCGGGGACAGGGAATATATCGATGCGGGCGCACGGATTGTCCGGGATGCAGCCACCGCCTGGTCGGCGGAAATGGTGGTCAAGGTCAAAGAGCCGCAGCCGGGAGAATATTCGTATTTTCGCGAGGGATTAATTCTCTTCGCCTACCTTCATCTGGCCCCCTCGCCCGAGTTGGCGCAGGCGCTGATCGACCGCCGTGTGTCCGCCGTCGCCTACGAGACGACTCAGCTTGATGATGGAAGCCTGCCGCTGCTGATACCGATGAGTGAAGTGGCCGGGAGAATGTCGGTTCAGATCGGAGCCCGTCTGCTGGAGAAGCCCTCCGGCGGCAAAGGAATAATGCTTGGCGGGGTTCCGGGCGCGAGGCCGGCAGAGGTCGTCATTGTCGGCGGCGGAACCGTCGGCACGAACGCCGCCAGGGTGGCGACCGGACTCGGCGCCGATGTCACTCTGCTCGACATCAACCCGGAGCGATTGCGGCGGCTGGATGATCAATTCGGCGGCAGGCTGAAAACCTTGATCTGCAATCCCTATGTGCTCGCCCAGGCTGTACAGAAGGCCGATCTGCTGGTCGGTGCGGTGCTTGTGCCCGGCGCCAGATCGCCTAAGGTCGTGGCGGCGGAGACGGTCAAGCAGATGCGGCCGGGCTCGGTCATCGTGGATGTGGCGATCGATCAGGGCGGCTCGGTGGAAACGGTCGACCGGATTACGACCCATGGAAACCCTACATTCGAGCGCCACGGCATTCTCCATTATTCGGTCGCCAACATACCGGGTGCGGTTCCCCGAACTTCCACCACCGCATTAAGCAACGCGACGACGCCTTACGGACTGCTGATGGCCAATCACGGGTTAAGGCAGGCTGTCTTAAGCAACCCGGCGCTTGCGAAAGGACTCTGTGTGATCAACGGACAAGTGACCTGTGGAGCCGTTGCAGAGTCGCTCGGAATTCCCGAAGTTCCGCTGCTTGGCGCACTCTAAAATCCCTTAGATCCCGCCTTCCGAGAGGATTTCGGATGGATCGTGGCGAATTGGTCACCAGTATATTTACTGGACCCGCAATCGGGCAGATTTCCGCAAGGCGAGGTGACCTCATTGTTTATCCGTGAGAGTAAAATCACGATACCGGACTGTTCCCCCTGTCTGCCCAGAACACGCCTATATTCGTTCCTGGACGAGCATCGGCATGCGAAGCTGATCACGGTCATCAGCGAGCCGGGCTATGGCAAAACGACTTTAATATCCGGCTATGTCCGGGAAAGAAATATTCCGGCCGTCTGGTATCGCTTGAATGAAAGCGATCGTTATCCCCATATTTTACTCACCCATCTAAAAGCGGCGCTATGCCTGAATTCGGGTCATCATCTCACCCAGCCGGTCATGCCGGAGTCTGTCCGCGAAGAACTGGAAGAAGTCTCGCTCATGCTGTCGAATTGGACCTCCGAGCTATACCTGGTATTCGACGATATTCAAATGATCCAATCCGTGCGGGAAATTCTGGACATCCTGAGCCTCTTGATCCGGGAATCCTCGTCCCGCGTTACCTTCGTGCTGATCGGCCAGCAGCTCCCCTCCTTGCCCTACGCTTCGTACAAGGTACAGCGCCAATATGCGGAAATTACGAATCGGGAGCTTGCTTTTTCGAGAGAGGAAGTCGAGGCCTTCTTTCGGGACGCCAGCGCCGATCCGCTGGAGAGCTTCGAGCTTGAGCTGATCGTTCACAAAACTGAAGGCTGGCCGGCCAGCCTTCAGCTTGTCCGTGACGCCATCCAGGGCAGAACCCGGGAGGAGCGGGAGCGAATCTGGAAGCAGTTCCCCGCACTTCCACATATTTATGATTACTTGGCCAGCGAGGTGCTGGACCGGCAGCAGCCGGAAATCCGGCGCATTCTCCTCATGACCAGCATCCTGAAGGAGCTGGATTCCGCCATTATCCGGCAATACCTGGAGCCTGCTGACCCCGATGTGCTTGAATCGCTGTCCGAGCGGTTCCTGTTCGTCCGCAAAAATGCCAGGGGCGAATTCGAATTTCACCGGCTGTTCCGCTCGTTCCTGTTCGAGCTGTACCGCAAGGAGACGGACCGGCATGAGATGGAGCGCAATCACCGGCAGCTCAGCGCCATCTATGAACGCCATTATAAATACTTCCACGCGTTTGCCCATGCGATGCTGGGTGGAGATTACTCGAACGCCGTCCGGCTGATGCGGACGCTGGAGATCAGGTATCAGCCGCTGCAATTCATCGATCTGATCGAGAATTGGCTGGAGGAGTTCTTCGCCAGACAATCGCTCGCATCCCCCATTTTCGTGTACCGTTCTGTACCGCTGTCGATTCTGCAAAAATTGATCCCGCATCTGGAGAACAGCCTCGCTCTGCTGGAGAATCAGCAGCACGCGATGGGTGTCGCCAGCGTCAAGCAGCAGGTCGCGGGCATTTACATGCTGCTCGGGGAGCTGGAGAAGGCCCGGCATTTATTCGAGGAGTCTCTGCAAATGTTCGAGCGGCTGCAGGATTGGCATATGGTTATGCTCAATCTGAATATTATGTCGGAGCTTCTGCTCAATCTGAATCAGACGGCCCAGGCCAAGGCATACGCGCAGCGATGCCTGTTCCTGGCCGAAACGGAAGGGGCGGAGCATTTCCGGCTGTACGCCTTAAGCGGCCTCGCCGATATTCTGATCGAGGAAGGAGCGCCCGAGGCCGGAGAGTATTTGGACAAAGCGCTTGAAGGGAGCGGCGCTGACGACAATACCTTGAACTTGTACATTTACTGCGGCAAAAGCAAATATTACAGCGAAAGAAACGAACCCGGGGCGGCGGTCGAATGGGGACTCAAAGCGGTTCGAAATGCCGATGAGTTCGGGATCGGGTATGACACCGGGCTTGCCAGCCATCATCTGGGGATGGCGTATATGTGCGCAGGGCAATGGGAAGCCGCCGAGGAAGCACTGAATCGGTCATATCTGAACCTACAATCCTTTGCGTTCAATCTGACGCAGGTCGTCTCCAGCCAATACGAGCTGCTCTTGAACAGAGGAGCCGCCGAAGCTGAGCGGCAGGCGAAATGGATGGAGCTTACCCGTCTATGCCGGGAGCATGGCTATCCCTGGATAGAGAACCGCTTTAAGGAGCGCCAGCCGGACTCAGCCGTAGAGTGGGTCGAACCGGTCATTGCGCCTTCGCTCAAAATCGAGACGCTCGGGAAGCTGCAAATCGCGTTCGATCACCGCCCCGTTCAAATCAAGAGAAGAGCAAGCTTAAGACTGCTTCTCTATCTGATCGTAAATAACGGCCGGAGAATCCCACAGGAGGTTCTCATGGAGGAGCTATTCCCGGATCAATCTCCGGAATCCGCCCAGAATCAATTGTATGTGGCCCTGTCGGTGCTGCGAAGCACGCTGGAGCCCAGCCTGCAATCCGGGCGTCATTCCAGCTACATCGGAAATTCCGAAGGCCTCTACTCGCTGCATCACGGCCGGATCGACCTCGATTTGAATACATTTCTGAATATGAGCGGCATAAGCGGGCAGAGCCACCGCGACATGGAGCACCTGATCCGCGCCGAGCAGCTGTACCGGGGCGATCTGCTGGAGGAATACCGGTATGAGCCGTTCATCGAACCGGAACGCGAACGCATCCGGATCAAGTATTTGCAGGTGCTGAGCAAGCTGGCGGGGCATTACGCCGAGCAGGGCGACTGCTACCGCAGCATGGAATACTATGAGAAGCTGATCTCGAAGGACCCTTACAACGAAGCCAATTACCGCGCTTATATCGCGATGCTGGAACAGTACCGCCTGCCGTCCCATGCCGCAAGTGTTGCCGAGCGGATGCGCAGGGCGTTGGCGGAATAAGCGTCCGCCGGAGCCGGATGGTGTGGCGCATGGCAGCTCAGTTCCGCGCGTTCCATAAGAAAAACTCCCTTCTGTCCGCTGGTTAAAGCGGACAGAAGGGAGTTTTCACGTTTTTTGCGTATCGCTGATGGCTCTCGGCCTATTCCCACTCAATCGTTGCCGGCGGCTTGGAGGTGATATCGTACACGACGCGGTTGACGTTCTCTACTTCGTTAACGATCCGCACCGAAATCTTCTCCAGCACATCCCACGGAATACGTGCCCAGTCGGCGGTCATGCCGTCGATGGATGTAACCGCCCGGATGCCGACCGTATACGAATACGTACTCAACCTACACCTCTATAGAGTGAATTACTATTCGATTATTGCGCTATTCTCATATATCAATTGTAGTAGGTAAAACCCATGATTTCAACTGGTTAAAAACAAAAATAGAGCCGTTCAAACTTATAGTTCAAATCTAACTATACGTTCTTGTTCGCCTACGGAAACACTACTAACAGAAAGATCTTAATGGGAAAGTCTCCCTCAGGGTCTTTGTATATTTAGCTATTTTAAAGGGTATTCGTTAGATGTTAGAAGTTGTTCTCTCTGCCCTCTTTATCAACACACTTAGAAGTCCGTACCATTGATCTGCTTTTCTTTTTGCTTCCTTATACTTAGCGCTGTCTTTCTTCTCACCTTCTCTTTTCGTGACGCCTGTGACCACATCATACATGTTCAAGAAATTTACATGTAAAATTGGGCGAGCAACATCATTTAGAACAAGCTTTAAGTCTATCCGTTTGATCTTTTCTAATTTCTCCTTCTCCCCAGACATTCCGCCTATTATGCCCCTACTCCACCTGCTATTGCTCCCCCAAGAATTGCACCACCTAATTGACTTCCTCTCGAAGTTTTTATTAGCGTGGTTCCATCTTCGACAATCTCAACTTCAAGTATGTCCTTGTAAGCGTATGTTTTTGTTACTTTCATTTTCGAATACATGATACCTAACTTCTGGGATTGTTCATCTAACAGTATTGCCGTTTCCATGTCTGCTGAGATATATTTCTTTGAAACTTGCAAACCGTGTTCAACGATGTTCTTTTTAAACTTGTTCATTCTTTGCTTTGATTCTTCTTCGTGCGTCTTTGCTCTTTGTTTCGAAACTTGAGCTTTGAGATAAATGCTAATAATGAGAACAAAGAACATGATACCTACCCAAATATTTTGTAAGAAAGCCCATAACGTTATAGGAGTTACAAATACCCAGTAGACAATCCAACCTAGTACCTTGACCGAATCAAATCTCGGGGTACAGATGTTTTAATTTCCCTCTGG
>RCUO01000495.1_pt1 | contig 19528 bp, 14 predicted proteins | sample 2166161 | NCBI WGS metagenome assembly RCUO01 (sample SAMN09932617, study PRJNA488358) | compost metagenome | feature: garden; material: soil; isolation source: compost soil in cyclohexanecarbonitrile-enriched culture | place: Germany: Experimental Botanical Garden Goettingen | collected 2016-01-27 | reverse complement strand
CGGAACGGGAAGATAGCGAGGTCAGTAAAATGGTTACGGAGCTTGATACCTGGATTAAAAATTCAGGAAAGCCTGAACGCAGCTAATCGCTGGTTAGCGCGTAAAAATGGTTTTTTAGTCGATTGCAGCCCTTCGCGACGGGCAACAATCGGCCAGAAGCCGTCATTGGCAGAAAACACAGCTTGCCCGTCAGCCGACGAATTCTTAGGCACGCCAGGCGGGATTTTCGATCAGTAGCGCCATGCCCTGCCCACCGCCAACACAGGCCGCGGTAACCCCGTAACGCAGATTGTGCTCACGCAGTTGTCGGGCCAGGGTCAGCACCAGGCGCAAGCCACTGGCGGCCAAGGGGTGGCCGAGTGCCAACGAACCACCCTGGACGTTCAGACGCGAAGGGTCCAGCTCCAGCTCCTTCGCCACTGCCAGGACCTGGGCGGCCTGGGCTTCGTTGATTTCAAAGCGGTCGATCCGATCCAGGCTCAAGCCGCTGCGCTGCAGCAGCAGGCGAATCGCCGGTGCCGGACCGATGCCCATGAACTCCGGCGCCACCCCGACCACCGCGCTGGCCCGCAGCAAGGCCAACGGTGTATCCCGACGGGCCGAAGCGCGCCCGACCAGGGCCGCCGCCGCGCCATCGACCACCGCACAACTGTTGCCGGCGGTTTGCACCCCGCCTTCGTGCACGGTGCGCAACCGGGACAACGCCGCGATGTCTCCGGGCCGTGGGTGGCTGTCTTCACTCACCGTGTCGACGCCGCGTGACAGGCGGATGCCCCGTGGCTGATAGCCTTGCAGTTCGAACACCTGATGCCCCACGGCAACGAGCTCGGGTGCCAGCCAGCCCGCGTGTTGTGCCGCAAATGCCCGCTGATGACTGGCACAGGCGTATGCGTCCACCGCTTCTCGACTCAGCCCATAACGCCGCGCGAGGTTGTCGGCGGTGGTGATCATGTCCACCCCGGGAGCCGGGTCGTACAAGGCTTCCCAGAGAAAATCCTTGAACTGCACTTGCGCGCCAAGGCGGAAACCGCCTCGATGGGTATAGGCCGCAATCGGATTGCGCGACATCGATTCGGTGGCCACGCACAGGGCCAATTGCACGCCGTCATCCAGTTGCCTGGCGGCCTGGCGCAGCAGTTCGAAACCGGTGGCGCAGATCCGCTGCACCCCCAGTGCCGGAACCGATTGCGCCACGCCGCTGTAGAGGCCGATGTGCCGTGGCAGCATGTAGGCATCGAAACTGGCCTGGGCCATGGAACCCGCCAGCACGCTGTCGACTGCCAGCGGGTCAACTTGCGCGCGCGCCAGTACTTCGCGCCCGACCTTGATGCCCAGGTCGATCGGCGACACCTCGGCCAGTGCCCCGCCGAGGTCCACCCACGGTGTGCGCACCGCATCGAAAATCGCCGCATCGGCAAAGGCCGAGTACTGCCCGCCGGTGTTCAGGACTTCGCTCACGACTTCGCCCCGGCGCGCAGGATGGCTGGATCGAGCCCGCGATACAGCGCCTCGACCTGCTCCGCGCGCCACTGCAATACCGCACGCTGGTTGATCGAACCCTTGTCGGTGATTTCCCCCCGATCGATGGACGCCGGCTCGTCAAGCAAGGCGATCCATTCCAGGCGACTGGCATTGCCCGTGGCCTCGCGATTGAATCGCTGCAACCAGCCGGCGAACCACTCGCGCACCGGCGCACTGGCCAACACCTCGGCGTCGCTGGCACTGGCCGCCAGCCCTGACAGCCGTCGACATTCGAACATCCGCGCAAAGACCAGCGCACCCAGGCACTCGCGATCCGGCGCGGTCACCACCAGGTCCTGGACATAGGGTGAACCTTCGAGCACCGCGCGGCTGCGCAACGGCCCGACGCTGACGAACACCCCGGATGACAACTTGAAATCTTCGGCGATGCGCCCGTCGAACATCAGCCCCAATTGCGGATCGCGCGGGTCGGCGAGCTTGAGCGCATCTCCGGAGCAGTAGAAGCCCTGCGAGTCGAACGCATCGTGGGTCTGCTGTGGTGACCGCCAGTAGCCGGGCATGATGTGCGGCCCACGAAAGCGTCCTTCGAGTTTGCCGTCCACCGGCACCAGGCGCACCTCACAACCTGGCGCCGGCAAGCCGACATAACCGGCCATGGACAACGGCCCGGTGGTGAAGGTGCAAGACGGCGAAGCCTCGGTCATGCCGAGCCCGGCCATCATGCGGATACGCTCACCGCAGTGCTGTTCGCTGATCCGGTCGAGGCGGTCCCAGACACTTTGCGACAGACCGGCGGCGGCAAAGAAAAACAGACTGATACGCTTGAAAAAGATCTCCCGCAGCTCCGCGTCCTGCTCCAGTGCCGAGGCCAATTCTTCCCAGCCTTTGGGTACGGTCAGGTAGGCCGTAGGCGACACGTCTTTGAGATTACGCAGGGTTTGCGCAAACCCCTGCGCCGTGGGTTTGCCGTCGTCCAAGTAAAAGCTGCCACCGTTGTAGAGCACGATGCCGACGTTATGGCTGCCGCCGAAAGTGTGGTTCCACGGCAGCCAGTCCACCAGCACCGGCGGTTCTTCGCCGAACACCGGAAAGGTCTGCAACAGCATCTGTTGGTTAGAGCACAGCATGCGCTGGGTGGTGATCACCGCCTTGGGCAGCTTGGTCGAGCCGGAGGTGAACAGGAACTTGGCGATGCTGTCCGACCCCGTGCCAGCAAAAGCGGCCTCGGCCTCGGCTCCGCCCGGTTGTTCAAGCAGGCTGGCGAAACTCACCTGGTGGCGTCCCGCGATTTCGCCCCGGACGGTAATCATGGGCGTTTCAGCGGGTATCACGGCATCAATGGCGCGCTGGTAGGCCGCAGCATCACTGACAAACACCAAGCCAGGTTGCAGCAGATCGCAGACGTGACGCAGCTTGGCGAAATCCTGGGACAGCAGCGAATAGGCCGGCGACACCGGGCAGTAGGGAATGCCCGCGTACATGGCGCCGAAGGCGAGTTGCAAATGCTCGATGTCATTGCCTGAGAGCAACACCAGCGGTTTGTCTGCTGACAGGCCGTAGCTCAACAGGCTTTGGGCGATGGCCCGAACACTCTCGAGCATCTCGGCGTAACTGACCCGGCGCCAGTCACCGTCGGCCTGGCGGGCGGCGATAAAGGTTTGCTCGGGACGCACCTTGGCCCAAAGCACCAAACGGTCAAGCAGTCGCGATGGATACTCGGCCAATGGCTCCAGGGAACGCATGTGCAACGCGCCCTGCTGTTCTGTGACCTCGACCGCTGCGCGACCGATGGCCACGTGACGGTAGCGCGGCGCGCAGGCCTCGGTGTGGGGTTGCGATCTGAATTCGGAACTCACGTGCTTGTTCTCCATCAAGGCACGCTACCACCAAGCCGCACGAATGGGCATGGCGGTGGCTACAGCCTTTTTTTATTGTTATTTCTGCGGTTCAGATCGGGTAGTGCCGCGGTCCATGCTGCAAAGTAACCCAGCGCAACTGGGTGAAATGCTCGATGGACGCCTTGCCGCCAAAGCTGCCGTAGCCGCTGGACTTGACTCCACCGAAGGGCATTTGCGCTTCGTCGTGCACGGTCGGGCCGTTGATATGGCAGATGCCCGACTCGACCCGTTGGGCCAGCGCCAGGGCGCGCCCGGTATCGCGGCTGAAGATCGCCGCCGACAACCCGAACTCGGAATCGTTGGCCAGACGCAGCAACGCTTCATCGCCCACCCCGCGCAACAACACCGCCACCGGGCCGAAGGATTCCTCGCGGTACAGACGCATGCTCTCGTCAACGCCATCGAGCAGGGTCGGCTGCAAAATGCTGCCGTCCAGCTGTCCACCGACCACCAGCCGCGCCCCCTTGGCCAGGGCATCGTCGATCAACCCCTTGATGCGCGTTCCGGCACTGGCATCCACCAGCGAACCGAGCACCGAATCCGCCAGCGCGGGATCACCGGCGCGCAGGGTCTCGACCTTGGCCGCCAGCTTTTCGACAAAGGCGTCGGCGACCTTGGCATCGACGATCAGCCGTTCGGTGGACATGCAGATCTGTCCCTGATTGAAGTACGCGCCGAAAGCGGCTGCCTCCACCGCCGCATCCAGGTCGGCATCATCGAGCACCAGCAATGGCGCCTTGCCGCCCAGCTCCAGCAAGGCTGGCTTTAGGTGGCGCGCCGAAAGCTCGCCGACGATGCGCCCGACATGGGTCGAGCCGGTGAAGTTGACCCGCCGCACCGCCGGGTTGGCGATCAGCCGCTCGACAATCGCCGAGGCATCCGCCGGGGCATTGCTGATGACGTTGACCACGCCGTCACCCAACCCTGCATCCTGCAAGACCTGGCCGATCAGACGATGCACCGCTGGGCTCAGCTCAGACGCCTTGAGCACCACGGTATTGCCGCACGCCAGCGGCATGGCGATGGCGCGGGTGGCGAGAATCACCGGGGCGTTCCACGGGGCGATCCCCAGCACCACGCCACAGGGTTGGCGCAGGGCCATGGCAAAACTGCCCGGCACATCCGAGGGAATCACTTCGCCATTGATCTGGGTGGTCATCGATGCCGCTTCACGCAGCATGTTGGCCGCCAGCCGCACGTTGAAACCGTACCAGTTGGCCATGGCCCCGGTTTCGCCGGCCGCCGCGATGAATTCGTCGCTGCGCGCCTGCAACTGCTCGGCCGCCTTGAGCAAACGGGTGCGACGTTCATTGGGCGCCAGGGCGGCCCAGGCGGGAAACGCTGCCTGGGCCGCAGCCACCGCGGCATCGGCATCTTCCAGGGTGGCGGCAGCAACCCGCGATACCAATTCACCGGTCACCGGGTTGCGGCGCTCAAAGGTTCGACCGTCGCGGGCAGGCAGCGACTGGCCGCCAATCAACAGGGGCACGTCCAGCATGGTGATTCCTCTTTATTGTCTTTGTCGGGAATGCATTCGAGCGATGCAGAGCGCCGGGGCGGACATGCACCCGGTGATCAGTCTCAGCGCTTGTAGGCCTGCAGACCGGGCTTGATGCTCTTGTCGTCGAGGAACTGCTTCATGCCCTGCTCGCGGCCACCCTCGGTGTCGAGCAGGCGCGACTGGTCAAGCTTGGCGTACAGGTAGTCCTCGTTCTGCTCCCAGGTCAGCTCGCGGCAGCGCTTGAAGCCATGCTTGGCCGCACGCAGTACCACCGGGTTTTTCTCCAGCAGGTTGCGCGCCAGGTCCACGGTGACTTCACGCAGTTGCACCAAGGGTACGCTTTCGTTGACCAGGCCCATCTCGGCGGCTTTCTGCCCACCGAAGGTCTTGCCGGTCATGATGTAGTACAGCGACTGACGATGGCCCACGGTGTCGGCCATGGCTTTGCTCACCAGGTTGCCCGGCGGGATGCCCCAGTTGATTTCCGAGAGGCCGAAGGTCGCTTCGTCGGCGCAGATCGCCAGGTCACAGGCCACCAGTGGGCTGAAGCCACCACCGAAACACCAGCCGTTGACCATGGCGATGGTCGGCTTGGTGTACATGCGCAGCAGTTTCCATTGCCACTGCGAGGCTTCGCGGCGGATTTTTTCCTGGAGGATCTCCGGGCCCGCGTCCACTTCGCGGAAGTATTCCTTGAGGTCCATGCCCGCGGTCCAGGCTTCGCCGGCACCGGTCAGCACCAGCACGCCGGCCGCCGGATCCTGCTCAAGGGTTTCCAGCACATCGATCATTTCCCGGTTGAGCGTCGGACTCATGGCGTTGCGTTTTTCCGGGCGATTGAGGATGACCCAGGCGATGCCTTCTTCGATCTCGACCTTGACGGTTGTCCAGCGACCTTCGTAATTGCTCATGGCGATACTCTCTTGTTCTTGGCTTGAAGATGACTGGAAATTAAAGGATCGATATAGTTATGTCAATTAACTATTAATCGAATTAACCATTTTTTATCCACCCGAAAATATCCTCCGTCCCCTTCACCATGAACGACGGGCATAGCTATCAGCGGCCAACCCCGGCAAACTAGATACACTTGTTAACCTCCATCTCTTCAGGATTCACCCGCAATGGCCAAGCCTTCTCCCCTCGCCGACCAGAACGAGTCCCCGTCCGCCACCGCCGAGCTGCAGGCACCGCTGGATTCGGCACTGGATGACCTGATCGGCTACGCGATGCGGCGCGCCCAACTCAAACTGTTCCAGAACCTGATCGGTCGCCTGTCAGCCCATGACCTGCGCCCCGCGCAGTTCTCGGCCCTGGCGATCATCGACCAGAATCCGGGGCTGATGCAGGCCGACCTGGCCCGGGCCTTGGCCATCGAGCCGCCGCAGGTGGTGCCGTTGCTCAATAAACTGGAAAGCCGCGCGCTGGCGGTGCGAGTGCGTTGCAAGCCGGACAAACGCTCCTACGGAATCTTCCTGAGCAAGACCGGCGAAACCTTGCTCAAGGAGCTCAAGCAGATCGCCGCGCAAAGCGATTTCGACTCCACTTCAGCGCTGACCGGCGAAGAGCGCGAAGAGCTGCTGCGCTTGCTGAGGAAGGTTTACCAGGACTGAACGCACGCTGCCGGCACGCTCCAGAAGGGGCGGCCGGCGGGGAACATCGAAGGGCCCGGGCTTACCAGATCGGCAAGGTATAGAGCACCTGGAACCGGGTCTGGTTTTCATCACGAAACGCCGTACCGCTCGGGAAGTCATTGCGATAGATCGCCTTGCGCGCCAACAGCCCGACGTTTTTCAGCGGGCCGCTCTGAATCACATAACCCAGTTCCATCTGGAATTCGCGCTCTTTGCGGTCCTCGGCGTTGAAGGCGGCCAACTCGATATTGTCGCCGCGCACGTAACGCAACCTTCCCTTCAAACCGGGCACCCCGGACGCGACGAAGTCGTAGTCATAGATCGCTTGCCAGGTGCGCTCCTTGGCGTTGAGAAAATCCGAAGCCATGGTCTGTTCGCTCATGCCCATCAACTCGGTGCCAGAGATGTACGGCGTCGCCGTGTCGCCGCTGGAGTGCATGTAGCCGAGGCTCACCCGGTGCCCGCCGAAGCGGTAGCCAAACAATGCCGAGAGGTTGCGGTTGTCCACCTCACCCGCTTTGGCGGCGCCATCCTCACGGCTGAAAAAACTGCGCAAGTCACTGGTGAACACACCGTCGCCAAGCGGCAGGTTGTGCAGCAGCGCCAGGGTGTCCTGTTGGTACAGCTCGGCCACCTCGGCATGGTAGGCGCGCAGACTGAGTTCTTTGTTGACCTGATAATCGCCCCCCACGTACGCCAGATGCGAGGTGGTAGCGGCACCGTTGAATCGCCGGTTTGGCGTGGCGATGCTCATGGCCTGATAGTCCGTGGAATCGCGCTTGTTGATGCGATCGATGTAACCGGTGTTCAGGGTCAGGCCATCGAAATCCCTGGAGCTGAGCGTGGTGCCGCGAAAGGTCTGTGGCAGCAGCCGCGACGGGCTGGCAAAGGCAAACGGCAGGAAGATCGAGACATCGCCGCTCTTGACCGTTGTCTGGGCAAACCGCAGCTTGGCCGTCGGCGCCAGCCGCGAATAATCATCCGCCGCGCGCTTGTCGCTGGCCGACACCGGCAACAGTTCGGTGCCGCTGCGATCCGGGGCGGAGTCGAGCTTGACCCCCAGCAGCCCCCGCACATCCAGGCCAAAGCCTACAGTCCCTTCGGTATACCCGGACTCCATGCCCAGGATGAAACCCTGGGCCCACTCCCGTGCAGCAGACTTGGCCCCGCCATCCTTGTAGTCACGGTCCATGTAGTAATTGCGCAGGGTCAAGTTTGCGTGACTGTCCTCGATAAACCCCTCGGCCCGCAGCTGAGAGGGCAGAACGCTGACGCCTAGCAGTGCCACGACCCACCCTGGATGGATACTGCAAACGCAGGGAAGTGACGCTACGGAACCGGTGTTCATGGGGCGTTTTGGCATGTTCGATGTCCACTTTTTATTGTTGTTCGTGGGTGCCGGATCCGCACGGGACTGCCGGCTTCACGACCAGAGAATGGAAACAGCCAAGGGTCGCCGTCAATCGCACATGACCGATAATCGAACATTAATATTATTATCTATTTCCACATATTCATATGAATGCATTCATAACAGTCTGTTTTCAAACACTTTATTTGTGATTTTTACAGCTTTTAGGACATCATTCTTTTTTTAGTTATCTTTGTTATCTTAATCGCCAGCGGTCACCGACGGCGCGCCCAACGCACGGAGGGTTCGACTGCATAAAAAAAACAACAATGAGGTTCACCCATGGACAGTCCATCGCGTCGCTCGACGCTGACAATCGCTTTGTGCTTTATCGTTGCGCTGATCGAAGGGTTTGATCTGCAGGCTGCCGGCACCGCTGCCGCAGGTTTGCGTCAGAGCTTTGCCCTGGACCCGAAGATGATGGGCTGGGTGTTCAGCGCCGGGATCATCGGCCTGCTGCCAGGTGCGTTTTTTGGCGGCTGGGTGGCCGATCGTATCGGCCGCAAGAAAATCCTCGTCGGCGCCGTGCTGCTGTTCGGTGTCTTCTCGCTCTGCACCGCCTATGTCGAGAGCTACTCCAACCTGCTGCTGGTGCGCTTCATGACCGGCCTGGGCCTGGGTGCCGCCCTGCCCAACCTGATTGCCCTGTGTGCCGAGGCCGTGAGCGAGCGCCATCGCGGCACCGCCATTAGCGTCATGTACTGCGGCGTGCCCCTGGGCGGCGCGCTGGCGGCCGTGGTGGCAATGTTTTCCAGTGAACACTGGCAAACCACCTTCATCATCGGCGGTCTGACGCCCATGCTCGTAGTGCCGCTGATGGCCCTGCTGCTGCCCGAATCCACTGCGTTCCGCCAACAACATGTCACCACCGGCAGCCCACGGTCGTCCACCGCCCAGGCGCTGTTCGGCGAAGGACGCGCACGCTGCACGCTGGCCTTGTGGTTGAGCTACTTCTTCACCCTGACCGTGATGTACATGCTGCTCAACTGGCTGCCCTCGCTGTTGCTGGAACAGGGTTTCACCAAGCCACAGGCAGGCATGGTGCAGATGCTGTTCAACATCGGCGGCGCCATTGGTTCGCTGCTCGGCGGGGTGATGCTGGACCGCTGCAACGGCCTGAAAGTGGTCCTGTTCGTGTACGCCGGGGTGTTGGCGGCGCTGGCCGGGGTCGGCCTGTCAGTGGGTATCGTGCCGATGGCCATCGCCGGGTTTGCCGTCGGGCTGTTCGTCATGGCCGCACAGCTTGTGCTGTACGCCCTGGCGCCCCCTTCCTACCCGACTTCGGTGCGCGCCACCGGTGTCGGCGCGGCCGTGGCCATCGGCCGGCTCGGTTCGGTGGCAGGCCCCCTGGCCGCCGGCCAGATTCTCGCCGCCGGTGCCGGCACCACTGGCGTGCTGCTGGCAACGTCACCAGGATTGGTAATCGCCGCGCTGTCGATCCTGACCGTGATCGCCCGCACTGGCGCGATCGCCGAGCCGCAACCGGAAGCGGCAAACTAAGCCCCGCTACAAAGGTTTCAGGAATGAAAATGCCCGGCAATTTGCCGGGCATTATTTATGGACATCAGACCAACTGCCCGGTTAGAGGTGCCTCGTACCGTGTTGGATGCGAGAAGCAGCAACCGGTTGAATCCACAGCCATAAGCAGTCACTCAGCGACATTCAATAATCTGTGTGCTTTCCCGGGTTTTTAAGTCCATATGCCCTGGTGAATCAAGATTGTACGGTCATCGTCTCAATGCTCTTTGACTTTCTTGATGCGAAGCACAATCAACGTAAGAATGCCGATTGCAAGCGGCGTCATTGCGAGCATGGCCTCTCGCGGGGCCACCGCAACGCCGAGCAGGTGCAGCCCCGAGTAGCCAAGTTTGAGCAGGTTAAGCAGGTAGTAGGTAATAGCAATAATCGACAGCCCCTCCACTGCGCGCTGGATCTTGATCTGAGCATCGGCACGAGCATTCAGGCTTTTCAGGATTTCCGAGTTCTGTTCCTCCATTTCTACCTGAACCCGTGCTTGTAACAAATCGCCAAGGTTGGCCACGCTTTCGGCCAGGTGCTCCAGGCGCTGTTCGGTGGCGGTGCAGTACCTGACGGTAGGTTTGAAGCGGCGCTCGATAAATACGCCCAGGCGTTGGCAATCACCTACGTGACTTTCTCGCAGCTCCCCCAAACGTTCGAACACCAATTGCGCATAGGCTTGCGTGGCACTGAAGCGGTGCCGGGTTTTCGCAGCGCTGCTCACCACTTGCGCAGACAGGTTGGAAATGTCCGCAAGCAGGGCTTTCGCATTACTGCCGTGCGGGTCGGCGTTGCGTTCGGACAGGGTGACCAGGGTCTTGTCGAAAACATCGAGCTGCGCGCTCAAGTCCTTGGCCATGGTCAAGGATAACGAGGCCATCATCCTGTAGGTCTCGATTTCCAGCAGGCGGCGTATCATCCGGCCCTGGCGGTAGGCATTCAGGCGCCGGTTGACGAACAACATGTGGTTGTTGCCCTCCTCGCTCAAGCGAAAATCACTCCAGACCATGGCATCGCCACCGCCCACGCACGAACCGCTCGGATCCTTGAAGCCGTACCGGGACAGATCCAGGCCGGTTTCACCACGCACGACAATCTGCACCGAGTTGATCAGGGCCGGCAAATGCACTTCGACCTTTGACGCCAGCACCTCGGGAAGTGTTGTCCAGGACAAGTCATCAGAGGATGAAGTGACCACCAGTGTCAGGGTGAAAAACTCGGCATGGCGCTCCCATTTCAGTGCATGGCCATCGAGTTGGGTAATGCCTTGGGCGGCATTCAAGTCGAGGGAGCCAGGGCAGCATTTTTCAAGGAATGCATTGCACTCCCGATCGCTGCCGAGGAATGCCAGATGAAACACATGGGCCGGCTCATCGAAATACAGAGATGGTCGCGCGTGCAGTTCGTTGTGTAGGCTTTGCCGTAGCGGATGCATTCTGAAGTGGCCATGTTGAAGTTGTTTTTGGCGTTTACTATCAATGCTCACCCATAGCTTCGTGAACATAGCCAAACGCTGATTAACCGATTGAATCACAACCTTAAAAACACGCGATGACTGCACAGCCATCTAGACCTATGGGTATCCCCCCATTGGTCTCTTTCAAAAAAGCATGTGCTCGTAAACGAGACTCTAAGACTTACTAAGCAATCGGCTGCTGTTGAAAATGGGACAGGTTGACGAACTCACGAGTCACAAACTGGTGACGAACATTGCCATCACTCTCGACGAATACGTTATCTAGGTTAGCCAGCGCGTCCCAGCGTTCATCGAAGCGGTAGCCTACTATCCGTCGCACGATGGCGTAGGCATTTCGTTCGGCATGACCTGCGCCATAGCGTACCAACTCAACCGACTGACGGTGATTACGTGTAGCAGATCAATTGGATTAAAGCCTACAGCGCCGTATCTGAGTGAGTCGTTACCTCCTGCTTCGGCTTGTTCCTCGAGACCGCCATCAGTAGCACCTCGACAACCATACCGCTAGTCAGTGCGACTCCATAGCCAATCTGACGATATTAACCAAATGACCAAAACAATATAAATCCATACATAACAATATACTATAGACAGAACAACTATAAGAACTCAACAACCACTATATTTAAATACCCACCACAGAAGAGTTATCCATCTCTCAGAATCTAGAGCTTGGCATTGACTCAGCCTCAGTAAAGCACACCTGAACGAGCACGCCAACTACTAAAGCGTTCAAACCGATGAACAAAAGAATACTGAAAACTTACGCTTTTCACACCTCATAAAAAAATACGATCTAATTTACTATTGATGCTGCTATTCCGCACTGCCAAACTGACAAAACCTGCCGGAAGAAGATCCGACCAGAAAAAAGAGACTTGTATAATGATCAGAGTAGGAATACTTGGCTGCGGTCGAATTGGAAATGTGCATGCTACAAGTTTGCTTCAAATTCAGTCCGCCAAACTCGTTGCTGTAGCGGATGCCGTGCCAGAAGCCGCATCAGTTTGTGCTAAGCGATTCAATGTGGAGGCACGCACTATTGATGGAATTATCCACGGAGCTGATATCGATGCGGTCATCATCGCATCACCATCACCCACTCACTTCGACTTGATCCATGCTGTCGCAGGCTCCAAGAAGCCCATTTTTTGTGAAAAGCCGATAGACATGTCATCTGAACGGGTACGCACTTGCATTGCAACGGTTGAGGCAGCAGGTGTGCCATTCATGACCGGATTCAACCAACGTTTTGACCCTCATTTTGGTGCCCTCCAGCAGCGCTTGGCTTCCGGCGAAATCGGTAACGTGGAAACAGTCACAATTACTTCCCGAGACCCTGCCCCACCACCGATTGAGTATCTAAAAGGCTCCGGTGGGATTTTCCGCGACATGATGATCCATGACTTTGATCTCGCGCGCTTTCTGTTGGGCGAAAATCCCATTCGGATCTTCGCGACTGGCTCTGCGCTAGTCGATCCCGCCATTCGAGACATGGGTGACGTTGATACTGCAGTTGCCATTCTGACGACTAAGTCAGGAAAAATATGCCAGATATCCAACTCTCGTCGGGCTACCTATGGTTACGACCAAAGGCTTGAGGTACATGGATCCGAGGGAATGCTACGAGTCTCAAACGTCCATGAATCACTTGTAGAGAGCGCAACTCATAACGGCTTCACAATGCCAGTCGCCAAACCTTTCTTTCTTGAACGATTTGGCCCTGCATATTTGGCAGAAATGCAGCACTTCATCAACTGCATTAACGCAGGAACTGCGCCCACTCCTAACGCCAATGATGGCTTATGCGCACAACTGATTGCCGATGCTGCAAACGAATCCCTCGCACGCGGTGAACCCGTCGATATCAACTACTGATTGCTAATTACTATAGAACAGGGGGGGAATTATGAAAATAGGAATTCTCGGGCTCGGCAACGTTGCAGAACTCCACATTACCGCGCTACAGGAAATCGATCCTGCAGCATACGTGGGAGGTTGGGGTAGGACACCAGCAAAAACCGCCGCGTTTAAGGAGAGGTTTGGAGGAGAAATTTATTCCTCGCCTCAAGCTCTCCTTGCAGATGAAAGCATAGATGCGGTGTTCGTCTGCACAAACGCCGAAACCCACTTCTCTCTAGCAAAGGAAGCGTTGCTAGCTAAAAAACATGTTCTCCTAGAAAAACCAATTTGTGAAAGTCCAGAGCAAATCCGGGAGCTCGCAAGTATTGCGCTAGAGGTAAACCGGGTTTGCATGCCCTCTCACAACTATATCTACGCAGAGACAATGCGTCGGGCTAAAGCCCATATGGACAAAGGGCACCTAGGCGACATTGTTAGCTTCTGGGCAATTTACAATAAGCAACACCCCGCCGAAATGGGGAAGCCCGATTTAACAATGCACGAATTGATGATTCATCACACCTACAGCATGCTTTACTTCTTGGGTCGTCCACAACGAGTCTTTGCTACGGGATCAAATGTACATTTCAAAGATCCTCAAGCACATGATCAATTGATGATCGTCGCGGAGTACGAAAACGGCACTATAGCCAACCTGTGGGGTAGCTTCTCAGCAGACGACCGCAGCCGTGAGCCATGGTCGGTATACTTTAAGCTCATTGGTAAAAATGGTTCGACAGTCGTTCCCTGGGACACGATGAGGTTCGGGGAGGCAAGGCTCCCATTCTGGGATGACGGGACTTACTGGGACAGCTTTTACCAAGCTCAGAAATTCTTTCTTGCCGAATGCCTCGCTGAGGGTAAGGCACCTTTGTCAACAATGAGTGATGCCTACGACGCCGCAGTGATTATGGACGCTGCTCGTCAATCCATCCTGGAAAGGCGCTCAATCGATATCAACTACGCCTGAACCTCTTGTTGAGTCGCCACCACCATCTGTTCATTGCTCAGGGGTACGGTGTTATACCGGCCCTCTGAGCCTTCTCGACTCCCCTCGAGTCGGAACAGGTGCGGCCTCACGACTGCCCGACAGATATCCACAAATGCACAATCTGTCGCGGGTAGTAGGACATTATTTAATGCAACTTAAGACGAGGCCGAGTCCTACGCTGCAGCAGTTCGGCGAACACCTTAAGTAGCATCCGCGGGGCCCCGTAGAGGGAAGCCTGGTGCAACCGATAAAGCGACATGTAAAGCGTTCGTGCGAAAAGCCCTTCTGTGACTTTCCTAAAACCGAGTAGGCCGGTCAGCGTCCCTACAGCGTTGAATGACGCCATCGAAACGAGAGTGCCGCGGTCTTCATAGTTGAATTTCAGAGGCGATCTGCCGGCGATCAAGCGAGACAAGCTCCTGCTGAGCATTTCAGCCTGCTGGTGAGCTGCCTGTGCACGAGGAGGAACAAATCCGCATCCCTCGTCCGACAATGGGCAGGACGCACAGTCACCAATGGCAAAGATTGATTCATCTAGAGTCGTCTGCAGCGTACGGCGTACCAGGAACTGGTTTATCCGGTTTGTTTCAAGCCCAGCTAACTCCTTCAGGAATGACGGTGCTTTGATACCAGCTGCCCAGATCGTCAAATCTGCACTGACGATACTGCCGTCTGCTAAACGTACCCCCTCAGCGGTGACCTCCTTCACAGCGGTGCTTACACGGACATCAATACCGAGATCAGTGAGACCGGAGTGGACAGTTTCGCTTACGTCTTGATTCAGAACTGGGAGAACGCGTGGCCCTGCCTCCACCAAGGTTATCTTTAGGGTTGACGGCGACGCCTGACGAAGACCATACCCCTCAATAATACGGATGGCGTGCTGAAGCTCTGCACATAGCTCAACACCGGTGGCTCCCGCTCCCACAATTGAAATTCGCAGAGGGGTGGATTTGTCGGTCGCATGTGCACGCATGTAACGGGAAAGAAACAACTTATGCAGCTTCTCAGCCTGGGCGCGACTATCCAGGAAGTGGCAAAACTCCTGAACACCTATAGTCCCAAAATCGTTGCACTGGCTGCCTACCGCCATCACTAAGGTGTCGTATTGAATCTCACGTACCTCAGCATTCGAAGACTTAAACATTACGATTTTCCGGTCACGATCCAAGTCAACCATACGACCATGTTGAAACGAAAAGTGATTCCATTTGGCTTGAGCAAAGTAATTCAGCTCATCAATGCTTGGATCCAGCGAGCCGGCAGCCACCTCATGAAGTAACGGTTTCCAAATATGGGTGAGATTCGCGTCAACCAAAGTGATCTCGGCTTGTTTGCGTCTTCCAAGCGTTTTCCCAAGTCTAGTCGCCAGCTCAAGCCCACCTGCGCCACCACCAACAATTACAACTTTATGCTTCATCAACTCACCTAAGACTAATACACGTGCTGATACTTACAAGAAAGTCAGCGTCTGTAATTCAGCTAAAAAATGGCAGATAGCGACAGATTAAAACATTGGGATCTTATTAGTTTTTATAAAAAATAGCCGCCTGAATACTCAGTCAGCCACAGAAACTTTTCTTAAACAAACGCACAACCATATAAAATCTCATCCTGCACACAGGATGAGATTTACGATCTCCAACATGAACCCAAGGGCAGCTAAGCATTTCGCCTTATAGATGATTCGTTTCATAAAGGAAAAATCAAATATCGCAGTCAATCAAACTTTCCGAGATGAATTAGCCATCCAGTTGATTCGCAATCGCTGCTATATCGAATCTTCCACACTTGACTGGACTCTTGACTGCACACTCAACTGATGAGATTCCATTTTCACGGATTGTAGAAAGCTCTGATTTCCTTCAGCACACCCCGTGCAGATAGCTTGCTGACTTGCGGATGGATCCCTGTCCATTTCAATGGCACTGTAAGAGCGCTCGCAGATGTGGCACTCAATATGCTGACGCCACACGTCCTGCACTTCCTCACGAGGTTCTGCCAAACGCATGAGTGGCCTACCTTCCGAAAATTTGTTGATCGCCCAATAGCTCGATGCTGCGAGGATGGCGATTATTATTGGCGCGATTTCCACGTACCAAGCACCCTTCTCTCCTAACTCGATCAACGAAATGCCCACAGCTGTTGATAATAGTATTGCCCACGCGCCAGGCATGATTGCCTTTACCCTGCCAGGGCGGAACTCGTCACTTTTGGGGTCTGGATACAGAGCGTAATGCGTCAGGAGAATAGCCACCCATGATGTGACCGCCACACCTTGCCATGCCAAAGCTTTGAGCAAATAGCTGAAAACATTTGTGAGCATTAGTAGGTATACACATGCCCCGACGAACAGTACCCATACGCCTCGGGGCCATCGCAGTCCGAGTCCTCGCGCTGCAAACCCGGCCATATTCAGAGAAGCCATGTAGTAATTGGCGGTGTTGATACGGGTTTGGCTAATCAGGATAAATAACAAACCCACCAAACCTGACGACTTCAGTACGGCTTCAGCTATCCCTTGCTCACTGGCCTTCAGACCAGGAAAGACTGTGTCCATAATGAAAATTCCTGCCAGTCCGTTGACAGCATAGAGCGCAAAATAGAACACCGGCCCGAAGGTAATAACTCCATGGAATTTAGCATCCTCAGGCTTACCAAATCGAGAGAACTCTGCGGTAACCATCATGTTAACGCAGATTCCCATGTAGACAATGAACGCCCACAACCACCCGGGCATAGTGGTATCGAGCGAAGGCTGTATAGAGAGAAAGTCAAAGGAAAACCCAAAGCGGGTGCCTGCTATAACAACAATCAACAGCAAGCCTCCAACATACAGCGGCAATAAGGCTCCATTGAGTTTATCCATCCACACTTGTACACCGCCCATAACAAGCGGCATAGCATAGAGAACAACTAACAAGTACCACCATCGAATGTCACTGCCTGGCGCAAAATATTGTTGAAATGCTACTGCAATGATGGAGCCTTCAAAAACCGCGTAGTAAATTGCTGTGACAGCAAAAAGTAATGACGAGATGATTGCACCTGCCCCACCAAAAATACTTCTGGAAAGTAGGGCTACCGAAAGGCCATTTCTTATAGAGCGCTGAGAGATGATGTAGTTTATCACCCCGTAAAACACTATCGACAACCCAATGCCAATCATCGCACTACGAGTGCCAACCGCCTGCGCTACAGCCACGCTGATATAGAGATAAAACAATGCACTTAGCACCGACCAAGATGCCATTGCCAGGCTCCAGCGACTAGATCGCGCTGCGAGAGGAACTACATGCCTAGAATAATCTTCTGCCGACTGCTCAGCCAGTACACGCGGATCATCATGAAAACTCACCTTAAGCCGGTTTACTTCCGCCATAGCACCCTCCTTTTATTTTAATGTCACTCACCGACACCGACGCAACTACGATAAAAATTAATTACGCACCATTCATATAAGCTGACGCTCACCGCCAAAATATCTGCTTGGTTAGTTTTAAATTTAACCCTAGTGTATTTTTTAATCATTTTGGAGCATAGAAAAAAACAAACTCACAGATGACACTGTGCGAGAACGCTAACAATTGAAGAGATAAAAAGGCCAGGAGCCGGTATGAGACGACTCCTAGCAAAGCCTGCCACAAGCACACAGACACAAAAAGTAGATTGGGGAGTAGCTGCGGCCATTGCAACCGCAAGCTGCATCAAGAACGGTAGCCCTCGCCCCCCCCCTCCGACTATTAAAGGTCGGAAAAAAACTTCAGCAATTCGGTAACTAGCTGCTCCGGCTGTTCCTCCGGAATGTAGTGGCCACTGCTTACCATGGTACCAGTCACGTTAGTCGCAATTTTCTTAAGCGACCCCACGAGATCTGGCATGGAGCCTTGATCCGCACGCACTGCGAGAACAGGCATTTGCAGTGGCCCTTTCTTTGTCAGCTCACGATTCTGCTCTGCAGATACAGTCATGGAACGATAATATGCAAGCCCGCCTTTCAATCCGTTGAGCTTGAAGACTCGTAGATACTCTTCAAAGTCATCCTGAGTGAAAATCTGCGGAATACCGGCTTTACGCTGCAGATACCACTGCAAGTAAATATGCTCACGACCTTCCAGTAGAGCTTCTGGAAGATCCGGTATGTTGTGAAACCCACAATGCCACGTGCGCCATGCGACGTCGGCGGCCCAAGGAAGGTTGTCTGGCAAACTGATACCCGGGATACCGCAGTCCAAAATAGCCCAGCCTGTGACCTTATCGCCGTAGTTTGCGCAATAGGGGTAACTAACCCAAGCAGCAATGTCATGCGCTACCAGCGAGTGTTTATCTACCCCAATCTTATCCATCAGACCGCGCAGAAGGCGAGCAATGTTGGCGGTGTCACAAGTGGCTGGACGATCCGAATCACCTTGACCAGGAAGGTCTGGGGCAATAATGCGATAATGTTTGCCCAACGCAGGTAGCACTTTGCGCCAAGCGTACCAACTCTGCGGGAAGCCACAGATCAGTACCATCACCTCACCATCTTCGACACCACCACTGACGTAATGCATTCGTACGCCATCTACGGTTTCGAAACCGCGCTTAAAACCCTCTACGCCGCAGTCCGGCCATTCACGCTTGCTAAACATCATGTCCACCCTTGCAAAGTGTAGATTCGGAACCGCTTTTATTTAGAATGGATCACGTGCAGCGGCTAGCCAACCACCGTCCATAACATACTCACTACCGTGAACAAAGTCCGCTTCATCTCCGCCCAGGAACGCTGCCAGCTTTGCGATTTCACTCGGTTGACACCAACGCCGCGCCGGGAACTTCTCAAGTGCAGCCAACATATCTGGAGAATTCGCGGTAACCGGATCTGCCATCGCCATCGGCGTGGCGGTGGCACCAGGGCAAATTGTATTAACTCGAATGCCTTTTGCGCCGTATTCAAAGGTAAGCTGGCGAGTTAGACCGATTACACCGTGCTTCGAAGCAGTATAAGCAGTTCCCCCACCGGCAGCACTGAACCCAGAGGTGGATGAGGTATTAATGATTGCTCCTTTTTTCTGCTCAAGCATCTGAGGAATAACAGCACGCGCCATAAGGAAAGGCCCAGTGAGATTCACTGCAATGACTTTATTCCATTCCTCGACCGATACTTCGTGTGCAGTGGCGTGACCATCCAAAATCCCGGCGTTATTACAAAGCAGATCAATACGCCCCCACTTGCGAACTACAGCATCGACCGCCTCTTTCACGCTTTCCGGATTAGTAACATCTACGCGATACGCAAATGCGAGCTCAGGATTTTTCAGCAGAGAGATTGTCTCCTCCGCAGCTTTTAGGTTTATATCTAAAACAGCAACATATGCTTGACGGGAGGTGAACTCATCTACCATCGCCCGCCCCATTCCCGAGCCAGCGCCAGTAACAACAACCACGCGATCTTTATAATTGTTCATAGTGTGCTCTCAGCCGAACATTTAATAATTGTAACCGTTGAAAAAATCTTTGCGCCGTCAATATGGCCTGCTTGATATTCAGCGATACAAGCGAAGTAGTCCAATCTCCATTTGCGATTTTCAGCGATAGGCTATTGTTATCAGTACGCAGCGATCGAACTGATGGTCGCAGTCGGCTACTCTACTGCCTTAACCATGTCTTCAATGACCTTCTTCGCGTCACCGAACACCATCATGGTTTTGTCCAGGTAGAACAGTTCGTTGTCC
>RCUO01000494.1_pt1 | contig 19611 bp, 21 predicted proteins | sample 2166161 | NCBI WGS metagenome assembly RCUO01 (sample SAMN09932617, study PRJNA488358) | compost metagenome | feature: garden; material: soil; isolation source: compost soil in cyclohexanecarbonitrile-enriched culture | place: Germany: Experimental Botanical Garden Goettingen | collected 2016-01-27 | reverse complement strand
GGCTCCGGCTCACTGCCCCGCTTTCTTGCGGGCGCGGAACCGGCGGACCTTCATCAGGTTGCCGCAAGCCTTGTCGTCGCAGTACCGCTTGGAGCGGTTGCGCGTATCGTCATAATACACCCACAGACAATCGGGGTTATCGCAAATGCGGAACCTCGATTTGTCCTGTCCTTCCAGCGAACTGGCGAAGGAGCCGGCGATTTCCGCCATGACCTGCTCCCAGCTTGCCGAAGCGGGAACGAGCGTGACGGTGAATCTGCCTTCGCTATCCCGTTCAGCCCTGCGGATAACAGGCCCCGCTATCATGTAACGGTTCAGCGTTTCCGCAAGCTCCCCGGGTTCCCGTCCATCCACAATGTCCTTGACGATATCAAAAAGGATGCTGCGCAGCACCTTCAGCTTCTCCAGCTCATCCTCATTCGGCGCGGGCAGTGCCGGCAGTCCTTCCTGGACGAGCCATTGCAAGGTCCATTCCGGTTCCTCCAGCCGGTCGCGGTCCTTACTGCGGTCTCCGGTTCTCCAATCCCTCCAGTAGCTGTTAATAAAATCAGTCCACAGCATGACATCCTTCCTTTCCATCCCTAGATTGTAACAGGTAAAACTCAGTTTTGCTAGTTACTTGAAATCATTATGTCGAGCATGATAAAGTGTCCTTGTAACCTGTATTTTTGACTTTAGGTAGTTACAAACATGTGGGAGGCTTGGAATATGAGCGAAACAATGGTCAACGTGCTGCTGCAAAACTGGGATTACGCGATGGAACAGGAGGATTGGGCCCCTCCTCTGAAGGATGCGCTTGCCGGCGTGGATGACGTGCAGGCCCTGTGGAAGCCTGAGGGAGAGGCGGCGAATTCCATTTGGGAGACGGTGAATCATCTTTTGTATTACAAGGAAAGGCTGCTCCGCAAGTTTAAAGGACTGCCGCAGCTTTCATCTGCTGAAAATAATGACGATACCTTCACCGTAGCCGAGAGCGGGCCGGATGCCTGGGCAGAGGCAGTGCAGCATCTTCGTGAAGTGCATGCGGAGCTGAGAGCGGAGATCGCGAAATTCGGCGGCGGTGTCTTTACCCGGGAGGGAGAACGCCATGCGCCGGGTGAGGAGATTATGAGCCTCATTCTGCATGATTCCTATCATACGGGCCAGATTGTGCTTGTCCGCAAGCTGCAGGGCTCCTGGCCGGCTCAGCGGCATTTTGGCTAGCACCATCCATCGCCGGCACCGTATAACGGACCCGTTCTTCCTTAGCGGAACAGCGGGTCCGTTTTTGCTGCCGGGCGAACTTCCGATCTCAGCCGGAGGATGCTGCACGGGCGTAGGTCAGGCACGTCCCTGTCTCCGCTTAATCACGGAATCCCGGTAGAAGTACCAGCATTCGTTCAGCAGCTTGATCTGCCGCCGGTCTTTTTTGTAATACGCCTTCATTAGTTGATGACACAGCCATTGGGGCATAGGAATCCCTCCTCGAATGATTCGTATGACAGCATATGTGGGCGCCGGGTTAAAGGTGCGGTCTACAGCCAGGAGGGCATATGTCCGGAATGGCGGTTCTATAAGGCCGGGCATCGGCCGCAGCACGGATTCTGGTAGTAATAGGAGGCAGCATTCTGGTAGAAATAGGAGGCAGCAGACAGATTGAGTTTTTGATCATGTGTAAGATAAGATTACATTAACAAGCTTGATTTTGAAGAAAACAGCTCGAATTCTGCCTGTTTTACGCGAAAAAACACCGATTATTTCACCTTTCATGTCAAGTATTGAAACATTATTTTATTTTTTTGTTGAAAATCATGAAACATTAGTTTATCATACATTCAAGAGCTGCTACACCGGTGCGTAGCTTGAATGTTATTACGGCGCTGAAGAAGGTGAGAACATTTATGCATGGAGGTCTTATCAGCATTAAGGAAGCCTTGCCCACACTGAAGCCGCAGGAGCGGATCGTAGCGGATTTCATTCTTGCTCATCCCGAGCAGACGGTGAAGCTGTCGGTTCAGAAGCTGGCCAAGCTGACAGGTGTCAGCGAAGCTACCATCATTCGTCTCTCCCGATCGCTGCACTTCAAGGGCTTCCAGGAATTAAAAATGAGGCTTGTCGCCGATTTGGCCCAGCCGACCTGGGCGCTGCAGGATACGGAAGCCTATCAGGAGATTCAGGTGGAAGGGTTGACCTCGACCCTGATCGATTCCATTTCCCACAATAATATGCAATCCATTCAGGACACGCTCGCGGTTCTGTCGGCGAAGGAAGTGGAACGGGCGATCGAAGCGATCGAAGGCGCACGGAAGATTTGCGTATTCGGCATCGGCGCGTCGGCGATCATCGCCCAGGATTTCATGCAGAAATTCTCACGGATCGACCGCTGGTGTGAAGCCGCCTATGATTTCAATTCGCAGGCGACGCTGGCCGCCAATCTGACAGAACATGACGTTGCGTTCGGCGTATCCTATTCGGGTCAGACCGAGGATATTATCCAATCGCTGACGGTTGCCAAAGAGAGCGGAGCGACGATTATTACGCTGACGAAGTTCGGAAGCAATCCGGTATCCGGTCTGGCGGATATCAAGCTGTTCACCACCTCTCTTGAGAAGGGCATCCGCAGCAGCGCCACGGCTTCGCGGATTACCCAGCTGAACGTGATCGACATTCTGTATGTCGGGGTGATTCGCCTGAACTTCGAGAGCACGGTCGGGCTGCTGGAAAATACACGTAAAGCGGTAAGGAGCTCCAAACGCGATGGAAATGTGGAATGAGCTGATTGAGGGATGGGTGTCTCAAGGCAAAATACCTGGCGCGGTGCTCGATATCCGCTTCGGGGATGCCTGGCGATATTCGCGGGCATACGGTAGACTAGCTCCGAATACTTCTTCAAACAACGAATCAAGTCATGTATTTGACGGACCCGCCAAGCTGTCCACCCTGTTCGATGCGGCCTCGTTAACGAAGGTTGTTGCCACGCTGCCCGCTGCGCTTCTTCTGGCGCAACAGCGGGAGCTTCGGCTGGATGATGAGGTGAGCCGCTATATTCCCGAATTCCGCCACGGCGGAGTGACACTCCGACATTGTCTTCAGCATAACAGCGGGCTGCCTGCCGACATGCCCGGTTATCTGGATCGCTATACCTCGCTTGATCCGCTGCAGGATGCTCTGGCGCAAGATTTGATCAGCATTCCCGGAGAACGGGCGCTCTACAGCGACGTCGGCATGATTCTCCTTGGCGTTATCATCGCCCGCGTTGCCGCGCAGCCGCTCGATGCATTTGTTAAGCACAACATATTCGAGCCGCTGGGAATGATGGATTCCACTTTCAATCCTCCTGCGGAGCTGAGGAGCAGAATCGCGGCAACCGAATGGGATGGCCGGCGTTATCTGCAGGGCGAAGTCCATGATGAGAAGGCGTATCGTCTCGGAGGTGTGTCTGGCAGCGCGGGATTATTCACAACCGCCGGAGATTTGTCCCGGTATGCCGACAGCTGGCTCTATCCGGAACGGTATAACCTGCTGGACCCCGAATGGATAGAGGAAGCTGTAAGCAGGACGATTCAGGGCCGGGGGCTTGGCTGGCAGGTGTGGCGGCAAGGCGGCGATGAGATGGCATGCGGGAATCTGATGCCCGAGGGAACATATGGCCATACTGGATTTACAGGTGGCAGCCTTTGGCTTGAGCCGAAGCGCGGACTGTCGGTCGTCTTCTTGACGAATGCCGTGCATAACGGGCGGAATAATCTCATCCGGGAGCTAAGACCGGAACTGCATAACGCGATCTTTGCACATTTCTATATGTCATAAAGACGAATACATTGGATAAAAGGGGAGAGATTGATCTAATGAAGCGTATATTCAAGCACACTGCAACTCTAATGCTCCTGGCTTCTGTCGCGCTGGCTGGCTGCAGCAGCAATTCGGGCGGGAATGCCGCCGCAACGGAAGGCGCAGCCGCCAGTCCGGCAACCGCATCGGGCGAGAAGGTTAAGCTGACCATGGGCAGCTGGAGAACGGATGATAAGGAAGTCTACGATAAGATCATCGCGGCGTTCAACAAGCAGTATCCGAATATCGAAATCGACTTCAGTCCGACCAAAAGCACCGAGTACAACACTGTGCTGAATACGGCGCTCCAGACGGGCGGAGGCCCGGACATTATCCATCTTCGTCCTTATGCCGCAGGTATTGCGCTTGGCGACTCCGGATATGTTGAACCGATCAACGGCCTGAAGGGACTGGATGCATTCTCCAAGGACGTACTCGCCGCAGCGACAGGCAAGGACGGCAATATCTACGGTGTGCCGATGGGTCTTAATACGGTAGCCATTATGTACAATAAAGATATTTTCGCCAAGTACAATTTACAGATTCCGAGCACCTGGGACGAGCTGGTCGATACCGCCAAGAAGCTGAAGGAGAATAAAGTCACTCCGTTTGCCATGGGCACGAAGGATGGCTGGATTCTGTCCATCACTCACAGCGCACTTGGACCGTCCGCGTATGGCGGCAGCGCCTTTGCGGAACAGCTCGTTAGCGGAGAGAAGAAATTTACCGATCCGGCTTATGTGAAATCTCTCCAGTTAATGAAGGATCTCTCCCCATATTTCGCGGATAACTTCACAGGCGTGAGCTATGAAGATATGCGTACCCTGTTCGTCACAGGACAAGCCGCCATGTATATTATGGGCGATTTTGACGCAGGCGTCATCGAATCCCAGAACCCCGATTTGCACTTCGACGTATTCCCGGTTCCTCCGCAGAGCGCAGGCGGCAGCCCGACGGTAACCACCTATGTGGACGGCTCTTTCGGAGTCAACGCCAACTCCAAGCATAAAGAAGAAGCGAAGAAATTCCTGGAGTTCGCGGCGTCCCAAGAATTCGGCAATTTGTTCTCTAATGAAATGAAGCGCGTAAGTCCCGTTCCGGGAGTATCGGTCAGCGATCCGGTTGTAGCCAAATTTGCGGAATATGCCAACACCATCTCTACACCGTATGTCCTGCTGGCCAACTTCGGCGTAGGCAACCCGACTACTAAGGTCACAATGGAAAATGACATGCAGGCGCTGTTCTTCGACAAGATGACGGCTGATAAGGTAGCGGAAGATATGCAGGCCAGCTCGGATAAGTGGAAGGCTTCCTCCAAATAAGTTCGTTCGAATAAAGTACACTTCAATTCATGTAACAACGTAAATTCACTGATATACCCGGTGTCGGTTCGCGTTGAAACGCCGGGTATCCCTTTTTTAAGAAAGCCAAACGAGGTGAATGCACACTATGAACCAGCTCCCGTATACCCGCAGGAAGAGATGGACAATCCATTTGTTTCCGCTGCCGGCGCTTGCCATCTACCTGACTTTTATTATCTACCCGATCATCGCGGCCTTCTCCTACAGTCTGTACGATTGGTCAGGTATCCGGAAGCTTGATTTCATCGGGCTTTCCAATTTCGTCGACCTGTTCACAATGGAGCCGTTCAATACGATGTTCACCAACGCGCTGAAGCATAATCTGCTCTATTTTGCCTTGGAGATGATTGTCCAGAACGGAATCGCCTTTCTGCTGGCCTACTTGATTTATCAGAAGGTCAAAGGCTCGGGGCTGTTGAAGATCGCTTATTTTCTGCCCCGTCTGTTGTCTGTCATTGTGGTCGGCTTCCTGTGGAAGCTGATTCTGAATCCGACCTACGGCACCTTGAACGTGATGCTGCAAAAAGTCGGCCTGGAATCGCTCGCCATGACATGGCTGGGAGATCCCAAGACGGCGCTGGTTTCCATTATTTTCGTCAACTGCTGGTTCGGCGTCGGATTGTCGCTGCTTATTTTTCTGGCCGGCCTCCAATCCATTCCGACCGAGATTATAGAGGCTTCCCGCCTTGACGGTGTCAAAGGGATGCGAATGATTACTTCGATTGTTCTGCCGCTGATCGCACAGCAGCTCATTATGGTCACGGTACTGACCTTTATCCAGTCGTTCGAGGCGTTCGAACTGGTGTATGCCATGCAGGGCTCCATGGGCGAGCCGTATTACTCGACGGACACGCTTGCGGTCTTCTTCTACCGGACGGCGTTCGGCGGTTCGGCGGACAGCTCCGCCGCTGTGGGACTCGGCTCGGCGCTCGCCGTGGTCATGTTCGCGATTATTGCCGCGATCTCCGCGCTGTTCCTCATGCTGACCAGGAAGGTGAGCCGCACATGAAACCACATCTTGCATACCGAATCGGCCAGCATGTCATTGGCTATCTGTTCGCTCTGCTGAGCCTGTATCCCGTCTTCCTGATGGTGACGGCTTCCTTCAAGACGACAATCGAAATCTTCACGAAGCCGCTGTCCCTGCCGACCAAGTTCTCGCTTGCCGCGTACGACAAGCTGCTCGGACAGATGCCGTTTGGTACCTATTTTGTCAACAGCGTGCTTGTATCGGTCGTCAGTGTCTTCCTGATTCTGCTGACGGCGACGCTGGCTTCCTATTATATTTCCCGTACCCGGTATAAATGGAATGAGGCGCTGCTGTTCATCTTCCTGCTTGGGATGATGATTCCGATCAAGCTCGGCATTGTGCCTCTCTTCCTGCTGATGAAGGGACTGCATCTGACGAATACGGCCTGGTCCCTGATTCTCATCTATACGGCAATCGGCATTCCGATGGGCGTGATGATTCTGTCCGGCTTCTTCCGGACACTCCCCACGGAGCTGGAGGAAGCGGGCCGGATCGACGGCTGCACAGACATGCAGATTCTTGGCAAAATCGTGGTGCCCCTCATGCGCCCGGCGCTCGGAACGGTCATGATTATCAATTTCGTCACAGCCTGGAACGACTTTTTCTTCCCGCTCATTTTCATTCAGAGTGAACTTAAGAAGACGATTCCGGTCGGCCTGATGTCGCTGTTCGGGGAATATGCTTCCGACTGGAGCACGCTGTTCTCCGGACTGACCTTGGCCTCGCTGCCGATGATCCTTTTATTCATGTTCGCTTCCCGCCAATTCATGGACGGCATGACGGCTGGGGCGGTCAAATGACGATCCAGCCGGAAACAGGAGGTATCAATCATTGAACAGCGAGACCTACGTTATCGGAATAGATGGAGGAGGCACCAAAAGCCGGCTGTACGTGGCCGATCTCTCCGGCGCTAAGCTGGGGGAGGCGACGGGCGGTCCGACCAATCTTCATGCCATAGGCGAAGCGGCCGTGACGGAATCGCTTCGGTCGCTGATAGGGTCCGCGACCGAAGAAGCCGGACGGCGGATTGAGGATTGCGCGGCATTATGCCTCGCAAGCGCCGGAGCTGACCGGCCGGATGACAGAGCGGCGCTTGAGCAGATTGTGGCAGCCTGCGGCATCCGAGGGTTGATCACGGTGACGAATGACGCCGAACCGGTCCTAGCCGCAGGCAGCGGCGGGCGCGAGGGCGTAGCCGTCATCTCCGGTACGGGCTCGCTGGCCTACGGCCGCCGGGCGTCCGGCCTGATGGCCCGCGCTGGAGGCTGGGGACATCTGATCGGCGATGAGGGCAGCGGCTATGCGATAGGAGCCAAAGGCATTGCCGCCGCCGTCCGCGCCTATGACGGACGGGAAGCTCCTACCTTGCTTATGCCCCGGTTGCTGGAGCATTTGGGGCTTAGCCGCATGGAGCGCATCGTGCCCTATGTCTATCAATCGGCGGGCAAGAAGGAGATCGCCGCTCTTGCGGCAGTGGTCCATCAGGCTTATCTCGAAGGGGATGAAGCGTCCGCCCGCATTCTCAAGGAGGCGGCCGAGGAGCTTGCTCTGATGGCAGGTGCCGTAATCGAGGCGCTGTCTTTTGGGGAGGAACCACTGACGGTTGTGTGCAGCGGCAGCGTATTTGCCAACATGAACTATATTTACGCCACATTTACGGAACTGCTGCAGCGGAGCTATCCGTTAGCCAAGGCAGTGCTTCCTGATACAGATGCGGCCTATGGAGCGGCTCTGCTTGCGCTGCTCTCCCTTCAGGATAACCCTTGAGTCCTGTATGCATAGCCGGGCAGCGGCGGGCATCGCGAGTATGGCCGGCAATTGAGGCAGAGAGGAGACACCGATGTTGGAGAACTTGGGAGAATTGTTGACAGAAGGCAGGAATGAACATCCGGAGTCTTTGGACACCTGGTCGAGTCTGGAAATTGTGAAGCGAATGAACCGCGAAGACGCCCTGGTGGCGGATGCGGTGAGCAATAGATTGGAAGAGATTTCGCAAGCTGTTGATTTGATCACGAATGCGCTGGATAACGGCGGAAGGCTCCTGTATTTTGGCGCAGGAACAAGCGGAAGGCTGGGCGTGCTGGATGCCTCGGAATGTCCGCCGACGTTCGGAACCGATCCGGAGCTGGTCCAGGGAGTAATTGCCGGCGGCACGGAAGCGTTGTTCACCGCCATTGAAGGTGCGGAGGATTCGGAGGAAGGCGGCGAGCAGGATGTCCGCGTACGGGATGTAGGCGCAGGCGATGTTGTCGTCGGCATCGCAGCCAGCGGCAGAACGCCTTACGTCATCGGCGCGCTTAGAGCGGCCAGGGCCGCAGGCGCCTCCACGGTTGCTGTCGCCTGCAATACGCCTTCGGAAATCGGAAGGTATGCCGATATTGCCATCGAGGTGCCGGTCGGGCCTGAGATGGTCTCCGGCTCCACCCGGCTCAAAGCGGGCACTGCGCAGAAGCTGGTGCTGAACATGCTGACGACGGGAGCCATGATCCGGCTCGGCAAAGTCTATGACGATCTCATGGTCAATCTGCAGGCGACCAACAAGAAGCTGCAGGAAAGGGCCAAACGGATTGTGGCGGCGGCCACGGGACTTACTGCGGAGGAAGCGGAGCATGTGCTGGCCGCAGCTGAGGGAGACTGCAAGACCGCTATCGTGATGCAGAAATGTTCCATTGACGCCGAATCGGCGCGTGAATTGCTGGTCCGGTCGCGCGGCCGGGTCCGCGCCGCGGTGGAAGCCGGTCTGGAAGGGGGCGGAGCCGAATGACGGGAGATTCCGCCGCCGTTGAAGCAGACCGGCAACAGAGAATACGGGACGTATCCCTGCGGCATATTTCCGTCCCGCTGATCAAGCCGTTCAAGACGGCGCTGCGCACGGTCGAAACGGCGGAGACGATAGCCGTCGTCATCACCGACGGCGAAGGACGGCGCGGCTATGGCGAAGCGCCGCCGACGCTGGCCATCACAGGCGAGCAGCTTGAGGGAATCGCGGCGTTCATCCGCCGCGCATCGGCATTGCTGCTCGGGCAGGAGCCGCTCAGGCTGGAGGCGGCTCTCGCGCTTCTCCAGCGCGGCGCCGTAGGCAACTCCAGCGCGCGGGCGGCGCTGGACATGGCGCTGCACGATCTTGCCGCGCAGCAGGCGGGCCTGCCGCTGTACCGATTCCTGGGCGGCTATCGCGATTCATGCCGCACGGATTTCACGGTCAGCGTGGATGCGCCGGAGCGCATGGCGCAGGATGCCGCAGACATCGCGGCTTCCGGCTTTCGGACTTTGAAGATCAAAGTCGGACTTGGCGATGTCTCGCTTGACATCGAACGTGTCGCCGGAATCCGCGCAGCGGTCGGCCCCGGCGTCAAGCTGCGGCTTGATGCGAACCAGGGCTGGAGCGCGAAGGAAGCCATTCGGGCGATCACGGCGATGGAGGATGCCGGACTGGATTTGGAGCTTGTGGAGCAGCCGGTTCCGGCCCGCGACCTGAAAGGACTTGCGCAGGTGACCCGCTCGGTCGGGACTCTCATTATGGCCGACGAGAGTGTCTTCGGTCCGCAGGATGCCATGGCAGTGCTTGCCGAGCGCGCCGCCGATTTGATCAATATTAAGCTGATGAAGGCAGGGGGCATTCGCCACGCCGTCACGATCTGCCGAATGGCGGAAGCCTGCGGCATCGAATGCATGGTCGGCAGCATGATCGAGACCCGAATCGGCATCACGGCGGCCGCCCATTTCGCGGCCTCGCAGCCCAATGTCACACGCTTTGATTTTGACGCCCCCCTGCTGCTGTCGGCCGATCCCGTAGTGGGTGGCGTGACGTATGAAGGAGCGGATATGTTCCTCTCCCCGCTGCCGGGCCTTGGCATTACGGATTTGAAGGCGGAATATATGACCGAACTCTAAGCTCAAAATCCTAAACTTTAGGCTCAGAATCCTAAACTCTAGGCTCAAAATCCTGAACTCTAAAAAAGCAAAACCCGGGCATGCAGGCCGCATGCTTCGGGTTTTGCTTTTTTCCTATAGGGGCTTGAATACCGGCTGTTTACTGTGCCCGCTCCGCTTCCTCTTCGTACCACTGCTCCAGCTGAGCCTGGAGGGCGCGAATCTCGGTCAGCAGAGAGATCAGCGGGTAGTTCTGCTCGTCAATCGAGGCAAAAGCCTTCTCCAGACGGTTGATGTAATCCAGTCCGGATTCGAGGGAGTATCCTTCGCGGAGGAGCTCCAGCGAATCGCACTCCGCAACCGCCAGCGGCAGATCCGGCACATTCTCTGCGGTTAACTTGTCGATTTCCTTGTTAAGCCGCAGGTTGAGCGCGCTGAGCTGGTAGGCGTAATCTTCGGGCATTTCCACAAATTGAAGCTCCTGGTGCTGCTGCAGAATGACGTAACGCATATTTGACATCGATATTCTCCCCTCCGTGCTTTCCTGGGTACGGCCATGCCCGCAACATGGCGCAGGCTTCCGCTTTCTCTTGAAGTGTAGCGTATGCGCAAGTTACAATTCAAGTAGATCCATAGAAGATTACCGAAAGGACTGGAAGAGAATCTCATGAGCATGACGGACGAAGAGCTTCAGCACTGGATTGAACGGGTGTCTCGGGAGAGCTTCGGTTTGCCTTTTCGGCATAAAGCATCGTTCAACAGCAGGCTGTCCACTACAGGCGGACGATATTTTATGAAGAGTCATAACATCGAGATCAATCCCCATCAATTGGCCGCATATGGACATGAGGAGACGGAGAAAATCATCAAGCACGAGCTGTGCCACTACCATCTTCATCTGGCTCAAAAAGGGTACCGCCACCGGGATGCCGATTTCAAGACGCTGCTTGAGCAGGTCGGCGGAAGCCGCTTCTGCCAGCATCTTCCCGGAGCCAAGGCGCGCAAGCCACTGCCGTACCGGTACAAGCTGGTATGCAGACGCTGTGCAACCGAGTATCTGCGCAAGCGGAAGGTAGATCCACGGCGATACCGGTGCGGGAAATGTACCGGTCCGCTGAAGCTGACGACCATCGGCGAAGCCTGATGAGATGGCGTTCCTGTCAGCGGTCGCTTTTTTATTTTACCCGTCCAATGGACAGGCTTATCTTATAATTCCCGTACTTCAGCAGGCGGTCGAGCAATGCGTTCAGCTTGTCGGGACGATCCGTGCGAACCCTCATCCAGTAACAGCCTTCGCCGCCTACCCGGTAAGCCTCCTCGATTTCCGTCTCCTCCTGGAGAAATTCGAGAAAGGGCTTGTGCTGGGTGCTTGAATTCAGGAACACCGTTACCAGAGCGTGAACGTGAAGTCCCAGCTTCTCGGGGTCCCAATTCACCGAATACCCCGTAATGACGCCGAGATCCTGAAGCCTGCGAATGCGGGCGCCAACGGCTTGCCCCGTCAAGTGAACCACCTGTCCGATTTCCTTGTGTGTGAGCGCCGAGTTGCCGATCAACTGCCGCAGAATGAGCAGATCGGTGTTGTCGATTGCCGCTTGTTCCATTTACCTAAATTCCTTTCCTAATGAAAATAGAAGGGTCGCATTCCTTTCATCGCCTTCTGTACGCCCAGCCGGGCTGGCAAATATACTTAATTGTACCAGATGTCATCTCAAAGAAGGAGTGCGAACCATGAAGCTTCAATTGATACGAAACGCGGCGCTTTGGCTGGAATACGGAGGTACATCCTTCCTGATCGATCCCATGCTGGGGGAAAAGGGGGCTTACCCGCCGATCATCAACACGGAGAATGACCTCAGAAATCCGCTCATCGGCCTGCCCGGTGAAGTAGGGCAGTGGCTGAAGCCCGATGCCGTCATCGTGACCCATCTACACAACGACCATTGGGATGAGGCAGCCGTCTCGCTTTTGGACAAGGAGATCCCGATCATTTGCCAGCCGGAGGATGAGGGGCGGATTGCGGCCCAGGGATTTCTCAAGATGATTCCGGCTGGGGTGGAAGAGAACTTTGGACATACGCTTCTGGTCCGTACCGGAGGACGGCATGGAACGGGAGAGATCGGCAGCATGATGGGACCGGTATCCGGATTCGTGCTGAAGGCGCCCGGCGAGCCCGTGCTGTATATAGCAGGCGATACGATATGGTGCGAGGAAGTACGCGAAGCGCTGGAACAGCATCGTCCGGAGGCGATAGTTGTCAATGCGGGCGGAGCACGTTTTATATCGGGCGACCCGATCATCATGACCGGGCGTGATGTTGCGGAAGTATGCCGGCATGCCCCGGAAGCCAAGGTGATAGCCGTTCATATGGAAGCGATCAATCACTGTCTGCTGACCCGGGAAGAGCTGGGCAAGGAAATGAAGGCGAACGGCTTCGGCGATCGTGTGCTTATTCCGGCGGATGGGGAAGCGATTTCATTATCACAATGACAGCCTTGACTCCAGGTTAAAATCATGATAAATTAAGTTTTGTTCACATTAAATGTTCCCTGATAGCTCAGTTGGTAGAGCACTCGACTGTTAATCGAGTTGTCACAGGTTCGAGTCCTGTTCGGGGAGCCATTTACTTGGAGAGATACCCAAGTGGCTATAAGGGGACCCTCTGCTAAGGGGTTAGACTGCGTAAGCGGTGCGAGGGTTCGAATCCCTCTCTCTCCGCCATAATTTCGAATTTGAAGACCGGCTGATGATCAGCCGGTTTTTTTGTTGTTGGTAGACAGGGGAGAATAGAAAGGGGAGAATCATCACGACCAGTCGGATCGCCAGTCGGATCGTATGTGATTTGATCCCGAGTGCTATCCGAATCCGAATACTACCGAATACTATGCAATACTATATAGAAGGAAAAATTCTGAGCGGCCGCTTTTTTCATTTGCAGGAACGCAGGGAGGCGTGCTGGAGCATGCCGAGTATCATACCTCTTCCAAATTGACCCTCTGTCAATTTGCTGTAACGGCGCTTTAAAGAGATAAATGTTATATTATTTGCGATAAAATATAGCTTAGCATTTAAGAAAAGAGAAATTACCCCGAATTTGAAATTCCGTCTCTCTTCATCTGTCTCCCTATATCTTCTCCAATCGCCATATGTGTCAGTATATATATCATGTAAATTACTTAATGAGTAATTAAAATTAACATCAATTTTCGAATTTTCTTGGAATCCACCAAAATCTTAGTGACGGAAAAAAGGACATATGTTAATATAGGTAACATCATTACAGAAAAAGAAAGAAACGAATGAAAGAGAGCTGAGGGTTTTTACAAATGAACAACAGAAAAGGGGATGACAATGGAGTACTTCATTCAGCAGTTAATTAACGGGATCTCCGTCGGCAGCATTTATGCGCTGATTGCCCTGGGTTACACCATGGTATACGGGATCATTAAGCTGATCAACTTCGCACATGGGGATGTGTTCATGGTTGGTTCGTTTATTGGACTCTTCAGCGCCAATTTTTTGAGCGACGCGGGACTTCCTCCAGTGCTGGTGCTGATTGTATCGCTTGTGTTCTCGATGACGGTCAGCGCACTCCTCGGTATTACCATTGAGCGTTTCGCTTACAAGCCTCTCCGCAAGTCCACTCGGATCGCAGCCCTGATCACCGCTATTGGGGTGTCCTTCCTGCTTGAATATACCGGCGTACTGGTGCTTGGACCGCAGGCACAGGGCTTCCCGGATATTCTGGTGAAGAAACAGTTCAACTTGTTCGGCACTGACATTCAGGTGGAGTCGAACCAGGTTATGATCCTCCTTGTAACGATTATTCTTATGATTCTTCTGCAGTACATCGTACGCTACACCAAGACCGGCAAAGCAATGCGCGCGGTATCCTTCGATATGGAAGCGGCCCGCCTGATGGGGATCAATGTTGACCGCACCATTTCGGCAACATTCGCGATTGGCTCCGCACTGGCGGCGGCGGCCGGCGTTATTTTCGGAATGACGTACAACTCCGTTGACCCGTTGATGGGCGTAATGCCCGGACTTAAAGCATTCGTAGCGGCAGTTCTTGGAGGCATCGGCAGCATTCCGGGCGCACTTGTAGGCGGCCTGCTATTGGGAACGGTCGAAACCGAAATCTCCTCGCTTGGCTATTCATCCTGGCGCGATGGCGTGGCGTTCGCCGTCCTGATCCTGATCCTTATCTTCAAACCATCCGGGCTGTTCGGCAAGAATGTCCGGGAGAAAGTGTAGGAGGGAAGCGGCGTGAAGAATATAAACAAAAAGTTCTGGTTGGGTGTTATCGTCTCGCTGGTTTTTTACGGGGTCGTCCAGGTTCTGATAACAACGGGAATATTTAATGATGTTACCCGATCCATGTTCCTCCTTATCGGCGTCAATGTCATGCTGGCCGTGTCTCTGAACCTGATTAACGGGATTACGGGGCAATTCTCTATCGGCCATGCCGGATTTATGTCGGTCGGAGCCTATACATCCGCCATTCTGACATTGGACTACAATGTGCCTTTTGTACTGGCGATTGTTGCCGGGGGGCTTCTTGCGGCCGTGTTCGGGGTGTTGATCGGCATGCCGACGCTGCGTCTGAACGGCGACTATTTGGCGATCGCGACGCTTGGCTTCGGTGAAATTATCCGGATCATCATGCTGAATACGGAATATGTAGGCGGCGCTTCGGGTCTTAGCGGCATTCCGGCCAAGACGACCTGGACCGTAATCTTCTTCTTCACTCTAATTACAATTGTTCTGATCAATAACTTTATCCGGTCTACCCATGGCCGTGCCTGTATCGCCATCCGCGAGAACGAAATCGCGGCGGAAGCGATGGGCATTAACACGACTCTTTACAAGGTTATCGCCTTTACGATCGGCGCTCTGTTCGCTGGTATGGCGGGTGGCCTGTCCGCGCATACGTTCTATGTCATTACGCCGGGCAGCTTCAACTTCCTTAAATCCTTTGAAATTCTCGTTATGGTCGTTCTCGGCGGACTCGGCAGCACAGCCGGCGCAATCGTGGGCGCGGTCTTCGTAACGCTGCTGTACACGTATCTGCGCGATTTCCCTGAATGGCGCATGATTATCTATTCCATCGTGCTGATTCTGATGATGATTTTCCGTCCTGGCGGTCTCTTGGGCAGCACCGGATTCTCGCTCAAAAAGTTCGGCAAAAAGGGGGCGAAGGTAAGTGGCGACGTCAACAGCAGTGCTTCTTGATGTTCAGAGTGCGAGCCGTTCCTTCGGTGGTCTGAAGGCGCTCAGCGAAGTTTCTCTTCATATTAATAAGGGCGAATTGATTGGACTGATCGGCCCGAACGGCGCCGGCAAAACGACTCTGTTCAACCTTCTGACAGGCGTGTACCCGCCCTCAACGGGCAAGATCATCCTGGCAGGCGAATCTGTCGGTGGGATGAAGCCATACAAGATCAACCATAAAGGGGCAGCGCGAACGTTTCAGAATATTCGCCTGTTCACGGCGATGACGGTATTGGACAATGTCAAAATCGCGTTCCATCAGCATGCAAGGCATTCCATGTTCACCTCCATGCTGCGCCTTCCGAAGCACTTCAAAGGTGAGGGAGATATCACGCAGAAGGCGCTCGACATTCTGAAGATATTTAATCTTGTTGATCATGCATACGAACTGGCGGGCAATATGAGCTATGGCAATCAGCGCCGTCTGGAGATTGCGCGCGCCCTGGCGGCCGGTCCGAAGCTCCTTCTTCTCGATGAGCCGGCGGCAGGCATGAATCCGAACGAGACCCGGGATCTGATGAATCTGATTGCCTGGATTCGCAAGGAATTTGATCTGACCATTCTGCTGATCGAGCATGATATGTCACTGGTCATGGGGGTATGTGACCGTATTTACGTGCTGGACCGCGGGATGCTGATCGCCGACGGAACGCCTGCCGAAATCCGGAGCAACTCCAAAGTTATCGAAGCGTACTTGGGACAGGAGGCGTAAAGGGATGCTGACAGTTAAAGGAATCGACGTATACTACGGAGCCATTCACGCCTTGAAAGATTTGAGCATTACCGTTAACCAGGGAGAGATAGTAACGCTGATCGGAGCGAATGGTGCCGGCAAGTCGACGCTGCTCAAGACGCTTTCCGGTCTGCTTAAACCTAAAACAGGCAGCATCGAGTTTCTGGGCAAATCCATTACGAACCAGAGCGTTCAGGCGATCGTCAAGCAGGGGCTGATCCATTGCCCCGAAGGGCGGCGGGTGTTCGCCAATATGTCGGTGGAGGAGAACCTTGAACTTGGCGCCTATCTGCAGAATTCCAGCAGCCTGGCTGCGGATTTCGAGAAGGTCTACAGCACGTTCCCTCGTCTTCATGAGCGTAAGAAGCAGCAAGCCGGAACGCTCTCCGGCGGCGAGCAGCAGATGCTGGCAATGGGCCGCGCCATTATGGGGCATCCGAAGCTTCTCTTGCTGGATGAACCGTCCATGGGTCTTGCTCCGCTGCTGGTTCAGGATATTTTTAAAATTATCCAGGAAGTGAATGCGGCGGGCACAACCGTACTGCTGGTCGAACAGAATGCCCACCAAGCGCTCAAAATCGCTCACCGGGCCTATGTTCTGGAGACCGGAAGGGTCGTGCTGGAAGGCGACGCCAAAGAACTGGCGGATTCCGAAGAGATCAAGATGGCTTACCTCGGGCACTAACGAGGGGCCGCAAGTCTAGGGGCATCACAGAAATAACATATAAAAAATCAAAAATTCTGGGAGGCTTGGAGAACAATGAAAAAATTTGGGGCCATCATTTTGTCGACCGTATTGACCGCGGTACTCGCGGCGGGCTGCGGCAGCAACAACAACACGGAGAGCAGCGGGAATTCTGGTGGAAGCAGCAACTCAAGCGGCGACACGATCAAAATCGGAGCCGACCTCGAGCTCACCGGAGGCCAAGCTTCCTTCGGCGACTCCGCATCGAAAGGCGCTAAGCTGGCCGTACAGCAGATCAACGATGCCGGCGGTATCAACGGCAAGAAGCTGGAGCTGGTAGTAGCGGACAACGCTTCGAAATCCGAGGAAGCTACACAGGCAGCCCAGAAGCTGATCTCCAATGACAAGGTTGTGGCGATCATTGGCGCATCGACTTCGACGAACACGCTCGGTATTGTTCCGGTCGCAACCGAGAAGCAGATTCCTCTGGTAGCCGTTGGCGCAACCAACCCGAAAGTAACCGTTGACGAGCGCACCAAGAAGACCAATGATTGGGTATTCCGTACTGCTTTCATCGATCCGTTCCAAGGCCAGGTTATGGCGAACTTCGCAACCAACAACCTGAAAGCCAAGACGGCCGTTATTTATACTGACACATCCAGTGACTATTCCAAAGGTCTGCAGCAGTTCTTCGAAGAAACCTTCACCAAGAACGGCGGCCAGATTCTGAGCAAAGAATCTTACCAGCAGAAAGACTCCGACTTTAAAGCGGTATTGACTCGTATCAAGCAATCCAATCCGGATGTTATTTACCTGCCGGGTTACTATGAAGAAGTAGGCAAAATCATCAAGCAGGCTCGTGAAATGGGCATTACAGCTCCGTTCCTGGGCGGCGACGGCTGGGATTCCCCGCAGCTGGCTGAAATCGCAGGAGCAGCGGCTCTCGACAACACTTACATGTCCAACCACTACTCGCCTGAAGATACTTCCGAAGAAGTTAAAAACTTCGTTGATGCTTACAAAGCAGCTAACGGCGGCGCAGTACCGGACGGTATGGCGGCTCTCGGCTATGACGCTCTGAAGCTTGTTGCTGACGCTATTTCCCGCGCTGGCGAAGCTGATCCGGCCAAGATCAAGGACGCCCTGGCAGCAACCAAGGATCTGCAGCTGGCAACCGGCAAGGTTACGCTGAATGAATCGCATGACCCGGTTAAAGCAGCTGTCGTTCTGAAATTCGTTGACGGCAAGCAAACGTTCGAAACCAAGGTTAATCCGTAAGCCAATTCGCTTTCACCAAGCATGATCAGTCTGACCGGGATGCCGCTCCATCATTGATGGGGCGGCTATTCCCATCTATCTTGCCATTATCCAACTAAGGAGGAGAAGCCTGATGATTATCGGCGTGCCAAAAGAAATCAAGAACAACGAGAATCGGGTCGGAATTACACCTGCCGGAGTGGAAGCGCTGGTCAAGTCGGGGCATACTGTGCTGATTGAGAGAGCGGCGGGAGCCGGCAGCGGCTTTTCCGATGACGAGTACAAGGATAAGGGAGCCGAACTGCTCCCGGAAGCTTCTGAGGTCTGGTCAAAAGCGGACATGGTCATCAAGGTGAAGGAGCCTTTGCCGGATGAATACGGTTATTTCAGGCATGGGCTGATCCTGTTCACGTATTTGCATCTTGCTCCTGAGGCGGGTCTTACCAAGGCGCTGGTGGACAGCGGGATTGTGGCGGTTGGTTATGAAACGATACAGGTGGAGGATGGCTCGCTGCCGCTGCTTACGCCAATGAGTGAGGTGGCGGGGCGAATGGCGGTGCAGATCGGAGCGCAGTTTCTGGAGAAGCCGCGTGGCGGCAAGGGTATCCTGATGGGAGGCGTTCCGGGAGTGAGCCCGGCCGAGGTCGTCATTATCGGGGGCGGGATCGTCGGTACAAATGCGGCCAAAGTGGCGATCGGAATGGGAGCGAAAGTGACCGTACTGGATTTGAACGCGAACCGTCTGCGGGTTCTGGACGACATGTTCGGCGGTCGGCTGATCACCGTCATGTCCGACTCTTATCATGTCGAGCAGGCGGTACGCAAGGCCGATCTGCTGATCGGAGCCGTACTGATTCCAGGCGCCAGAGCGCCAAAAATTGTGAAGGAATACATGGTGCAGCAAATGGCCGAAGGATCGGTTATCGTCGATGTTGCCATTGATCAGGGAGGCTCAATCGAAACGGTTGACCGGATCACCACCCATGAGAACCCGACTTATGTCCGTCATGGGGTCGTCCATTATGCAGTGGCCAACATGCCGGGAGCGGTTGCGCGCACCTCAACTCTGGCGCTGACTAATGTGACGATTCCGTATGCGCTGCAGATTGCGAATCTGGGCATTGCCGAGGCCGCCTCACGGAACGCAGCGCTTGCTCTCGGAATCAATGTGGCAGCCGGACAGGTCACGAACCGGGCGGTGGCAGAAAGTCTGGGGTACGATTGTAAGGACGGACTGGATGCGCTGAAAGGGTAAGGAACTTAATAGACGGAGCTAGGCGTCGAACCGCTGGAGTAGCCCTCTTTTGCCGGAAGCTCAGGGGGAATCTGCTGCCTGACGGCTTCATATGGCACCTTGACTGGACATGTTTTGAAAAAATTATAGCTTGTCAGATCATATGAAGTTTGATATACTCTTTTTTGTTGTGGCCCGTTGGTCAAGGGGTTAAGACACCTCCCTTTCACGGAGGTAACAGGGGTTCGAATCCCCTACGGGTCATATTGTGCGGTAGTGGTGGAATGGCAGACACGCTATCTTGAGGGGGTAGTGGGCGTACGCTCGTGGAGGTTCGAGTCCTCTCTACCGCAT
>RCUO01000491.1_pt1 | contig 19679 bp, 17 predicted proteins | sample 2166161 | NCBI WGS metagenome assembly RCUO01 (sample SAMN09932617, study PRJNA488358) | compost metagenome | feature: garden; material: soil; isolation source: compost soil in cyclohexanecarbonitrile-enriched culture | place: Germany: Experimental Botanical Garden Goettingen | collected 2016-01-27 | reverse complement strand
CTGAATGTTATGCCAAATATGATGCCGAAGGTTGAAGTGGGGTTGCAGCCGGGCATAGAATTATAATCTGCTGTGTACCGGGTCAATTCCGCTCATTAATCACCCACGCTGTAAAAAGCAAGCTTAACAGAATGACAATCCCCAGGCTTGCCTTTTGGACAACATTAGTAACGGCTCCGAATGAGCCGGTGTTCCCGAATGTAACCTCTCTGAGTAGGTATCTCAGGCCGTTGAAGATGCCCAGGAAAACTAAGCTGGCTTTTATGGCTTTTTTGATTCGCTGCATGCTGATTGCTATGACCCCTTTGCTTTGGATGTAATCCTTAACTTCCAGTATATCCTATTATTTTGTAAAAAGATTAGCAGCTTCAAGCTGCCTGCTCTCCTATAACGTTTCTATCAAAACTCCTATCAAGCTCCTATAACATTCCAATCAATCTACAATCCCCAATCCTTCCAAGCAACGTTTCAGCAAACCTTTATCTCTTATTCATCCTATCTTAAGCTTCGCGGTTTATAGTAATCCCATGACCCCCTTATAATAGAACTTGGCCCTGCCGGACGCCGGCGGGGTCCCTTTTTTTATGTGAATATATCTAATTTAAAATGATTCTAAAAGAGTTTGACTTCTCAAAGGGACTCCCCCTATAATATAGAAGTGGTTTTATGCCCGGTGCGGTAATTTTCCAAGGGGGAGGGAGACAGGTGGAAGCCCGGATAGACAAGATTAAACAACAGCTACAATCCCAAGGATATAAGCTTACGCCCCAACGGGAAGCAACCTTAAGAGTGCTGCTGGAGAACGAAGAGGATCATTTAAGCGCGGAAGATGTGTTTATGCTTGTAAAGGAAAAGGCTCCCGAGATCGGTCTCGCCACCGTATATCGTACCCTGGAATTGCTCAGCGAGCTTCATGTCGTGGAGAAAATCAATTTCGGAGACGGCGTTGCCCGTTATGATCTGCGGACGGATACGGCCAAGCATCACCATCATCATCTGATTTGTGTGCAGTGCGGCTCGATGGACGAGATCCGTGAGGACTGGCTGGGACCGCTGGAAGAGCGGCTTGAGAACGAATTTAATTTTACGGTGCTTGATCATAGACTTGATTTTCACGGGATTTGCCACCGTTGTAAGGACAAAAATGCAGCGGACGGCAGCGCTCCCGAATAAAGCTTATAGATGAGGAATTACCGCACAAGCTCTCTCCGGTACGCCGGAGGGGGCTTTTTCAATCGTAAAATATGGATAAGGCTTGGAGATTTCAAGTCCGGACATACATAACCCTGTAAGCCGGCGCATAAAGTGTAGGACGAGTCAAGATAAAGCGGGAGGTATGCTGATGATCGTCTCTATTCCTAAAACGGTGCGCCGGTTGTATTTTATGACCCTGCTGGTCGCTTTTAGCTGTCTGCTGTATTATGTGCTGAACTGGGTCGGCGGCTGGATCAGTCCGGTTGATCACTACGACATTCCGGAGGGCTCGGCTGTCCGGGCATTTCAGGAGGCTCCGCATGACAGCGGAAGGCTCAGCGCCGGCGAACGGCTGCGGCTCTATTACTGGTACGGTGAGTGATGCCGGGACAAGCAGGAAAATGCTAGAAGTGTGTCGAATGTAGCCATATAGCTAAAATTTTAAAAGAATCTTATGCCTAAATGCTGCATTGCCGCGAATAGCAGCCTGAGCAGACGGGAGCGTGAGTGAATGAAGTCGCATTTGCAGCCTTTTATGCAGTATCTTACCGAGGATAAGGGCTTGTCCCCCAGCACGCTTGAATCTTACGGACGGGATGTTACGCAGTTCCTTGAATTTGCAGCCGGACGGGGAATTGCTTCGCCGGATGAAATAAGAAGAACACATCTGCTTCAGTACCATGCGCAGCTGCGCGGAGCTGGACGGGCAGCGGCTACGGTTAATCGTAGTACGGTATCGCTGCGCGCCTTTTTTCATTTTTTACTGAAAACGCGGCAGATTAATCAGGACCCGACGCTGGATATGGATAAAATCAAGCCCAGCAAGAAGCCGCCGATGATTCTCAGCATCGGGGAGGTGGAGCGGCTCCTGGCTGCTCCCGAAGGGAACAGCCCGCAGGGGATGCGGGATAAAGCGATGCTGGAGCTGCTGTATGCAACCGGCATCCGGGTCTCCGAGCTGATCTCGCTGGATGTCGGTGATGTGCAGACCGGGCTGAAATTCGCCCGCTGCAGCTCGGCCTCCGGCAAGGAGCGGATTATTCCGATTGGTACGATTGCTGCAGACAGTGTAGCAAGGTATACGGACGGAATGCGGGACAAGCTGCTGCGCAGCAGCCTGGATGAGCCGGCACTGTTCCTGAACAGTCTCGGCGGACGGCTGACCCGTCAGGGCTTCTGGAAAATCATCAAAAAATACGCGCGGGAAGCCCAGATCGGGCAGGATATTACCCCGCACACCTTAAGGCATTCGTTTGCCGCACATCTGCTTGAAGGCGGTGCCGATCTCCGGTCCGTTCAGCAGATGCTGGGCCATGCCGATATCTCGACTACACAGATATACAGCGGGATTGCCCGCAAAAATATGAAGGAAGTCTATGAGAATCATCATCCGCGTGCTTAAAAAGATGCTTTTTATGAGTAAGATAGTTATGATGGAATCATACTGAATGAATGACCGGATCAAAACAGGTCCGGATGGTTCATTCGGCGAAAAAAACGGGTACCTGACAAGCGGGGCTGTGGAACCGCTGGCTTTCCCTGGGCGCAGCCCTGCGGAAGCAGGTAGAGCCGTTTCTTCCTGTTTTTAATACGACCTCAGGTTACGCATACTGCGAAGGAGTGAATGATGTAATGTCCTCATTTAAACGGATCGGATTTATTGTGCTTGATAGTGTAGGTATCGGTGAAGCGCCGGATGCCGAAAGTTTTGGAGATAAAGGGTCCCATACGCTGGGCCATATTCTGGAGAAGGTGCCCGGCCTGAAGCTGCCTAACCTGCAAAAGCTTGGCTTGGCTAATATTGCGGCCCTGCCGCCGCTTGAGCCGGTGCTTAAGCCAACCGGATATTACGGTAAAATGCAGGAGGTCTCCGTAGGTAAGGATACGATGACTGGCCACTGGGAGCTAATGGGACTGAAGATCGAGGTTCCTTTTAACGTGTACCCGGACGGCTTCCCTGCAGAGCTGATTGAGAAATTTGAAGCAGCAACCGGCCGCAAGGTCATCGGCAACAAGCCGGCTTCCGGTACTGAAATTCTTGTGGAATACGGCGAAGAGCAGATGAAGACCGGGGCCTGGATTGTGTACACTTCGGCAGACAGCGTGTTCCAGCTCGCCGCCCATGAGGAGGTTATTCCGCTTGAAGAGCTGTACAGCGCCTGCACAATCGCCCGCGAGCTGACGATGGCTCCGGAATTCTCGGTAGGCCGCGTTATTGCCCGCCCGTATGTCGGCGAGCCGGGAGACTTCAAGCGTACCCCTAACCGTCATGACTATGCCGTTAAGCCCCCGGAGCCGACAGTAATGAACGCCCTGCAGGATATCGGTAAGGATGTTATTGCAGTCGGTAAAATCAATGATATTTTCACCGGAGAAGGAGTTACTGCCTCGTATCCGACCAAGAGCAACGAGCATGGCATCCAGATCACGATTGATGAGCTGCGTAGGCCCTTTGACGGCTTCCTGTTCACCAATCTGGTGGATTTTGATTCCCTGTACGGCCACCGCCGTGATCCGGAAGGGTACGGACGTGCGCTGGAGGTCTTTGATGAGGCCATTCCTGAGCTGTTGTCCACGCTGGGCGAAGACGATCTGCTGATTATATCCGCTGACCACGGCAATGACCCGGTCCACAGCGGAACGGATCACACCCGCGAATATGTGCCGCTGCTGGTATACAGCCCGCGGTTCAAGAATCCGGGCAGCCTGGGCATCCGCCAGACCTTCTCGGACGTGGCGGCAACGCTTGCCGACAATTTCGGGGCAAAGGCGCCGCAGTACGGGACAAGCTTTTTGCCAGAACTTAAATAGAACCCAGCCCGGAGCAATCCGGGCATACCCTCAAGGAGGCAACAAACCATGGCAGTAACTCAAAACCATATTCAAGAGGCAGTAGCCTATATTAAAGATCAATGTACAGTAGCACCGGAAATCGGCTTGATTCTCGGCTCCGGGCTTGGTGTGCTGGCAGACCTGATTACAGATGAAGTAGTTATTCCATATAACGAAATTCCGCATTTCCCGGTATCGACCGTTGAAGGTCATGAAGGCGAGCTGCTGATCGGCCTTATCGAAGGACGCCGGGTGGTAATGATGAAAGGCCGCTTCCACATGTATGAAGGCTACGGTCCGGAAACAACGGCCTTCCCGGTACGGGTCATGAAGGAGCTTGGTGTAACCAGCCTGCTCGTTACCAATGCCGCCGGCGGTGTGAACAAGGATTATACCCCGGGCGATCTGATGCTGATTACCGACCACCTGAACCTTACCGGCTGCAATCCGCTGATCGGACCGAACGATAACGCGCTTGGCGTACGGTTCCCGGATATGTCGGCTGCTTACAGCCCGCGTCTGATTGCAGTAGCCAAGGAAGCTGCGGCAGCGCAGAATTTTGAGTTCAAGGAAGGTGTCTATGCCGGTCTGCTCGGACCGAACTATGAAACGCCTGCCGAGATTGTGATGCTGCGCGTTCTGGGTGCGGATGCCGTAGGGATGTCCACCGTATCAGAGACTATTGTAGCCCGTCATGCAGGCCTTGAGGTACTGGGAATTTCCTGTATCACCAACATGGCTGCCGGCATCCTTGACCAGCCGCTGAACCATGCCGAGGTTATGGAGACAGCTGAGCGTGTGCGCGAGCGCTTTTTGAAGCTGGTGCTGGCCTTTATTCCTAAGATGTAGGCTGAGCCGTTACCGGCGCGTTCTGCTTTAGATGTATACTAAATTTATCGGGCTCGTAAGAGCCATCATCCGTGAGGTGCAAAACTAATGCGTGCAGTTGATCTGATTCAGAAAAAAAGAGACGGCGGCGAATTAAGCCGTGAAGAAATTGCTTTCCTGGTCCAGGGCTACAGCAAAGGTGAGATTCCGGATTACCAGATTTCCGCCTGGGCTATGGCTGTGTACTTCCGGGGAATGAATGCGCGGGAAACCGGCGATCTGACCCTTGAGATGGCAATGTCCGGGGACCAGGTGGATCTTAGCCCGATCGCCGGAATTAAGGTGGACAAGCACTCCACCGGCGGCGTGGGCGACAAGACAACCGTGGTGCTTGCACCGCTGGTGGCAGCAGCCGGAGTGCCGGTCGCCAAAATGTCCGGCCGCGGGCTCGGTCACACTGGCGGCACACTCGACAAGCTGGAGTCGATCTCCGGCTTCTCGGTGGAGATGGGCCGTGAGCAGTTCTTTGCCCAGGTCGGGGAGATCGGCGCGGCCGTAATCGGCCAGTCAGGTAACATTACCCCGGCTGACAAGAAGCTGTATGCACTGCGTGACGTGACCGCGACGGTGGAATCCATTCCGCTGATCGCAAGCTCCGTTATGAGCAAAAAAATCGCCGCCGGCGCAGACGCCATCGTGCTTGACGTCAAAACCGGCAGTGGCGCCTTCATGAAAACGCTGGACGATTCAATCGCCCTGGCACAGGCCATGGTCGATATCGGCACGCATCTCGGCCGTAACACAGTGGCCGTAATCAGCGATATGGATCAGCCGCTGGGCTTCGGCATCGGCAATGCGCTGGAGATTAAGGAAGGCATCGAGACGCTGAAGGGTCAGGGGCCGAAGGATCTGCAGGAGGTCTGCCTCATTCTGGGCAGCCAGATGCTGGTGCTGGGCGGTAAGGCGAAGGATGAAGCTGAAGCACGCTCCATTCTGCTGTCTCATATTAAGGACGGCAGCGCCCTGGAGAAGTTCAAGCAGATGGTAACCGCCCAAGGCGGGGATGTGTCGCAGGTGGAAGCACCGGATACGCTGCCTTCGGCAGGCCGCTTCATCGAGGTGAAGGCTGCTTCCGCAGGCTATGTGGAGAGCATTCAGGCTGAGGAGATTGGCGTAGCCGCCATGCTGCTCGGCGCAGGCCGCGAGACCAAGGAATCGCAGATCGACCTGGCTGTCGGCATCCAGCTGTCCCTGAAGGTCGGCGATGCCGTTGCCGCAGGCGATACGCTGGCTGTACTGCATGTGAACAACGCGGGCGTGAGCAAGGTGCAGGAAGCGGAAGCCAAGGTGCTGGAAGCTTACCGCATCTCCGCTGAGCCAGTTCCGCCGCAGCCGCTGGTGTTCGCACTGGTGACCAAGAACGGCGTTACGCGGTACTAGGCTGCAATTTAACACAAACGTACGGAACACTAGCTGTCCCGTACGTCCAGACTGCCGGGAATTCCCGGCAGTTTTTTTTATTTTATTTTCGCAAAATCCACCTGATAGGTCACCGGCAATTGCTGTCCTTCATCCAGATAGATCAATTCGGCAGGTTTGCTGAAATCGATCCTGCTTGTATCGAAATAGGGGATCAGGATTTTGGAGTAGCCTGTGTGTCCGGCCTCAGCACTGTCTTCGTCAGCCCGTTCATCTTTTCCGGTTATGCTGTCAGGCTGCATTACAGTTGAACCCTGCTTCAGCGTTATGCTGATATGTTCAGTGAAACGGGCATTATCCCCGGAAGCTTTTATGCTAAACCCCAGCTGGCCTAAGTCTGAAAATTGCTTATTAAGCTTCCTGGCCTCACTTAAGGTGTATTCCTGGCCTGTGCTGAGAGCAGAGTAGGACATCATCGCGATATAGTAATAGGGTGTATTAACGTTGACAGAAGGCTGTATGCCGGACTGGTTACTTTCGGTTACAGCGGCCTGCTGCTCCGTCTGAAATGCCTTGACCGACTGCAGATCACCGCTGCCTGTAGCGATAGCCTGCTTCATCTGCCGGTCGGACAGATCAAAGATAGCATTACGGATCTGCCGGTCAGCAGACCCTTGACCCTCCGCAGTTCGATAGTAGGATTGCGCAAAAGTCAATAAAGACGTGATAAGAGAAAGAATCATGATGGCCATTACCACTTTATTTTTCACAATGTAGACACCTCAGCCTTCTCTTCCGCTGTTCAGCCAATTTTCCACAGCCTGCTGCATCCGGTAAGCTCCCCGGCTCTCGTTACAGAGGACTACAGCGGTAGTACCGCTGGCCGGGTAATGGGCGGAGTGGAAGGATACCCCGGGATCATAGCCCATCACATGATATTTATACACACCGCTATCACGCTTCGTAATCCACACGCCGTAGCCGTAGTAATCATCCTTATCTTCATGAATATGCGGGGTTAACAGCAGGGCAGTCATTTCCGGCCCCAGCAGCCTGTGCTGAAGCAGCCCCTCCCACAGCAGCAGCATATCAGGAGCGGTCACGAACGCGCCGCCGTCAGCGCCCCCTTTTACCGGAATGGAGTAGATGTTCGTGGTGTGCGTGCCGTCCTCCTTCACGATGTAGCCCTGGGCCGTATTGCCGGGGAGTGCGTCCAGTGCAAAATATCCGGAGTCATTCATTCCGCATGCCGCAAAAATCTGCTGCTCCACATAATCGGTAAAGGTTAATCCGCTAAGCTTCTCAACCAGCAGTCCGAGCAGAATGTAACCGGCGTTATTGTAGCGGAACCTGGTGCCCGGCTCGGAAATCATCGGCAGCTCACAGAACATCGGCACAAAATCCCGGAGCCCCCGCAGCCGATACATCGGCCGGGTTGTCCAGAGCTCGGCAAAATCCTCCATCGTCTCCTCATCAAAATAATCCGGAATTCCTGCACTGTGGGTCAGCAGCTGATGCACGGTGAAATCTGGACTGAACTGTGGGAAAACGGTCCGGTCCAGCACATCCATGACCTTGTCTACCAGCGAGAGCTTGCCCTGCTCAACCAGCTGGCAGACAGCAATTGCAGTGAATAGCTTGCAGCCTGAGGCAATGCCGAAGCGTGTGTCAGCCCGGTTAGGGGTTACGTCGGCTTTGTTGGCGTATCCAAATGCGCCGGTGACGGCGGGTAGAGCGGTGTTTGTCACGAGAAAAGCTCCCGAGAATACTGCTGCCTCCGCCTCGGCTCTCATTACAGCAGCCAGCTGCTGATGTGGCATAATATGACCTCCTGATTCCTGATTCATCTTGGATAAATATCCCTAGTCATTCTTCATCTTAAGCTACCATATCACGGCTGTTCCTGAAAAGGTATGCCGAGTTCTTGTATAAAACGTCTGCGGCCGGTTAGAGAGCATACGCGTGACGTAAGGTTTATCTGTAAAGGACAAGAAACCGGCAATAGTTTTGGCAGGGCGGTACATTGTGGACATTTCGGCATTTAAGCTAGTATAAATTCTAACATTACTATCATAGAGAATGACATCCGGGGAGGAATTGATATGGCACTTCAGCAAACGATTACGGTAATGAACACAATGGACAGCGCTTATGTGAACGGGGAGCAGGTCAAACAGCTTTTTTCTGCTTATCCGGGGATTGCCGTGGAGGTAAGAAAGGTTGAGGGTGAAAAGGGCAGCACAGAATTCGTCAAAATCACCATACCAGGCGGCAGCGGCAAGCTTGGCGGAGGCACTGCGCCTACTTTCGGCATTGTCGGGCGTCTTGGCGGAATCGGCGCCCGGCCCAGCCGGATCGGAATCGTCTCTGATGCTGACGGTGCGGTTGCGGCAGTTGCTGCGGCACTCAAGCTGGCGGATATGCAGGCTAAGGGAGATGTTTTAAAAGGGGACGTGCTGATTACGACGCATATTTGCCCGGATGCTCCGACACTGCCGCATGAGCCGGTGGATTTCATGGATTCTCCGGTGGATATTCTGCAGATGAACGAGCATGAGGTGCTGCCTGAGATGGAAGCGGTCCTGTCAATCGACACAACTAAAGGCAACCGCGTAGTGAATCATAAAGGGATTGCTATCTCGCCTACAGTCAAGGAGGGCTACATTCTGCGGGTCAGCGAGGATCTATTGCGCATTAAGGAGATGACGACCGGCCAGTATCCGGTTACTTTCCCGGTGACGACCCAGGATATTACTCCTTACGGCAACGGCCTGTACCATATCAATTCGATCCTGCAGCCTGCGGTTGCTACCTCAGCGCCGGTTGTCGGCCTGGCTATTACAGCCCAATCCATGGTTCCGGGCTGCGGCACGGGGGCAAGCCATGAGGTGGATATTGCCCAGGCGGTACGTTTTGCGATTGAAACGGCCAAAGAGGTGACGCAGGGTACCTGCTCCTTCTATAACGAGGAAGAGTTTGCACGCATTACAGAGCTTTACGGCCCGATGAACGTGCTGCAGACACTGGGCAAGCCGGCGGTGGCATCCATTTAACATAACGGGAAACGGTGGCGCTGAAGCAGTTCAGCGCCATTTGCATATCAGCGTGCGAGTGTCGGGACAGAATTCAGGAATGCATAGGAAACGACAGGGGGGAGCAGCTTGAAGCAAATCGGTTTAATCACGATCGGGCAGGCGCCGAGGTCTGATGTGGCCCCGATCATCGAGCAATATTTGAAGGGACAGGCAGAGCTGGTGCAGGCAGGTGTGCTGGACGGCTTTAGCGCTGAGCAGGTACGGGAGTTTTTTAGCCCGCAGCCCGGGGAGTACGTGCTTACTACCCGCATGGCGGACGGATCGGCGGCGGTGATTTCACGGGAACGGATCGTATCGGTGCTGCAGAGGAAAATGGATGCCATGGAGGCGGCGGGAATCACTACAATTCTGCTTGCCTGTACAGGTGTATTTCCCGGCCTGCACACGTCCCGGGCCCATTTAATAGAGCCGGACCGGATCATACCGCCTGTTGTGCACGCTATGCTGGGCGGACGCCGGCTGGGGTTAATCGGTCCGCTGCCGGAGCAGGAGGAGAGCATGAGAGATAAATTCGCTGCTTCGGGCGGGAGCATTCCCTTTGCCGCGGCTTCCCCGTATACCGGAACAGAAAGCGATTTCCGCGCTGCCGCGGAGCGGCTGCGGGGTGAGGCCGATGTCATAGTACTTGACTGTATGGGTTATGTGGAGCAGCATAGACAGTGGGCGGCCTCAGCAGGAGTGCCTGCTGTACTGTCAAATGCCCTGATGGGCAAGCTGATAGCAGAAATGGTGTAATCAGGAGGAACTTAAGATGAGTGAAGCAAGAATAGTAATCAGCATGAATGTCCTTAAGGAATGCCTGGCCCTGCGCAGCGGCGAGCTGCTGGCGGTTGTAGCCGATGATGACAAGCGGGAGCTTGCCGAATCCGTCTATGAGGCAGGCAAGCGCCTTGGAGCTGAATCCATGCTGCTGATTATGCAGCCGCGCAGCAGATCCGGCGAAGAACTGCCTGCCCCGGTTGCGGAAGCGATGGCAAAGGCAGATGTGGCGGTATGCATCACAACACATTCGATGACACATACGGCGGCCCGCAAGCAGGCGGCGGCTGCAGGAACCCGGGTGGCGACTATGCCGGGGATGACAGATGATATGTTCAGCCACGGGGCGATTACTGCCGACTATGGGCAGGTTAAGGAACTGACCGAGCAGGTAGCTGCGCTACTGTCCGCAGGCCGGGAGGTCCGGGTGGAGAAGGACGGGCTCAGCCTCAGCTTCTCTATTGACGGCAGAGCCGGTGTGCTCAGCACCGGGTTATATTTGAATCCGGGCGAATCCGGTAATCTGCCGTCCGGAGAGGCTTATATTGCGCCGCTGGAAGGCACTGCGGCAGGGCAGATCAAAGTGGACGGCTCTATTGCCGGAATCGGCGCGCTGAACAGCCCGCTGGTGCTGACGGTGGAGCAGGGCCGTCTGACTGCAGCGGAAGGCGAAGGCGGGGACAAGCTGCTGGAGATGCTCGGCGTGGGCGACGGGCGCCTGCTTGGGGAATTCGGGATCGGAACAAACAATAAGGCTAGAATTACCGGTGTGGTGCTGGAGGATGAGAAGGTCTACGGGACGATCCATGTGGCTTTTGGCAGCAATAATACCTTCGGGGGAATTGTTGCGGCAGGGGTACATATCGACGCTGTAGTGATGAAGCCGGATGTCTATATTGATGATAAGCTCATTATGCGTGCCGGGGAGCTTCTGTAGCAGTATTGCTGACGGGTTAGATAAGAGCAAAGAAGATGGACTGTGTGGATGTGTATATGGAAGCAGCGATTAAAGACGGACTGTTGCAGTCTAATCAGGGGGGATAAGAATGCTTGGAATGATACGTGTGATTACACTGCAGGACGAGTCTGCAGTCCGGCTGCACGGGGCGCTGGTTGAGCAACGGTTCGGCCTGCCGGTGCTCAGCCGCTGTATTCCGGATCAGCCCCGGGGTGTGTACAATGACGAGACTGAAGCAGAGTCGGTGCCGAAGATTATTGAGCTTGCCCGGCAGCTTGAAGCTGAGGGCTGTACGGCGATCGGCATCAGCTGTGCTGCTGACCCTGCACTGCTGGAAGCAAGGGCAGCCGTCAAGGTTCCGGTATTTGGCGCAGGCTCCTGCGCTGCCCATCTTGCACTGACCTGCAGCAGCAGGGTCGGCGTCCTGACGATCCTTACGGAGGTTCCGCCGTTCATCCGCAGCATTCTGGGCGATGCTTACATTGGCATGGACCGCCCGGATGGCGTAACGACTACGCTGGATCTCGGTACGCCTGCAGGGCGGGCCGGCGCCCTCGCCGGAGCTGCCCGGCTCGTTGAGCGCGGAGCTGATGCGCTGGTACTGGCATGTACCGGCTTCGCCACCATCGGGCTTGCAGCGGAGCTGGAGGAGAAGCTCGGCATCCGCGCGTTTGACCCGATCCTGTCGCTTGGCGCAGCCGCGGCCTCAGCCGCATCCCTGCCGGGCATTGTGCAGCGCTGATTGTGCCGCACTAATGTGCTGCAAAATAATGCCTAATGCGTATCTAATGCGTATCTAATGCGTATCGAGTACGTACCAGGTGTGTGCCGCATGCGTGCATTGATGTTTTAGCTGCTTAGCTTGCAGTTAAGCCGTCCCCCGGAGTGACTGCCGGGGGACGCTTTTTTTTGCTTTCAGGCAAATTTATGTTTTTGCATAGAGCAAGCCTGGAGAGTTATTAGAGCCGAATAGCCTTTCCCAGGCAGCCGCTACATCTTCACAGACGGAAATTGTCTGCAATTTGCTATATTTTCCTGTGGTAAACGGCAGATGTCTGGTACACTAGCGTGACGAATTGCGCAATGAGCGCTGGATGAATAGTGTGGCATATTTCAGGAAAAATCATGAAATACTGTAGACAGCAGAGGGAGGCAGAGACGCTTGAAGACACGTGGAATTACATTAAGAGAACTAATGCAGCTGTCCGTGCTCGGCAAAGCGAGGGTAGTTAGCGGTGAGCAGGGGCTGGACCGGGTGGTCCGGTTTGTAGACATCATGGAGGTCCCTGACCTGAAAGGCTGGATCAGCGAAGGGGTTATGCTGCTGACTACCGCCTACTCCATCCGTCACGATCCTTCGCTGCTGGCGGAGCTGATCTATACGCTGGATAATCTGGGCGCGGCGGCGCTGGCGATCAAGCCGGCCCGGTTCCTGAAGGAGATTCCGCAAAGCGCGATTGACGCCAGTAATGATTGCGGTCTGCCGATTGTGGAAATTCCGCCGGAGATCCCCTATACGGATATTACCCAGCCCGTGACGGAGCTGCTGCTCGGCCGGCAGGCAATGCTCCTGCGCCGGGCGGAGGAGGTGTACCGTACACTGACGACGATGGTGCTGGAGAACAGCGGCATCCAGGCGGTAACCGACAATGTGGCGGAATTTCTGAAGGCTCCGGTGGCGCTGGTTGATCCGGAGCGGAGGATTATCGTCACGTCACCGGCGGATTATGACTGGCAGCAGGAGACGGTGCCGCTGAATTGGAGCATCCATGTGGACCGGCGTACCGTGGCTAAGCTGCTGGTGGATAAGGAACGGCTGGACGATATGGAGGAAGTGGGGATTGAACAGGCCCGGCTGGTGTTCGCGCTTGAGCTGATGCGCCGGAAGGTTGCCGAGGATACGGAATTCAGGCTGCGCGGCAATTTCATCGACGAGCTGCTGACTCCGCCCCTGCCCTCGCGTCATGAAGTGGAACGCCGGGCGAGACAGCTGGGCATGAACCCTGAGCATAAATGGGAGGTTGCAGTCATTGAGGGGGAGACAGCACCAAGCGAGGAGACAGTGAACAATCTGCTGGACCGGGAAGCGAAGAAACGCGGGGTCACCCCTCATGCCGAGTACCGTTCCAGCAGGGCTGTGCTGTTCCTGCCCACACCGGAAGGTCGTAAGCTTAGCGCCGCCGAAGATATACAGGAATCCTGGTCTAAGACGCTGGAGGGCTGGCTGCTGGATAAAAGCAACGGCCTCTCCAATTACCGTACCGGCGTCGGTACACCGGAATACCTGTGGGACATCTATACCAGCTATAACGAGGCCCGCAAGGCACTGTCTGTCTCCAGACGGCTGGGACAGGGGCCGGGAAGCGTTACCCGCTATGAAGAGATGGAAGTGTATCATCTGCTTGAGGGGCTGAGCGGACCTGGCTTTGAGCACTTGTTCGAGCGCAAGCTGGGCAAGCTGCTGCAGTATGACCAGGAGCATGACAGCAACATGCTGCTGACGTTCTATCACTATCTGGAATGCCGGGGAAGTCTGATTGACACTGCGAACAGTCTGTACATACACCGCAACTCGGTCAAATACCGGCTGGAGCGGATCCGTGACATAACCGGGTTTGATCTGAATGATCCGCGTGAGCAGTTTGTCTGCCATTTATGCCTGATCTACTACTATCTTCAGGAAAAATAGGCGGCACTGGAATTTTTATGGAATATCATGTTAGATAAAGTGACGTCCACACGTTGCAGTAGTGCACAACCGACAAACGGTTGTGCTTTTTTTTAGTCAAACGGGACGTAGAGCAGCCGTTGAATTCTATGTAGAATTAGCACAACCACTAAAGATGCTTTGAAACAGCATAGTACCTGACATGGAACCTCGGTTCCGCTACAAAGAAAAGGCTCAGAGCATCATCGCGACTGATGCCGTAAGGGGGTTGATTCATTGTTTGCTTACACATTAAAAAGACTGGTGCAAATGGTTCCGACCCTGCTCGGAATTATCGTCATCACCTTCATCCTCTCGAGAGTGCTGCCTGGTGATCCTGCCATTATGCTGGCCGGAGAACAGGCCCCAGAGGAGATTGTGAACAAGATCCGCATGGATATGGGACTGGACCAGCCGCTCTACATCCAGTTCTTTTCCTACCTCGGGCAACTGCTCAAGGGGGATATCGGCTACGCGTATCATACCGGGCATTCGGTAGCCAGCGACCTGGCTACACGCTTCCCGGCTACAATTGAGCTGACACTGGCAAGCATTCTGATTGCAATTCTGGTGGCTATCCCCGTCGGGATTGTGGCAGCGACAAAAAAGGAATCGATTCTGGATCACATCTCCCGGGTGTTCTCACTGATCGGGGCCTGTGTACCGATTTTCTGGCTGGGCCTCATGTTCATTTATATCTTTTATTCGATCCTCGGCTGGGCTCCGGCGCCGATGGGCCGCATCAGCGGCGATCTCAATCCGCCGGTGCATCTGACCGGATTGTACGTGCTGGACAGTATCCTGTCCGGAGACATCATTGCCTTGAAAAGCAGCCTGGCTCACCTGCTCCTCCCGGCGATCTGTCTTAGCACCGGCACCATGGCCATCGTGGCCCGCATGACCCGCTCCAGCATGCTGGAGGTGGTGGATCAGGATTTTGTCCGCACCGCACGGGCCAAAGGCTTGCGGGAATCGGCTGTCGTATATAAGCACGCACTGGTTAATGCGCTGATCCCTACATTAACTGTACTCGGACTGCAGTTTGGCTTTCTGATGGGCGGAGCGGTTATTACGGAGACTATCTTCTCCTGGCCGGGAATCGGCGGTTATGTCACAGATTCCATTCTGGCTGCGGATTACGCGCCGATCCAAGCCTTTACCCTGGTCAGTGCCGTGCTGTATTGCGTGATTAACCTGGCTGTCGATCTGATCTACGGCTTCATTGATCCGCGGATCCGCTATGAATAGAACCGCTTGGGAGAAAGGAGGAGACTTACGTTGAGCACTGCAGCACATTCAGCGCATTCATCACAGGGCAAGCCGGCGAAGCCGCAAGCTGCTGCCAAGCCCAAAACCCTGTGGTCCCTGCTGCTGCGTAACCGGCTTGCCGCCATCGGGCTGACCTTTATTTTCATCTGGACGGTTGTAGCCGTTATAGCCCCATGGATTGCCCCTTATGATCCGTATGTGACAAATATGGCAAACAAGCTTCAGGCGCCTTCAGCCAGCCACTGGTTCGGTACCGACAATTTCGGCCGCGATATTCTCAGCCGGGTGCTCTACGGAGCAAGAATCAGTATCTGGACCGGTCTGATTGCGGTCGGCATCTCCTTCGTCATCGGTGTGCCGCTCGGCGGAATTGCCGCTTACTATGGCGGCCGTACAGGAACCGTTATTATGCGCCTGATGGACATCCTGCTGTCCTTCCCGTCGCTGGTGCTGTCCATGGCAATTGCCGCTTCAATCGGAGCAGGCTTAACCAGTGCGATGATCGCCGTCGGGATCGTCGGCATTCCGGAATTCGCCCGGCTGATGTTCGGGCAGACGGTCTCACTCCGCGAGAAGGAATATATCGAAGCAAGCCGGGCAATCGGCGTGAAGAATACAGTCATCCTGTACCGCCACATTTTGCCTAATGCCCTTGCACCGCTGATGGTGCAGGCAACCCTCGGGATGGGCTTTGCCATCCTGACGGCTTCCAGTCTCAGCTTCCTCGGGCTTGGCGTTAAGCCGCCGATTGCCGAGTGGGGCGCAATGATCTCCGAAGGCCGGGAATACATTATTTCCGGGCAATGGTGGCTGGTTACTTTTCCGGGACTGTCCATTGCCACTTCAATATTAGGCTTTAATCTGCTAGGAGACGGATTCCGTGATGTGCTTGACCCGCGGTTGCGTTCGGGCAAATAAAGCAGAGCAGGGGGAGGTACTCCCGGCTCCGCTGAATCCCGGTAAATATAGATCAGAGAAGCCAATGGCATGGTGCACTACCCGGCCGCCAGCGGCGTATGATCAGGAGCAGCACCAGTGTTATTTTGCAGGCAGGATATAGAAAAGGGAGGAATTACTGATGAAAAGATTCAAACTGATGTCCACGCTCGTAGCTTTTTCCATCATGCTCGCCGGCTGTGCAAGCAGCGCCAATCCGACGAACCCCGCTTCTACAGCGGCTACAGGGAATACAGGAACGTCTGCCCCTGCTGTCAAAAGCAACCTGACGGTTGCCTATTCCGAAGGCGGCACTACGCTTGACCCGGCGGAAGCCAATGATCTTACCTCCGATACACTCGTGCTTGCCGCTTATGATCAGCTGGTCACCTATGGAATCAAAACCGAAGACGGCGCTGATATCGCCAACACCGAAGATATACAGCCGATGCTGGCTGAGAGCTGGGAAGTGTCGGATGACAATACCGTGTACACCTTCAAGCTGAAGCAAGGCGTGACGTTCCAGAGCGGCAATCCGGTGGATGCCGAAGCGGTTGCGTATTCTTTTGACCGTGTAGCTAACTCCAGCTCCGGCAGCTTCCTCTATGGAATGGCCGCAATCAAGTCAGTAACTGTAGTGGATGCTTCCACAGTTGAAGTGACACTGACTAATGCCAATCATAATTTCCTGCAGATCATTGCGATGTATACCTTCTCCATCGTAGATCAGAAGGTTGTTGAAGCGCAGGGTGCAGACTATCTGAAGACAAATGCAGCAGGCTCCGGACCGTTCACGCTTGAGAAATGGGACCCGGCAACGGAAGCAATCTTTACCGCCAATGAGCAATACTGGCAGGGTGCGCCAAGCCTCAGCAAGGTTACTATGAAATTCACTAAGGAAGCCTCCAACCGTGTGCTCCTGCTCGATAAGGGTGATGTGGATATGGCGATCGAGATCCCTCCTAAGGATGTAGCTTCCCTTGAGAGCAACACGGACCTGACAGTCGCTTCCAACGCGAGTAACCGGATTCTGTTCTTCGCAATGAATAACAATGTGAAGCCCTTTGACAACGTAAAAGTCCGCCAGGCGATCAACTATGCGATTCCTTACGATGAGCTGCTGAGCGGCGTTATGTACGGACAGGCCAAACAGATGAAGAGCTCTGTAGCGAGCAACACACCGGGCTTCACCGATGCAGGCTTCGTCTATGAGCACAACCTTGATAAAGCAAAAGAGCTGCTGGCTGAAGCCGGCTATGCTGACGGATTTGCCTTTGACTTCACGCTGGGCTCCGGGTTCGATGACTGGGAAGATGATGCGGTACTGATTCAGGCTGAGCTGGCCAAAATCGGCGTAACGATGAACATCAACAAGCTGGCCCGCGCCCAGTTCCTTGAACAGCAGAAAACGAATAACCTGACCTCTTACATCTCGAAATGGACCTCTTTTGTCAATGACCCCGGCTATCACCTTGGTTTCCTTCTATACGGCAAAGGTTCTTCCAACTACATCAACTACAGCAATGCAGAAGTAGACAAGCTGTGGGAAGAAGCTAACGTTGAGACAGATGCAGCCAAGCGGACCGCGCTCTATGAACAGGCACAGGAGATCATTACAACGGAAGCGCCTTGGGCGTACCTGTACGAATATAACCGCATTGTCGGCATGAGCAATAAGATCAGCGGTTATGCGTTCTATCCGGATGAGGTGATCCGCTTCTACCCGCTGTCGTTTGAACAATAAGAAGGCAGAAGGCTTGCTGAAACGGTACCGTCCTACAAAGGGCGGTACAGCCGTTTCTGCTTGCTCTATTTCACAAATTCATATGATCCTCATTGGCCGCAATTGCCAGTCATGAGGACTTAAAGGAGCGCAACAGGCAATGACAGACTGGAAAAGCAAGATACTGCAGGCGATTGACGATGAGCAGGATCAGCTCCTGGAGCTGTGCTCACAGCTGATCCGTTTTCCTTCGGAGAACCCGCCGGGCGATTCACGCGACATCAGCGCTTTTATTATCCATTATTTAAAAGAAGCCGGCATTGATACGGCCATTCACCCGGCTACCGATACCATGCTGAATCTCGTTTCTACTCTGAGTTCGGGGGCGGAGGAGCCGTCCGGCAAAAATCTGATTTTCTGCGGTCACACCGACGTTGTTCCTGCCGGTGACCTTTCCCGCTGGGACTTTGATCCGTTCTGCGGCGATATTGTTGACGGTTATCTGCTTGGCAGAGGCGCCTCCGATATGAAAGCAGGGCTGGCCGGACTTATCTATGCAACCGCACTGCTGGCCAAGCTGGGTGTTCCGCTAAAAGGCGACCTGTCGCTGCTGATCGTGCCGGATGAGGAGACAGGCGGCCATCTGGGCGTGCCTTGGGTACTGGAGCGCGGTCTGATCTCTGGAACGGCGGCTGTTATCGCCGAGCCGTCCGGTCCGCTTAACCCGACCATCGGGCAGAAGGGCAGCTGCTGGTTCGAATTCACTGTAGAAGGCACGCCGGGCCACGGCAGCCTGTCGCCGGTCGTCGGGGACAGTGCCATCGTTAAGGCAGCCAAAGGGATTGAAGCCCTGCAGCGTCTATGGGACATCAAGCCGGATATTCCGGAGGAGGTCAAGGAGATCATCCGCATCTCGCAGGACTATGTGAAGCAGCGCGAAGAATACGGTGAAGTTGCTTATCAGGTGTTCGATCACGTAACGGTGAATATCGGGACGATTCAAGGCGGAACCAAGGTGAACGTTGTGGCGGACCGCTGCACGATCCAGGTCGATTCCCGTGTACCGTTCGGTGTAGATTACCGTGATGTGCTGGACCGTGCCCGCTCCCTGCTGCTTGAAGCAGGCATTGAATCCGAGGTGAAGGGCTTCGGCTTCCAGGGGAACGCGAACTGGACAGCTCCTGAGGAGCCAGTCGTAAGCGACCTGGTGGAGAGCATCTGCGAAGTCAGCGGCGAGGAAGCCTACGGTGTACTGCAATGGGCTTCCAGCGATGCGCGTCATTTCCGGACCCATAATATTCCTGTGCTGCAATACGGGCCGGCTGAGCTGTCAACCATTCATAACTTCAATGAAAAAGCGCCGGTCTGGCAGATCATCCAGTGTGCCAAAGTCTATGCGCTCACTGCGCTCAAATATTTGGGCGTCGAAGAAAGCAAATAATAAGCGGAATTCTTATATAAGCAGCAAAGATAAGCAAGATACAGAAATAAAGGAGGGGCAATCATGGCAGAACTGCTGGAAGTATCAGGGCTATGCACCGAGTTCAAAACAGCGGCGGGTACAATCCGCGCGGTGGACGGCATCAGTCTGTCAGTGCGTAAAGGGGAGACGCTTGGGATTGTAGGTGAATCCGGCTGCGGAAAAAGCATCACCTCGCTGTCGATCATGCAGCTCCTGCCTAAGCGGATCAGCCGGATCGCCTCCGGCCATATCCGTTTTGAGGGCAAGGATATGCTGGAGATGCCGGCAAAAGAGGTGCGTAATATCCGCGGTAACCGGATTGCGATGATTTTTCAGGAGCCGATGACCTCGCTCAATCCTGTATTTAAGATCGGCCGGCAGATTTCCGAGTCGGCCCGTTATCATCTGAAGCTGGGGAAGAAGGAAGCGAGCGAACGGGCGATTGAAATGCTGCGCAAGGTCGGGATTCCCCGTCCGGAAAAGATTGCCGAGCAGTA
>RCUO01000489.1_pt1 | contig 19700 bp, 15 predicted proteins | sample 2166161 | NCBI WGS metagenome assembly RCUO01 (sample SAMN09932617, study PRJNA488358) | compost metagenome | feature: garden; material: soil; isolation source: compost soil in cyclohexanecarbonitrile-enriched culture | place: Germany: Experimental Botanical Garden Goettingen | collected 2016-01-27 | reverse complement strand
TCAGTTCATTCTAAATTTGAAATATGAGCTTACCGTCACACTGAAGGAGGAAACACGTTGTCTACCTTGACCAAGAAAAATGCACTCGGCTTCTATGAAATCCGCCTGGAATCCATCGGCGGGCTTGGCGCCAACCTGGCTGGAAAAATGCTGGCCGAGACCGGAGCGCTGGAGCTGGGCTTCAATGCCGCGAACTTCTCGTCCTACGGCTCGGAGAAAAAAGGCTCACCCGTCAAAACCTTTGTCCGGTTCTGTGATCCTGAAATGGAAATACGGGATCACAGTCCGATTGAGCAGCCGCATCTGATTGCTGTTTTTCATGAAGCGCTCTACAAGATTGTGAATGTTGCCAGCGGCCTGCAGCCGGACGGGGTGATTCTGGTCAATACCACCCGCGGCTTTGCTGAGGTGCGGGCCAGTCTGACGGTGGAGTCCGGCACAGTTGCGCTGATTGATGCGATGGGAATTGCAGTGGAGGAGAAGACCAAGATTAACACAGCCATGCTCGGGGCCATGTTCCGTATCTGTGATTTTCTTGATCCTGAAGCAATGCGCACCGTGATCCGCCGGACGTTTGAGAAAAAATACCCGCAGCTCGTGGAGCCCAACCTCCGCACGTTCGACCGGGGCTACAATGAGGTGCAGTTCATGACCTATGACGTACCGGAGGGCTCACAGATCAAGCCCTTTAAGCGGGTGCAGTCCTTGCTCGGATATAAAACACAGCTGCCCGGCGGCGTAATTACGGCACAGGGAAACAGCATATTGAAGGATCTGGGCGGCTCACGGGCCGGACTGCTGCCGGAGTTCCATGCTGATACATGCATCAGCTGCGCAGCCTGCGATAATGTGTGTCCGGATTACTGCTTCGTGTGGGAAGCGGAAGCCGATAAACGCGGGCGGATGCAGCAGATATTGAAGGGTATCGATTACCAGTACTGTAAGGGCTGTCTGAAATGTATTGAAGCCTGCCCGACCGATGCGCTGACCAGCCTGCGTGAAGAGCCTGGATATGCCGAGCAGCACCGTGTTGCCCAAGTGTTCTGTTAATTGAAGAGGGAGGAACTCACCAATGGCTGTTAGTGAAAATCAATTATCCGGAGCATTGCCGGCAGAGCAGGTCACCTGCTTCGAATCCGGCAATGAAATGGCGGCTACCGCTGCTGCACAGATTAACTATCATATGATGGGCTATTTTCCGATTACCCCCTCGACCGAGGTTGCCCAATATCTTGACCAGATGAAAGCCCGCGGCCAGCATGATATTCAGCTCGTTGCCGCAGACGGTGAGCATGGCTCGGCGGGAATCTGCTATGGGGCTGCGATGGCAGGGGCGCGGGTGATAAACGCAACCAGCTCGCAAGGCTTCCTGTACATGCTGGAGCAGCTGCCCACCCAGTCGGGCACCCGGTTTCCGATGGTGCTTAACCTTGTAACCCGTGCGGTCAGCGGACCGCTGGATATCCGCGGCGACCACTCAGACCTCTATTACGGATTGAACACGGGCTGGGTCATTCTGACGGCAAGCACACCGCAGGCGGTCTATGACATGAACATTATGGCGCTGAAAATAGCGGAGCATTCAGAGGTAAGGCTGCCGGTAATGGTCGCGTATGACGGATTTTTCACCTCGCATCAGAAGCGTAAGGTGAAATATTTTAAGGACAATAGCGTCGTTCAGAGCTTTGTCGGGCCGAACCCGAACCACAGCTATCCGAATGTGTCCGACCCGGCCCGTCCGGTAACCATCGGCGCCCATATGGGCGGGGATGATCTGCTGAACAACCACTATCAGCTGTCTGAAGCCTTGGAGAAAGCGGGCGACGTGTACAGCGAGGTTGCCAGAGACTATGCGCTGTTGTCCGGCCGTGAATATAAGGTGCTCGATCTGTACCGGATGGAAGATGCTGAATACGCTGTATTTCTGCTCAATTCTGCCGGAGAGACAGCGAAGGATACCGTTGACCAGCTGCGTGACCAAGGAATAAAGGCCGGGCTGATCCGTCCTAACATCATCCGTCCATTCCCGGCTGAACAGCTGCGTGCCGCACTGAAAAATGTCAAAGCGCTGCTGGTAGGCGAGCGGGCTGATTCCTACGGCGCCCAAGGCGGCAATCTCACCCATGAGATCCGTTCCGCGCTGCAGGCTGATCCCGGTAACAGCACGATTGTCCTCTCCCGCATCTTTGGACTGGGCGGCAAGGATTTTTACGGGGATGATGCAGCCGCTTTTTTTCAGCTGGCAATGGATGCTGCAGCAAAGGGCTATGCAGAGAAGCCTTTTGACTACTACGGCTACTATCCGGGTGAAGAAAAGGATGCACTTGCTCCGGTAATGGAGCCTCTGCACGGGAATGCCTACAAAACGGGGCTGATCCAGGTCACACAGAATGAAGAAACGGGATTGCTCAAGGTGAAGCTGCCGCCGCTGCGGCAATTGACCGTAAAGCCGCACCGGCTTGCTCCCGGACATGGCGCTTGTCCCGGCTGTGGTGCGCTGTCAGCGCTGGAGCTCTTTTTTAAAGGAATCGAAGGAGATATGGTTGTGCTCTTCCAGACCGGCTGTGCTTATGTAGTTACAGCAAGCTATCCTTACTCCTCGCATAAGCAGACCTTCGTACACAATCTGTTCCAGAACGGGGCAGCAACGCTGGCCGGCATGGTGGATGCGTTCTATGAACTGAAACGGCGCGGCGAAATTAAGGTTGCGGATGATGTCACCTTTGTCATGGTCTCCGGGGACGGCGGCATGGATATCGGGATGGGGGCAACCGTAGGTGCAGCGCTGCGCAATCATAAAATGATCATTCTGGAATATGACAACGAAGGCTATATGAATACCGGATCGCAGCTGTCTTACAGCACCCCGGTAGGGCATATGACCAGTACGTCTGGCGTCGGTGTTGCGCAAAAGGGCAAAAAAGGCCATCACAAGGATACCGCCCAAATTCTCGCTGCCTGCAACATTCCTTATGTGTTCACCGGAGCGGAGAGCAATCCCCAGGACCTGCTGCAAAAAGCGGCCAAAGCCCAGTGGTACGCCAACAACGTCGGAACCGCCTACGGTAAAATACTCTGTGCTTGTCCGCTCAACTGGAAAACGCCGGATGATCAGGGCAATGAGCTGGTGAAGGCAGCGGTGGATTCCTGCTTTTTCCCGCTGTATGAGATTGAACAGGGTATCACCCGCATCACCTATAATCCGGAGGACAAAGGCAAACGTATCCCTGCGGTCGACTGGCTGAAGCGTATGGGCAAAACGAAGCATCTGGTGAATGACGCGGAGCAGCTGCAGGATTTTGAGAATGAAATCGAGCGCCGCTGGAGCCGCCTTAAGCTTAGACATGAGCATGAGCTGCTCTAAATCGGATCGAAGGGAGCCTTCTGAGTGGAACAACATCAACCTTGCAGCAACAGCACCATAGCCGAAGCCGACCGGAAGCTGGAGCAGATCAAGCTGGCAATCGGCCAGTTTAAGCAGATGAAGGGTGCTTTAATTCCTGTATTGCATGAGGTTCAGGATGTATACGGATTTTTGCCTGAGCCCGTGCTTCAGGTGGTGTCCGCAGAGCTTGATTTGCCCATGAGTGAAATCTACGGCGTTGCGTCGTTCTATCATTTCTTTTCGCTTACTCCTAAGGGGGAGCATGTTATCCATGTCTGCATGGGCACCGCCTGCTACATTAAGGGGGCTCAAGGCATACTGGACCGGCTAAGCACAGAGCTGAAGGTTCCGGTTCAGGGGACGACAGAGGACGATAAATTTACGCTGGAAGCGACACGCTGCCTGGGAGCCTGCGGGCTGGCCCCTGTACTGACTATCGGGGAAAAGGTGCATGGACGCCTTACGCCGAACGCCGTGCCTAAAATGCTTAAGGAATATAATTAGTTCCCGCAGTACACGCAAATAGTTAACGGGAGGTATCGGCATGAAGCTGTTAACGGATCTTGATGCCATCCGCACGCTTACCCAGGGACGGCTGGATAACCGGAGGATTAGCGGGGCATCAGGAGAATCGGTTTCGTTCAGATCAGTGATGGTATGCGGCGGCACAGGCTGCACATCGTCAGATTCTATTAAAATCATTGCTGCGCTGGAGCAGGAGGTCGCAGGCCGCGGCATCCAGACTCAGGTGGAAATTGTCCGTACCGGATGCTTTGGGCTGTGTGAGCTGGGTCCGGTTGTGATTGTCTATCCTGAGGGGATTTTTTACAGCCGGGTGGAGATCAAGGATATTCCGGCGCTGGTCGAGCAGCATCTGGTAAACGGCAAGCCGTATGACAAAAAGATTTATGAGAAGACCCGCCAGGGCGATGAGCTGCTGAATTTTGAAGAAACCGATTTCTATAAAAAACAGGTGCGGATCGCGCTGCACAACTGCGGTGTGATCGACCCTGAAGTGATAGATGAGTATATTGCCAGTGACGGGTACCGGGCACTTGCCCAAGTGCTTACAACGATGAGCGCTGAGCAGGTCATTGACACCGTAAAAAGGTCCGGCCTGCGCGGCCGGGGCGGCGGCGGCTTCCTGACCGGACTGAAGTGGGAGTTCGCTGCCCGGCAGAACAAACCACAGAAGTATGTCATCTGCAATGCTGATGAGGGCGATCCGGGGGCGTTCATGGACCGTTCGATTCTGGAGGGTAATCCGCATTCCGTTATTGAGGCGATGGCGATAGCAGGTTATGCCATAGGTGCGAACCAGGGGTTCATCTATGTACGGGCAGAATATCCGATTGCTGTCCAGCGGTTCTCGAAAGCGCTGGATCAGGCCAGGGAATATGGACTGCTGGGTGATGATATTTTCGGTACGGGATTTGCTTTTAACATTGAGGTGCGTCTGGGTGCAGGCGCATTTGTCTGCGGGGAAGAAACTGCGCTGATCCACTCGATTGAAGGACACCGGGGGATGCCGACGCCGAAGCCGCCGTTTCCGGCCGTTGAAGGGCTGTGGGGCCAGCCGACCATTATCAATAATGTGGAGACGCTGGCCAACATCGGCCAGATTATCCTGAACGGGGCAGAGTGGTATGCCGCAATCGGTACCGAAAAGTCAAAAGGCACCAAAGTGTTCGCGCTTGGCGGCAAGGTGGTGAATACCGGCCTGGTTGAGGTCCCGATGGGTATTACGCTGCGTGAGGTTATTTTTGAGATTGGCGGCGGTATTCCCGGAGGCAAAAAATTCAAGGCTGTCCAGACCGGCGGCCCGTCCGGCGGCTGTCTGACTGAGGAGCATCTGGACTGTACGATTGATTTTGATACCTTGACCAGCCTTGGCTCGATGATGGGCTCAGGCGGAATGATCATTATGGATGAGGATACCTGCATGGTCGATGTTGCAAGGTTCTACCTGGATTTCACCAGAGATGAATCGTGCGGCAAATGTACCCCGTGCCGGATCGGAACCAAACGTCTGCTGGAGATGCTGGATAAAATCACTTCCGGCAAAGGTACCCTGGAGGATCTTGAACATATGGAGCAGCTGTCCCTGCAGATCAAGAATGCTTCCCTGTGTGCACTGGGGCAGACGGCTCCGAACCCGGTACTGTCCACTTTAAAATATTTCCGTGAGGAATATCTCGCTCACATAACGGACAGCAAATGCCCGGCAGGTGTCTGTAAAGCGCTGATCTCCTATGAGATTGATGCGCAGCTGTGCCGCGGCTGCAGCCTGTGTGCCCGGAAATGCCCGAGCGACGCGATTTCCGGCAAGATGAAGGAGCCGTATGTGATTGATAAGGCGGCCTGCATCAAATGCGGCGTCTGCTTCGATGTATGCAAGTTCAAGGCGGTAGCGATAGTCTGACGATAGGAGTGATCAGCTTGAACACGGTCAAAATCATGATCGACGGGATCGAGACGGAAATCGTCAAAGGCACCACTGTGCTGGAAGCCGCCCGGGATCAAGGTATAAATATCCCTTCCCTCTGTTATCTGCAGGGAGTTAATCATTCCTCCAGCTGCCGGGTCTGTGTGGTCGAGGTCGGACCGCGGCTAATTGCCTCCTGTACGCTGATCGCCGAGGAAGGCATGAAGATTCAGACGAATACCAAGAAGGTCCGCGATGCCCGGAGGACATCGGTCGAGTTACTGCTCTCCGATCATGACCGGGAATGTCTCAGCTGCTCACGCGGCGGAAATTGCGAGCTGCAGAGTGTATCGAATTCGCTTAACATCCGCAATGTGACGTATACCGGTGAGCATTCCAGCCGGGAAAAGGATTATTCGTCCCCGGCAATTGTACGGGATGCCTCCAAATGCATCCTCTGCGGGCGATGTGTCGGCGCCTGCGGTACAGTGCAGACCGTTGGCGCTATCGGTTTTGCCAAGCGCGGCTTTGACACTGTAATCTCTACAGCCTTCGGCCGTCCGCTGGCAGAGTCAACCTGTGTCAACTGCGGCCAGTGTATTATGGCCTGTCCGGTCGGCGCTTTGACCGAGCATGAGAATATCAGCGATGTATGGGATGCCATCGCTGACCCGGACCAGTATGTCGTTGTGCAGACGGCCCCGGCTGTAAGAGTAGCCCTTGGAGAAGAGTTCGGACTGCAGGTCGGTACCCGCACAACCGGCAAAATGGTTGCCGCGCTGCGCCGGCTTGGCTTCGATAAAGTGTTCGACACCGTCTTCGGGGCGGATCTGACCATCATGGAGGAGGGCACCGAGCTGCTCTCCCGGCTGTCCAGCGGACAGAACCTGCCGCTGATGACCTCCTGCTGCCCGGGCTGGGTGAAGTTCATGGAGCATAATTTCCCGGATATGCTGGATAATCTGTCCACCTGCAAATCGCCGCATGAGATGGAAGGGGCGATGGTTAAATCTTATTTTGCCGGCAAGCTTGGAATAGATCCGCAGAAGATCACCGTTGTCTCCATCATGCCCTGCACGGCCAAGAAGTTTGAAGGCGCGCGGGTGGAGCTGTCCAATCATGAACTGCAGGATGTGGACTGGGTGCTTACGACCCGCGAGCTGGCCGCGATGATTAAGGAGGCGGGGATTGATTTTGTAAATCTGAAGGATGAGGAATTTGATAATCCGCTCGGTGTAGGCTCTGGAGCAGGTACAATCTTCGGGGCGACAGGCGGAGTATCCGAAGCGGCGCTGCGTACCGTCTTTGAGCTGGTCTCCGGCCAGCCGCTCGATTCTATTGAGTATACCGCTGTACGCGGGATGGACGGCATTAAGGAGAATACGGTCGAGCTGCCGGACGGCCGCAAAATCCGGACAGCTGTAGTCCACGGGCTTGGCAATGCCCGTAAATTAATGGAGGCCATGCAGCGCGGAGAGAAGAGTTATGACTTCATGGAAGTCATGGCCTGCGCCGGCGGCTGTATTACAGGCGGAGGACAGCCGATTCTAAACGCTGCGGACAGCAGCCGGATCGATGTCAAAGCGCTGCGCGCCAAAGCGATCTATTCCGAGGACGAAGCCCAGATTGTCCGCAAATCCCACCACAATCCGTTCATTAAGCAGCTGTACGCCGAGTTCCTCGGCGAGCCGAACAGCCATCTGGCCCATGAGCTGCTGCATACGCATTATACGGTGCGGACGAAATACTGAGCAATTATATGCTAAGGAGGATGGCACATTTGCGCAAGGATTGGGAACCGGCGGACTTCATCGACGACGCGGAGATTACAGCCAGCCTGCAGGAAGCGGGGCGGACGGCCGGGAACCGGAGCGTTGTCCAGTCTATTTTGGATAAAGCAAGAGCCTGCAAGGGGTTAAGCCACCGGGAAGCGGCAGTGCTGCTGGAGGTCAGGGATGAGGATATTCTGCAGGACATTTACAAGTCAGCGAAAGTCATTAAGGAGAAAATCTACGGCAACCGCATCGTCCTGTTTGCGCCGCTGTATATCAGCAACTACTGTGTCAATAACTGCGAATACTGCGGGTATAAGCACTCTAACCAGGATTTTGTGCGCCGGAAGCTGAACAGGGATGAGCTTGCAGGTGAGGTGCGTGTGCTTCAGGAGCTAGGCCATAAACGTCTGGTCATTGAAGCGGGTGAAGATCCCGTCCATTGTGATATTGATTATGTAACCGATTCCATTAAAACGGTGTATTCCGTCAAGGTCAACAACGGCAGCATCCGCCGGGTTAATATCAATATTGCGGCAACTACAGTCGAGGATTATCAAAAGCTGCGGGATGCGGAGATCGGGACCTATATTCTTTTTCAGGAGACCTATCACAGGCCGACTTATGCTGCGCTGCATCCGAACGGGCCGAAGCATGACTATGACTGGCATACAACAGCGATGGACCGGGCACAGCTCGGCGGTATTGATGATGTTGGTGTAGGCGTATTGTACGGACTGTATGACTACAAATACGATACGGTCGCTATGCTGATGCATGCCGAGCACCTGGAAGAGCGGTTCGGCGTTGGGCCGCATACTGTTTCTGTACCGCGTCTGAGGGAAGCGGCCAATGTAAGTCTTGAAATGTATCCTTATCTGGTTAAGGATGAGGAGTTCAAGCAGCTGGTTGCCGTTCTGCGGCTGGCGGTGCCTTATGCGGGCATGATCCTGTCCACCCGGGAGGAGCCGGCCTTCCGGGATGAGGTTATCCAGCTCGGGATTTCCCAGGTCAGTGCCGGATCAAGCACCGGGGTCGGCGGCTATATGGAGGCGAAGCAGGGCACAACGGGGGCGTCAAAAGAAAAGCCGCAATTCGAGGTGGGCGACCACCGTTCACCGGAGGAGATTATCCGGGGGCTGTGCAGGGACGGCTATGTTCCCAGCTATTGTACAGCCTGCTACCGGGAGGGGCGGACGGGCGACCGGTTTATGCGGCTGGCCAAGTCAGGGCAGATCCATAATGTCTGCCAGCCGAATTCGCTGTTGACCTTCAAGGAGTATCTGCTTGATTATGCCGATGCAGAAACCCGGGCGCTGGGAGAAGAAATTATCCGCAAGGGGCTTGATGACATTCCGAAGGAAGCAGCACGAAAAATTACCCGTGAACGGCTGCAGCGGCTGGAGAACGGCGAACGGGACCTGCGCTTTTAATAGAACCATAAGGAGAGATTGGCCATGCAAACCACACCGCAGCCGGGCAAGATGCATATCGCAGTCTTCGGACGGCGCAACTCCGGGAAGTCCAGTCTGATCAATGCGCTGACCGGCATCCCCTATCAGGTTGTCGGCGATCAGCCGGGCACAACGTCAGAACCGGTGTTTCAGGCATATGAGCTGCCCAAAATCGGCTCCGTCATCATTATTGATACGGCAGGCATCGATGGGGATCACGATACAGGGCCTTTCCGGGTCCAGAAGACCCGCGAGGTTATGGATCTGACCGATCTCAGTCTCCTGATCTTCTCCGGGGAAGAGGATGATTACAAGCTGGAGAAGGAATGGTACCAGGAGCTTGCCAAGCGCAACATTCCGGTGATCGGCGTTATTGCCAAGGTAGATGATCATTATGTGGATCTCGATCAGTTGAAAAGCGAGCTGAACATTCCGTTTGTCAAGGTCAGCTCGCGCAGAAACATTAACTTTGGCAGTCTGCGCCATGCGATCCGTGAATATGCCCCGGCAGAATTTGAGCGTCCTACCATTCTAGGCGATCTGGTCCATCCGGGGGAAGTGGTCGTAATGGTCATGCCGGATACGATTCCGGCACCCAAGTACAGGCTGGTTGCTTCCCAGCAGCAGATCCTGCGGGATTTGCTCGATCATCATGTAATGGCTCTGTCCGTTACAGAGGTTGAGCTGCCTACACTGCTGATGAATCTAAAGGGTATGCCGGATCTGGTCATTACGGACTCCCAGGTGTATGACAGTGTGAACGAGATCCTGCCGTCCAATGTGCCGCTGACCACCTTCGCGATCCTGATGGCAAGGTTTAAGGGGGATCTCACCACCTTCGTCACAGGGGCAGAAGCTATTTCGAGACTACAGCCAGGGGATAAGGTGCTTTTGTCGGAAGCCTGTATCCATCATCCGCATAATGGTGAGATTGACCGCGAGCTGGTGAAAAGAAAGCTGCAGGATACAGCCGGCGGAGGTCTGGAAATCCGCTCTAGCGTCGGACCTGACTTTCCCTCAGATCTGTCTGAATATAAGCTGGTTGTCCACTGCGGCGGCTGCATCTTCAACCGTAAGCAGCTGATGAACCGGCTGACAGACTCCGGTGCCCAGGGTGTGCCGATTACGAATTACGGAATTGCCTTTGCTTACTTCAAAGGCATCCTGCCGCGCGTGCTGGAGATTATGCACGTTAATTCATAAGGGGCGATCTTCGTGGAAATAAGAAGCGGATTTCGTCTGGAACAGGATGCGCTAGGAACATTGGAGGTACCGGTGTCTGCCTATTACGGGGTTCATACTCTACGTGCGCTGGAGAATTTTGCAGTAAGCGGAAGGCGGGTTAATCCTCACCTAATTAGAGCAATGGTAACGGTGAAAAAAGCGGCAGCATTAGCTCACTTGAAGCTGAACAGTTATCCGCCTGAGATCGCAATAGCGATTGTGCAGGCTTGTGATGAGATTCACGCAGGCGGACTTGCCGGCCAATTCGTTGTAGATGCACTGCAGGGCGGGGCGGGTACGTCCACTAATATGAATGTCAATGAAGTTGTGGCGAACCGGGCGGTTGAGCTGCTTGGCGGAGTAAGAGGTGATTATACGGTGGTTCATCCGCTGGATCACGTGAACTGCTGTCAGTCTACCAATGATGTCTATCCAACCGCCCTTAGAATTGCCGCAATCGGTCTGCTCCGCAAGCTTAGCGACGCCTGTGCTTCCCTTCAGGAAGCGCTCCAGGAGAAGGAACTGAAGTATGCGGAGGTGCTTAAGCTCGGACGAACCGAGCTGATGGATGCGCTGCCAGTGACTGCAGGCCAGAGCTTCGGTGCATATGCCAGGGCTGTTCAGCGTGACCGCTGGCGTCTTTATAAGGCAGAAGAAAGGCTTCGGGAGATCAACATCGGCGGGACGGCGGTCGGTACCGGAATGAATGCTCCCGTCAAATATACATTTTATATGACAGAACTGCTGCAGGAGCTGACCGGATTCGGATTAGCCCGGAGTGACTTCCCTATGGATGGTACACAGAATATGGATGTGTTCACCGAAGTATCCGGTTTACTGAAGGCAGCAGCAGTGAATCTGCTGAAGATATCGGGCGACCTGCGCCTACTGGCAAGCGGTCCCGCCGGAGGTCTGGGGGAGCTGAAGCTTCCTCCGGTACAGGCCGGATCTTCAATTATGCCCGGTAAGGTCAATCCGGTGATGGCGGAAATGCTCGGAACAGCAGCGATGCGGGTGATCGCCAATGATACTGCTGTAACAATGGCCTCAGGCAGCGGACAGCTGGAGCTGAATGCCTTCCTGCCTTTAATTGCAGATGCACTGCTTGATTCTCTAGAGCTGCTGCAGCGTGCGGTTACCCATTTTACTGAGCGCTGTGTACGGGGCATTATTGTTAATGGTGACAGGTGCACCGAGCTGCTGGAGCGCTCCGGCGTATATGCCGCCGCATTCATTAGCCATATCGGCTATGACAAAAGCGCGGAAGCTGCAACAAGGGCAATGGAGGAAGGGAAGACGATCAGGCAAGTGCTGCTGGATTCCGGACTTTTGCCCGGGGAGAAGGTGGAACAGATTCTGAATCCGAATCAGCTCACAAAACCCGGTATTCCCGGAAAAGGGAGAGATCAGTAATGAGCTTGAATGATTCCCCGCGGGCAAGCCGTCTGCATATTGCTGTCTTTGGGAAGCGGAATGCCGGTAAATCCAGTCTCATCAATGCTCTGGCCAGACAGGAAATCTCTGTTGTGTCACCTGTACAAGGAACAACAACAGACCCGGTATATAAATCGATGGAGCTGCTTCCGCTCGGGCCGGTGGTGCTGATTGATACCGCAGGGCTGGATGATGAAGGCGAGCTGGGCGAGCAGCGGAAGAAGAAAACGATGGAGGTATTGTACAAAACCGATGTGGCGCTCCTAGTAATTGACGCACTTGAAGGAGCTACGGCGCATGATGAGCAGATTGCCGGCTTGCTTAAGAGCCGGAATATTCCTGTCATCGGGGTTTTAAATAAAACGGATCTGCTGCCAGCGGAACATGCAGACCGGAATGCTGCTCAGCAGGCTGATACATGCCGGGAGCGATTCGGATTCCGGTTCATGCCTGTATCTGCTGCGACGCAGAAGGGAATTCATCCGCTCCGGCAGGTGCTGTCTGCCGCTGTGCCTGCTGAAGAGGACAAATTCCGGATTATCGGCGATCTGCTCTCGCCGGGAGACCTTGTTGTCCTGGTTACTCCAATCGACAAGGCGGCACCCAAAGGCAGGCTGATCCTGCCACAGCAGCAGACCATCCGGGATATTCTTGAAAGCGACGCCATTGCTCTTGTTACCAAAGAGCATGAGCTGAGGCTGACACTGGAAAGCCTCGGGCGTAAGCCGCGTATGGTTGTGACCGATTCTCAGGTGTTCCTGAAGGCAGCCGCTGATACGCCGCCGGAAGTTCCGCTTACCTCATTCTCGATCCTGTTTGCCCGTCACAAGGGCAATCTTGAGGAGCTGGTCCGGAGCGCCAGGACTATTGACCGGCTGCAGGACGGTGACAAGGTGCTGATAGCCGAGCCGTGCACCCACCATACCCAGCCGGATGACATCGGCAGCGTCAAGCTGCCCCGCTGGATCAGGCAGGCGACTGGCCGGACGCTTGAGTTCCATCATGCGAACGGGATGAGTTTTCCCGGCAATGTGCAGGATTATGCACTCATTGTTCATTGCGGCGGCTGCATGATCAACCGCCGGCAGATGCTCTGGCGGATGGAGCAGGCAGCAGCAAGCGGAGTGCCCATAGTCAATTATGGTGTAGCCATTGCCCATGTCCAGGGGATACTGGAAAGGGCGATCTCTCCGTTTCCGCTTGCCCGGCTTGCCTGGGAGGAGGAACAGGCTACGTATAGCCGGTTAATTGTTGAGGGATAGGTAGTTATGACGACTAGTTCATTCAATAAATAAGGCCAGCCCGTCAATCCGGGTCTGGTCTTGTTTATTTCGGATCAAAGTGAACGCATTCAACGGTAAAAGTCAGACCGTTGAGAAAGTCTTATTTTAAGCCGCAAAAGCCGTGCATCTACTTGCAAAATATCCAAATGGAGGAAATTTACTGTTAGCTCTGCACAAAAAGAGAGAAGTAGCTTGCTTTTGGGCTAGATGCCGGGCTATCTTCTTCAGATTTTGGGCAACTGCGGTCATTAGTGCCTGTTCTTGTACTTTAGCTCTGCCCCGCATCCGGCATCGGCGGTATCCGTGCAGGTTTTTGGCATCAGCAAAGCTACGCTCAACCGTTTGAGCGCGGTACTTGTAGAGCTTTTCGCCTTCGGCGCTGTTCTTGTTTTGGATCACCTGCTCTTTGTAGCTCTCCCACACATGCCGACGGATGACGCGCTGGCAGCTTTGGTTTTCGGTGCAATAGGACAGTCGCGGACAACCGCTGCAATACGTTTTAGGGGATGCATACTCTTCATAACCATTACGGCTGGTGGTCCGGTATGTTAACAACTGTCCTTCAGGACACACATAGACTTCTTTTTCCGAGTCAAAAACAAACTCTTTTTTGGAAATAAAACCGGGTTTAGACGGGCCTTTCCGCTCTGCAATCACGGTCATCCAGGACGACGTTTGCTTACAAATATGTGGCACCATATACCCGGAATCCAGGGCGATTGCCTCCAGCTTGTCTGCAAATCCAAACGTCTCCAGCTGCCGGTTCAAACGCTCCATATAGACGGTCGCATCATTCACATTCCCTGCAGTCACATGGACATCGGTAATTATATTAAATTTGTGGTCAACGGTGCGGTGGTCCAAATAGAAAAAGCCCTCCGGTTTGCCTTTGCGCTTCATTAAGCCGCACTCCGGGTCTGTCACACTCCGTTTTTGCTTCTTCAATTCCGCCTCCTCAGTCACCTTCGACTGAGGAGGTAGAGGCTTTTTTCCATGCTCCTTGCGGCTCTCTGTGACCGCCTGTTCGAGCTCCTGCAAATAGGATTGCGGCGACTCTTTTGGAACCTCAAGCGTGTATCGATTATTACTGGCACTGGCCTGGATATGGGTAGAATCGGTAATCAGCAGACGCCCGGCAATCATGTGGTGGGAGATCGCTAGACGTACGACTTCATCAAAAATATCCTGGAAAACGGAAGTTCCCTCAAACCGGTTATTCCGGTTCCAGCTAATGGTGGAATGGTCGGGAACCCGGTCGGTCAAGGACAGACCTAAAAACCAGCGGTAGGCCAGGTTTACATTGATCTCCTTTTCTAGCTGGCGTTCCGAGCGAATGCCGAACAAGTAGCCAATTAGCATCATTTTAAATAAACGGATGGCTGGAATAGAGGGCCTTCCCATACCGGAACCATAAAATGGACGAACCGTTTCATTAATAAATGAAAAATCCACGTACTTATCGATTTGACGCAGAAGGTGATCAGAAGGGACCAATTGGTCTAGACAAACCAATTCCATTTGAGAACTGCCGCTATTGCCATGATCTTTTTCATTGAGCATAGGACACCGCGCTTTCCACCAGAGTTACCTATATTATACCAAATTAACGCGGTGTCGTGTGAGTGAATGGTTTTTCAACGGTCTGAAAAGTGCCGTTGATTTCGGCGAAATCGGCTGGAAGGGCGAAATAAGCGGTAAAAGTGCCGTTGATTTCAGCGAAAGCGGCTGGATGGGCGAAATAAGCGGTAAAGGTGCCGTTGATTGGCTCGGGTGTGGCCGAGGTAGACGCATTCAGCGCTAAATATCTCGTGGTTGTATGCTGAGACCTAACGTGCCCCAAACCAGGAACTCTTTTAACCATACCAGCTAACTATTTACCTGACACCAGCATCATCCAGCCGGATCTCCGCCACCTCGCCGCTGCCGTTTACACACCAGAACTCCAGAGTCAGCTTTTGTTCCCGGTCAATATAGCCGATGATGTCTGCTCCCTGTTCACCTGATTTGTAATATTTATTTCCGTAGAGCGCCAGTACTTTTTCTTTGGAGTCACCGGTATGTATGCCTTTCGCAGTCTGCAGAGGGTTATCCGGGCCGGAGATGATCAGCCGCAGGATGGTACCCTTTTGTGAACCACTGTTAATAGAAGCAGTACTTAAGCCGCCGTCCCATCCATAGTAGTCGTACATCTCATTATTTTGTTTGTCCAGCGGCTGCTGATACATGTCTGTAAAAGAACTGCTGCTGATGTTATCCCGTACCTTTACGCCGCCGATTGACTCCGCTGAAAGGTCAGTAGAGAGCGCCAGCAGCTGTGGCCGGATCAAGAAACAACTAATCAATAGTACTGCAATCAGTCCGGTAGCCGCACTCCACATCATTTTTTTAGTATGCATAATCCCTCCGTCTTCAGAAATGTACATATAATGGAATAGCTTATAATGTCTATGTCAGCTTATCATAGATAAATAATATGAAAAAGTTTACAGAAATCAATCGTTTTGCACACGCACGGCGTCTTACATATAGATACACGATATAGGGGGCCCCTATAAAGAAGCTGTATTCCTAAAGGAGAGGGGGAGCAGAATAGGATGGAGCATATAATGCATGAGATCCGTCAGGCGGATATTGCCTTATTAGATGAAGAGGCTTTTTTCAAACGGCTGTATGTCGAGCACCGCAAATTGTATGCCATTGCCTACAGTTATATGCGGAATGAAGCGGACGCGCTGGAAGTGGTGCAGGAGGCATCCTGCCGGGCATGGATCAAGCGCAAAAAGCTAAAGGACGGGCAGTCCTTCACACCCTGGCTGATCCGGATTACCATCAACTGCTGTATGGACGAGCTGAGGCGCAAAAAACGGGTATTCCCGGCGGAAAGGCTGTCAGAGGAAGCGGCTCAGGAGATGCAGAGCAACGAGCGGATTGATCTGGAGCGGGCGATACACCGGCTCAAGCCGAAATACCGGCATACGATTGTGCTTAAGTATTACCAGGACATGACGGTGCCGCAAATTGCAGAGGTGCTGAAGAAGCCCGAAGGTACGGTCAAAACCTGGCTCCGCGACGGACTGAAGCAAATGCGTGCCTATCTGCAGAAATAAAGGAGGCGAAACGATGAAGGAATTAGAAGAGCAGCTACTGCAGCAGAATGCAGATGAAGTGAAGCAGCTGACGGAGGCTATGCCGGAGATGAAGATTTATCAGGCGATGCAAAGCGGCGTCAGGACTGGAAAGCAGTTATCCCGGAGAAAAAGGATGATGTCGGGTCTAAAAATCACAGTGGCCGCTGCTGCGGTTGTTGTACTGTTGTTTACTTTTTTGAAAATCCCCGATGAAGCTGTGGAATATACGGTCCAAACGGAAAATACGGCTAACACCGGTATGAATTTCAGCCAAATTGATGCTTCACTTATCAGGAATAAGCCACTGCTTAATGCACTCAATCAGAAACTGCTCCAGCCGGTAAATAAAGGAGTGGAAAAAGCAGGATTCAAGGTGGAAATTACAGGTGCAGTAAGTGACGGAAGGCAGGTATACATTTTGTACAGTGTGCAGAATCAAACGAAACAGACGGTTACCCATGCCGAGTTCGGGCTGGAGTTTGGTGCCTTAAAGGCGGCTAACATCGGTGCAAGCCTTGAGATGCTGGGTAATGACAGCCAGATCCGCGCAGGAGAAACCCTGTACTTTGTCTATTCCAATATTCTTTCACCTGAAACGGATTATCCGGAGGAGGCAAAATACAACGTCGTCCTGACCCAAACCTCGGATATAGCATTAAGCTCCAGCAGCAATAAATACCGTACAAGTCTGGAGGTCTCCTTTAAGCTGGATACGGATATGATGCAGGACCGCAACCGGTCATGGACTGCCAGGCAGGATCTGACTGTTGCCGGACAAAAGCTTACAGTCAACCAGGTGCTGTTTACCCCATTAAGCACTTACGTGGATATTAAGGTGGATGAGCGTAATACCAGTCAGGTTTTTGGACTGATTAATCCTGTTCTAATAGGCAGAAGCGGAGAAAAGATTATTAAGTCGTATTATCCAACCGCTATTACAGCAGACAATTCAGAGCTCTGGAATGACCGGTCCAGGTTCACGCTTGTGTATACCAGTAAAGAGTACCTTGCGCTGGATAGCCTGTCTCTCAAAACCTTCGGCATCGCAGCGGCTGATAAGAATAAGCTGAAGCTCGTAATTGATCTGAACAGGGGTGAGTTGATTGAGGCACCAGACGGCCTTTCAGTAAAAAGTCAGTCTGAATCAGCAAAATCAGGTGTGATTACCTTCCAGAACAAACGGGAATCCGTTGAGACGCAAGGCAGTTTCATAATGCGACTGGCAGAGAATTATACGGATGCAGACGGAAAAGTGTACACAAGACCGGGAGGTGAAGGGTTCTTTACACAATCAATGTCCCGGGGGGTTAAAACATTTGACGAGGAGTATGATTACAACTTTGGACTGCAGGCTATTGATTATCCGCAGCCGTTGACTGTAGAAATCGAGCGCTACTGGAATCCGGTAATGGATACGCAGTCAGTAAACCTGGTTCCTGAACATAAATAAATGTACTTTGCTTCAAGATACAAACAAGCCGATCCTGTTAATAACAGAATCGGCTTGTTTGCTGTAACGGTATTGTTATGCCTGACGGCTTAACGGAAATTGCTGAACCATCCCCAGCCGAACCCCGAGGCTTGATCCTGCGAAGAACTGCCGGATGAATCTGATGCTGTGTCAGCTGCAGTATCCGCGGCAGGAGCAGTCTGTGGTGCGGTTTCTGTTTCGGTCTGCGGCTTGTCCGTGCCGGATGTATTCTTCTCTGAACCGGCAGCTGAACCGCTGTTGGTGTCTGTTTTTGATCCGGCGTCTGCTTTACTGATGTCTTGACTATCTGACGGCAGCACTCTCCGTGCAGTGGTGTAGTGCTCATCCCACCAGCCGCTGTCCAGATCCGTAACGGTTACACCGCCTTCTCCATAAGTGTGCAGGATTTTACCGTCTCCAATATATACGGCTACATGATGAATGGGTGAATAAAAGAACACCAGGTCACCCGGCTGCAGCTGATTTCTGGCGATATAGGTTCCGTCGGTAGACTGCTGCTTGGAAGAGCGGGAAAGCGAAATGTCATGCTGCCCGAAAATGTACTGGGTGAACGAGGAACAGTCAAAGCTGCTCGTATTCCCTGCCTCAGCACCGTATTCATACTTGACTCCTTTGTACTTCATGCCGGTTGCGATAATTTGCTCAGCAAGGCTGGTATTGGAAGTTGCACTTACTGTACTTTTAGCAGTAGCGGTTGCTGCATAGGCTGTGCTGCTGTTATCAATAAAGCCTGTCCCGGCTGTCAAAAGAGCCGTACCCAAGCTTACACCAACGACGAGAATGCGGAACCGGTTATTACGTTTAGTTGTATACATGTGTTACCTCCTGTGTGAGTCTGTCTGGGAATCTTCTGAACCCACTCTAACACAGATAGAAATAACAGAAATTGCTAGAGAATGTAACTTCTCAGTAATGGCAAGGGGTTAACTGCATTTATTAAGAAATGATGACAAAATTTTAAACGAATTGTTCTTGACAGGATTTATGGAAGAAAATTCTTAGTCGTTGAACATATCACGCTGATTACTTTCCCGGAATTTCCGGGGAGAGATGCCGATGACTCTGGTGAACAGGATAGAGAAATAGTTGGCATTGTCATATCCGACCAGCTTGGCGATTTCCCAGATTTTTTTATCGGTGACTGCCAACAGACGCATCGCTTCGCCCATCCGGCGCTGAATTAAATAGCTGATGGGAGAGATGCCGAAATTATTTTTGTACATATGTACCAGGTAATAGGAGTCGATGTGAAAAAGCTGGGCCAGATCGGCGAGCGTCAGCTTGCGCCGGTAATGAGTGTCCAGATAAACCTTGATCTGATTGGCGAGCGAAGCCTTTTCTTCCTTGGCAGTACGGTTCTGTAAAAGAATCATCCGTTCCAGTAACAGCAGGATGGTCTCCAGCAGATGCTGGGAGATCCGCTCATATCCTTTATTGCGCAGTGAAAATTCACTGTACAGAACCTGAATCAGCATAGCTAGCTCCCCTGTGTAATGATTGGCGCGGATTACCGGCTCCCAGCCGGGCGGAACGACCCAATCCCGCAGTCCGTCTACCGGATGAAGAAACCGGAAATTGAAGTAATAGGTAGACAGCGGCTGATCAGGGAGGGATTGTTCCTGATGCAGCGTACCCCGGTTATAGATAAGCACATCCCCTTTTTGTGCTGTATAGGCTTTACCGTCAATAACATAGGAGCCGGCACCATCCACGATATAGATTACCTCATGCAAATCCTCATGCTTGTGCAGCGCAAACTTCCATTCCGGATTGGCACTCATCTTACCTGCATAGATTAGCTCGCTGTTAAAAGCTCCGGTGTTCATGTTCATCAGCAATCCAGCGTTATCGTCCATACCGTATCCTGCTTTCATTAAGGGTTGTAATGACAAGATATATCATCTTTTGGGGAAAGACAACAATAACGTTTATTGTTCCGGTAACGGTTCGTTTGTACAATGAAGCTCAGAATCAAAAAGCGCTGGCAGCTCCAGAATGATCTATTCCCCGTGAAAGCGGAAACAAATAGGGCGGAGCCTGTGTTGAAAGCGTGAAACAATATATATAACATTTTTGCGTGAGGATTGAAGTGGATCTGATCAG
>RCUO01000488.1_pt1 | contig 19717 bp, 12 predicted proteins | sample 2166161 | NCBI WGS metagenome assembly RCUO01 (sample SAMN09932617, study PRJNA488358) | compost metagenome | feature: garden; material: soil; isolation source: compost soil in cyclohexanecarbonitrile-enriched culture | place: Germany: Experimental Botanical Garden Goettingen | collected 2016-01-27 | reverse complement strand
AGGTCATGCATGTGCTGAAACCGATTGGTGTGTGCATGGCTGGAGCGGATGAGTTTGATCCGTATAAGGATTAGTTTTTGTTATTCATAATGATCTTTATCGATCATAGAAACGAGGTTTTGCATGAATGAGAACCTAAACAATGCGTTACGAATGAATCTTAAAGAGACGAGTTCTCTTAGCGAGAAGGATACGGATTTATTAGGAAGCATTTTTAAGCCAAAATCCATAAAGAAGGATATGTTCTTTCTACAAAAAGGGGAGCAGTCGATCGATATCGGGTTCATTTGTAAGGGCGTTTTTCGTTCATATTATTTGGATAACCGAGGTAATGATATAACGAAGTATTTTCATGCGGAAGGCGCAATACTGTTCTCTTACGCGGCATATCTATCTCAAAAGGAATCGATGTATTACATACAGGCACTGGAGGACAGTGAACTTTTAGTAGCGAAGATTTCCGATTTTGAGAGTATCGTCGAGGGAAATGCTCAACTGCTGTACTTGTACAAAAAAATGATTGACCGTGTCCTTGTTGCCAAAGAAGAGCATGCGAGCAGCTTTAAACTATTGAACAGCGCGGGGCGATACGAGCATTTTCTGGCTGAATATCCTGGGTTGGAAGGCCGGATTAAACAATATCATCTTGCTTCCTATTTGGGAATAACCCCTGTGTCTCTTAGCCGGATAAGAAAAAAATTAATGATTAACAAATGATAATGCAGCCAATCTCCCTGTGTCTTATGATGAAGCCGTGATTTTGTATCTCATGGAGGTTGATTGCATTGAATAATGAAACAGTAGTCTTAATTACCGGATGCTCCTCGGGTATTGGGCGGGAACTCTGTACGGCTTTATTGGAAAAAGGATATACAGTATGCGCAACAGCCAGAAATGTGGAGGACCTGACAGATTTGCCTGCATCCTTAAAGTTGGCGTTGGATGTCACCTCAGAGGAGTCCGTTTCTGATGCTATAAATGAAGTGATATCGCGATTTCATAAAATAGATATTCTCGTGAATAATGCAGGTTACTCAATTAGAGGTGCTTTGGAAGAGATAGATGTGAACAGAGCGAAGAATGTGTTTGACGTGAATGTATACGGCATCATTAACCTGATTCAGGCTGTTGTTCCGGAAATGCGCAAGAAACAATCCGGCAGGATTATAAACATCGGCTCGATTTCAGGGAAGTTTGCCCAACCGATTAACGGGGCTTATTGCGCATCGAAGTATGCAGTGGAAGCGTTAAGTGATGCATTGCGTCTGGAATTGCACGACTTTAATATTCAGGCAACAGTGATCGAACCAGGGCCTGTTAGAACCAGTTTTTTCAACACCTTGGCAGCTAATTCAAGCGATCTTTTGTCGAATTCGGATTCTTGTTATTCCGGTTTTTATGAATCGGATGCCGGGCATCGAAGCAAGCAGCATCTAGCTGATCCTAAGGATGCAGCCCAAGCCATCGCCAAAATTATTGGGATAAGACGCCTGCATGCCCGTTATAAAATTGCCGTTCCGTATTCATTTAGAGTGATCACTCGGCTTCCCGATTCGCTAAAGGAATACGTGTTGAGGAAAGTGCGTTAGAAGCAGAGCATATATTTATACGGCATCCGTTGATGAGATGGGTGCTTTTTTATCCAACAAAATGAAGCAATTTAATCAGCAAGAACAGTAGATAAAAGAACTATCAGTGTTACAAAAGAGGTAGCCCCTGACGAAATAATGCATCATATGCTGCTGGTAGTGCTGTTTGTTGTAAAATATTTAAAAAATCACAAAAAAGTTGTTGGAGCTTTATTTCCACTTGTCACCAAACGAAGTACAATATAGGTAATGAACAATTACTTTTGACCTGTGCCTTAAGACCTCATTTTTAGATCATTGTAAGTTCTCTAGTTTTATACTAGAAGAATAAAATTCAGATACTAGCAAAATTGCTATCTAGGTGATTATGGAGGCAAATTAATGAGTACAACACAACCTCAGCATTTTATTAATGTTCTGAAGAAATGCAAACAATCTTCAAAAGAAGCTGTTGAGAATTTGGAAAGTTTCAGTGATTTTAAGAAATACATGCACATTCAACGACCAGTAGAAGCTGAGCTTGAGCAGCATGTTAATGAAGCCTATAAATCACCGAAAGCTCAACTGATATTAGTCTGCGGCGGAGTAGGCGATGGAAAGTCGCATATCCTCTCTTACCTGAAACACAAATACCCTTTTTTAAATGATCAATCAATCTTCTATCTTCATAATGATGCGACTGAGAGCTTCTCACCTAAAAGGACCTCGATCGAAACCCTTGCTACGGTTCTGCAGCCTTTTTCTGACACGGGATTGGAAGTTACCGGTACTCAAAATATCATACTAGCAATCAATCTAGGGGCTCTAAATAACTTTGTTGACTCAGAAGAAGGCAAGGCTTTCTCAAGATTGAAATCTTATGTATACCAGAAAAAGATTTTAGAGTCCGTGATTGCAGATGAAGAAAGTCCGGATGATCAAATTTTTAGGTATGTTAATTTTAGTGACTATCATATGTATCAACTCACTGAGAATGGTCCAAAGTCAGATTACATAAAGGGAATATTTCGGAAAGTTACGCAGAAGACTGAGGACAATCCTTTCTATCAAGCTTATCTGAGAGACTACGAAGAGAACCGAGAGACCGCGGTTAAAAATCCAATCTTCCAAAACTACGAATTGTTGCAGCATGAGGATGTCCAAGATAAGATCATTTCAATATTGATTCAGGTTATGGTAAAGGGAAAAATAATCATTTCCACGCGGTCTTTGCTGGATTTTGTATATAATTTGATGGTTCCTTCTGTAATGGAAAATATGAGTCACAACCGTATTATTGAATATGTGCTGGAACAAGATTTTAAGGATTATGTCACTTGTTTACTACCTTATCAAATCTTCGAAAAAGTCGACGCATCAACTATCCACCAAGCGATTGATCAGATTAATCCCACACGGACACGAACTGAGCAACTCGATAAATATCTGATCGAATTCAAGTCTCTTAAAGAGGGAGCTGGTCTGTTTGCCAATCACATCAATGTCGGGAGACTTCCGTATTTTTCGAGATCTCTTTTTCAAAATTCTCCATGGAGAAATCCGAATGGCAAAGACCAAGGGCTCAAAAAGCGGTTGATCAAGTTATTCGTATACCTATATTATTTTCTCCCTAAAGAAGAACACAGCTCTTTCCAAGATGAGACTTATGAGCAGTTTATGAAGTACTTGTTTTTTTGGAATAAGAGAGACACAAGTAGGCTCGCTAAGTTGTATAGAGAAGACGTTCGTGATGCGATATATAAATGGAACGGTGAAGCTAATGGCGATTTAGTTTATGTACAAGTGGGTCAGCCGCAGACAAAATATCACGCTCTTCAAAAACTTGAAATTGAGCCGCATATTGAAAAGGTTGCCCCCAATCCCAACGCAGAAATATTCAAATTTTTAACAATGATGACGATTCAATTCAAAACAAAAAATGTATTTTATGGAAGCAACTCTGTAGTCCCTACAATCGATATTGATTTTTCCTTATATGCTCTTTTGATTCGAATAAAGAATGGCTATCGCCCGAACAAGAAGGATAAGTTCCAATTTATAAAATTCGTAGAATTTATCGATAAGTTGAATACTTCAGGAAATCAAAAGAATGAGATCATCTTTGAGAGTAAGCAATTTGGAAAATCGACTCGTTACAGATTGCAATATGATGAGACGTTTGATCAATATTCGTTTATGGAGACGTGAAAATATGAGTTACCATTTAAATCTTGAAGAGATTCGAAAAGAGTTTAAATTTGATACGTCCATTAAGCATAATCCAAAAATTGAACTGGAATTCTTACCATACACGACGAAATTTAAAGAAACACAATACAATTTCAGAGAAGTTGTCGGAGAATTTATGCGGCTAGTCGGGCAACGAAAATTACCTGAGGCCGTGGATGCAGAAAGACTTTTGAACAATGTCTTGGATTCTATTTCATTCGGACAGCCCAATCAACGTGGTGAGTTCAAACAAATGGTCAAAACTCTCTTCCTTGACGAAGACGATCAATTATTTCTTTTTCACCCCCAGACTTTGTACTATATAAATACTGTCGAAAGTGAAAATAAGAAACTAGCCCTCTTTCTATACAACGTTCTTTGGAATCAGCGTGAGGCTTGGTCTGTAGTTTCTGACAACCAAGATCCCCCAGACTTGATGAGTACCTTGCTGTTTAAGTCTTTGCCAGAATTGGTCAATTCCAAGGAAACCAGAAAAAACTATGCGGTGATGATGCCTGAAATTTCAGATTTGTTTTATCATGATTTTCAATGGCTAGCTACAAAAACTGAACTGTTCACCCAACAAGTTGAAAAAATCGTCGCTTATTATTATTTCTTCTACGTTACACAGTTTGCACTTCGAAGCGAAAGTTTGTTTAATTCAATCGATCAGGTGATTCGCCCAATCTATTTCACCTTTGAGGAAGAAGAACGTTTATCTAAAACGCGTGTAAGTTATGAATACGGTTGGAAGAGTCTTGAAAAATCAATTGGACGGATTTTCTCGCATGTTAACTTTTTGAAAATGTTAAACTTGGCAACTGTCGAGCATGAAGAATGGATTTTAAACGCTCCTCTTTCTTATCAGAAAATTGCTTTTTGTATTCGAAAGATGACGGGGGAAGAGCAAGCAGCGTTGGAACAAGAGCTCGATCAATTAATTGAAGAATATAAGCAGAAACTGTCTGGCGATAGTAAGTGGATGCTCATGGGAACTTTACCAGAACGTTATGAGCTTCCTACGCTTAATAAAATGGATTATTTGTTTAGAATGATTGACCATCAATTCAACCAAACATCCCGGTCTAAGCCCTATAACGAGTATAGACAATGGTTTGTTCACTTTTGTCAGAAAACATTTCTAAAATCCCGTGGTCGTTCTGGTAAAATGCTTATACTTGATACAGATTATCTTCTGTTCTTAACTAAACTGATGATTAAAGATGAAAGTAAAATCCGATTGAAGATGCTATTTGAAGAGTTTGAGGCTCGTGGCATGATCTTCGACCGAGATACTCAAACAGCGATTGTGGATTATTTTGAAAAGCTTAACTTATTAGAGAAAAAAAGCGACAGTGGGGATGCCATTTATGTCAAAGCATTTTTATAGTTACTTGGCTGAGCAGATTGAAAAGTTCTTCAATGGTACTAATATACAGCCTGGAGAAAAATATCATATTCAATTTGAACGCAATGAACAAGTAGAAGAGCTTGCGGAGCAAGTTAAAGCTTTATCTTCAGTTGAGCCCTTTTATATGCAGACGGAGGAAGGTATTTATCAATCAAGTTGCTTGGTGGGGCAAAACGTAAAAATTCTGATTGCTTCTAATACGGATGAGGTGACGCCAGACTTCTTGACAACGCTTCGAAATAAAGTGGGAACTCAAGAAGAATTGTTTAGCGATAAGGCGATGTTGTTGATCCATAATTCCAACTTAGATAGCTTGGTACAAGGAACCTCATTCGCAAAAGAAGGAATGCCATTTCACATCAATTCGATTGAAGAGAATCTTCAAGATATGATGGTGAGTTCTACACTTACACAGGAAGAAAAGCAAATTCTCAAGTTTAGTATGGAGATAAATCGAGCGCAGCAGGGGATCCATGAACAGGTCACTTTGTTTGATTATGAGAAAATACTAACTGTTCTGAACAATCAGAAGCTGGAGATCAACGATTATAAAGATTTTGGTCTATTTCAAGACTCTGAACTTTTCAATACGCCTATGTCAGACAAGCAAATACAAGCTCGCTTAAATGAGAATCATAGTCTATTCAGTAATGTGGAGATGGCCCATCAATATGGTCCGATTGACATAAGTTTGGAAAGACACTTTGATGAACAAGGTGTGAAGGCTCTCTCAGATTTGGATTGGCAGTCTACCGATTTTGGAAAAGTTAAACTATCGAATCAAAAAAAGCTAGAGGGTAAGGGACTAGAGTATCTAGAATCAACCCAAAAGTTAACTTTGGAAGGTTTGATTTATTGGGAAAGGGGAGATGGCGAGGGGAAAAGTCAGCAACGCAAACGAAACATTATTATCTTTAACCCAGAACAACAAAAAAAAATTACTCTAGAGTTTCAATTTAATGACTTTATTAAGAAAGATTTTATTTTCAACAATACAGTGAAGTATCATATAAATTCAGAGCAGTCTGGGAAAAAAATAAAAGTTGAATTTGCACATGCTCCTGGACAAACAACTTTCTATGGCATTAAGTACAAAACGGACATTTCTCCAACCTACGAGTTTAAAATTGCGATAGTAGAGACCACGGAGAAGTTGCTTCAAGCGATTCAGACTTCTTATTCAATTAACCTCGTTAAGACAAAATCCAAGCATTCCAGCATTCTGATTAATTCGGATCATGAACAATGGATCTTTAATAAAGATGAGCCCGATGTAGTTAAAGTTGAGCTCATGGATGAGTATGAACACAATCAATTTGAGATAACAGAGTCAGAAGAATTGGTGGTTACTAAGAACCTTGAAAGCCAAAGTGATGAAGACCTCATTCATTTTGCGATTAGGCTTCCAAAGACTGAGATTCCGCTCTCTGTGCAGGATGTCATTGAACGTCCTGTTCCAATTGGGGGATTTAATGTTTGGAAGTTGAAACGAGAGAAGCAAGAGCATTTCGTTTATCGTATAGAGAACGATAAAATGAAAATTATACAAGGTACACGTGAGACTTATGCCCAGGGAGAATTTAAAAAGAACCTTGAGCGTGAACTTAAATTGATTGGGGCAAACCATCTATATTTTACAGAAGAAGCTGGCGAGCTAATTCCCGAACAAATTAATGTTCCTGAAAATGTAAGAGAAGCCTATATTGATCTGCTGCGCTACTTCCGTGATAACCAATTAATCCCGAGCTTAGCCTACTTGGATGAAAATTATACTGTTTTAGCTAGACGATATGTTATAGCTTATATCAAGGAATTGGAGCAGTTGCAAAACGGGCAGTCCTTGTTTCAAACGCAGCGTGATTTAGTATTGTTAGGCACGATTCGTAAAGGTCTAAAAGATCCGGAATGGTTATACACGCCGCTTCACCCGCTTAATCTTGCTTACCAATTACAATTGAAAGACTTGATTAGTAAGGAAGCTATAAATGATGAGCTACTTCGTTCCCTTAGACCCACACATTTGTTACCCTATGTATCCTTTAACAATGGGTTGTATAAAGCGATCGAAACGAGCGATTCTTACGAATGGACGACCTATATTGACCAAAGTTTGCCTAGATTCGAAACTTCCAAGCTCTTCGTGAATAAGCTCGTCCAAGAGAAAATTGAGGAATTTACGGAACATTTTTCATACCTGTTTGATCTGGATTATCGGGCTCCAATGAAAATAAATGCGCTCAATATGGGAGATTGTCAGGAAATCCTACAAGGGCTCTTTGAGTATTATAAGAGACAGCTGAAAAGAGAGATTGAGAAAAATGACCTGTTACCGATTGAACTCCACATCTATGCCGAGAAAGGGATTAATAATGTATTTGAAGAAATGTCACAGTATGCTGATGCTGAAGAGATTGCTAAGAATTTCAATTTAAAGCTGGAGTTAGAAGGATATCATCCAGAAGAGCTGCTTAATATTTTCCGAGATCAGGTTAAGTTTTATTCCCGCGATGTAGCTGTCAATCAATATGAATACAGTCATATAACCTTTTATCAAATGAGCAGAATTGAACAGGTTGCTGTAAGTAATGCTGCAGAGATTATTACAGGAGTATCTCTATTTGGTCTAGTATCAGGTATTCCATCAGTATTTATCAATGAGGATTACAAAACGGGATTTGGCACTAAATTCTACAAAATGTCTGAAGCCCCTTTGCTTTCGCTCGTGCCTAAACTTAACTCGTTGCTTCGCGTAGCACGCACATTGGATAATTACCAAGATGAGATGAATATAGTTACGGCCATTTCCGCAGAACATAAGCAAAAACTAGATGCTGTATATGATTCGGCACACTGGGTAACTTTTATCGAACCCAAGGTAGATCTTAGTTTCTTTAAAAATAGTGACACGCAGAAAGACTTGCTCGTAATTCATTATAGTGATCAGTACACCTCGTCAAGTGGGTTCGATGCAATTACCGTAACAAGACGTTCGAAGCAATATCAGCGACTAATTAAAGAGTTTTTAGACTCTCATCAAATAATGACAGCCGACGAAGTGCTGCCTCCAATAATCAATTTCTTTAACGCGATTAATGGGAATTGGTTATTACGTTTGTTAGCTCAAAAGAATCAGTTTCCAAAGGAAAAAATTAGTATTTTGTCTGCTGTTAAATTAGCATTAGCTGCTTTTTCGCACCGCGATATTATTTGGATACCGATCTCAATGGAGGAGATTTTACGAATTTCCGGTGGAACAGGACTTCGGCAGTCAGAAGGGCTTTTTTCGGCTAGAAACCTTGGTAAATTTGGTTCCTATAGTGATGATTTGTTGCTAATTGGTATTGAACAGCAGGGAGAAGAACTGATAGTTCACTTCTATCCTATTGAGGTGAAGATTGGGATTAATCCTGCTCCTGTATATGAAAAGGCAATCGCTCAGGTTAAGGAAACCAAAAGGCTGTTAGTCGAATTCTTAATTGAAACAGAAGAGACCAATTTCAAAGCCAAATTATACCGAAACTTTTTTATGCAATTAGCAATTGCAAGTGCTGAAAAAATGGATCTCTACTCCATATGGCCAGAACAATATTGGGGGAATATCACAAACAGTAATTTACGGGAAAAGCTACTCAATGATGATTATACAATTTCAAATGCTCTGCAAGAGTATATTGGAAATGGTGCGGTAATTTCTTTTAAGAATGATTGGGTCTTCACGGAAATTAAAAGAGAAGACGACGTACTCGTGTTCGATTATCCTGAGAAGAGCGGATATGAATTTATTGTGAAGAACATTGAAGAAATAAAGGATCATATTCAAAGTGAGTATGGTGATATCCCGGCTGAGCAACTCCTCTCAAAGCTCTATAGATCTGATGAAATTGAAACCTTTACGTATTCTGAAGAAGCAGCAGTTACTTTAGATGTCTGTCAAAAAATTGCTGACACTCAGGAAGACTACAAACCAAACCCAAGTATCAAAGAAACGACTGAAAGTAATTTGTTGGAGCAATCGCAACAAAAAGCTGAACTAACGACGAAACCACTTGAGGTCCTTTTTGGGCATAATGCGCAAAATCATGAAGAAGTTAAGTGGTATCCAACATCAACAGACAAAGTAATGCATACAAATACAGGAATCATAGGCACTATGGGTACAGGAAAAACTCAATTTACAAAATCGCTAATTACACAACTGAGTCGTAATAGTGAAGATAACGTGAACGGAACACCAATTGGTATCTTAATCTTCGACTATAAAGGCGACTATATTAAGTCGGATTTTACGGAAGATACCGGAGCAAAAGTTTATGAGTTGTATCATTTGCCATATAATCCGCTGTCTCTTTATGTAACCAAGCCATTGCGGCCATTGTTACCTGTGCATACGAGCAGTTCATTGACAGATACAATTGCCAAAGCTTTTACTCTGGGTCAGGTGCAAGTGAATACCCTTAAAGGGGTTATTATGGATGCGTATAATCAGAAAGGTATAATAAAAAATGATTCAACAACATGGGAGAAACCAGCTCCAACCTTAAGCGATGTCTATGAACTTTACACGGGCAGAGAAGATATTAAAGTAGATAGTCTGTATGCAGCACTGCAAGAGCTTTATGAGATGGAAGTCTTTGAGCCTGATGCTACTAAGACGATCCCGCTTTTTGAGATGATTGATGGGATTACTGTTATCAATTTGTCCGGTTTTAGTGCGAGTATACAGAATTTAGTTGTATCTATTACGCTTGACGTTTTCTATAACCAGATGCAAATGCAAGGACATAGCTACATTAATGGTAATTACCGTGAGATCACGAAGATGATCCTCGTTGATGAAGCGGATAATTTCCTGAGTAAAGACTTTATATCCATTAAGAAGATCCTCAAAGAAGGTCGGGAGTATGGAGTAGGAACAATTCTATCTACTCAGTTCCTCAGTCACTTCTCAACATCAGATAATGACTATGCAAACTACATTCTAACCTGGATTGTTCATAACGTTTCTGAAATGTCTGCTAAGGAAATTCGCATGGTATTTAATACGCAGAGCAAGGCAGAGGAGGAAAATATCATGAACCGGATAAAAACCTTGCAGAAGCATTATAGTATTGTAAAGACTGGAGCAGGTCAACCGATTTGGATGCGAGATCGAGCTTTTTGGGAACTGGAGAAGGAATAGATCGAAAAAGAATAGAGTACTAATTGAACAATCAATATTTTGTTTATATATTTAGAAAATAAAGGAGCTATGAATATGCTACAACTGAATGGAAGACTGAAGTCAGCTACTCTTGATATTAATGAAATTTTATTGGACCCTAATAATCCAAGATTTATGGGGAAAAAGTTCACGGGCCGCCCTAGGACAATTAATTCTATTCCACAATCTAGATACGGAGAAGTTGGAGTGCAAGAAGCAGCATTAGAAAAGATGTTGGATGAAGAATTTGATGTTAAATCTGTAAGAGAGTCAATACGAGAAAACGGATTTTTACCACTTGATAAAATAGTAGTTAGGCCGGTTGGTGAAAAATATGTAGTTGTAGAAGGGAATAGAAGAATTGCGGCTATTAAATCACTATTAAAGCAAATAGATGAAGGAGAGGAAACGCTTAGTTATGAAGAAATCGAGTCTCTTAAGACGCTTAATGTGCTTGTTTTAAACAGCCCTGAAGATTGTATTGAGCATGACCAATGGCTATTACAAGGTATAAGGCATCTATCTGGTATCAAAGACTGGGGGCCTTATCAAAAAGCTAGTTTAATTCATCAAATGTTTCAACAAAATAAATCTCCTCAAGAAATAGCAGCTAGTTTGGGACTTACTGTGGTTATGGTGAACCGCTTCAATCGCACACTGCATGCAATAAAACAAATGGCTGAGGACGAGGAATTTGGACAATATGCTGGTCCGGAACTATTTACTCACTTTGAAGAAGCCTATCGTGTAGTTGGAGTAAGAAACTATCTGGTATGGGATGAAAGTTCTAAGAGATTTTTAAATGAAGAAAGACTAAGAGAATTTTATAGTTGGATAGTTCCTTCTGAAGAATTAAGCGGAGAGCGAAAATTGCCTCGGGGTAAAGATGTTGATTTCTTAGACAGGGTAGTAGTTACTCCATCTGCTATTACAGAACTGAGAGCCACAGGTAAAACAATAAATGACGCGCTGATTAAGCTTGGTCAAGAAGAAGTAGTTGAGTGGAAGCAAAATATTGAGGAGGCCCTCAAAACGTTAGCCAAATTGCCTTTATCGGTAATTGAAGGTTTTCAAGATGTGGATTTTGAACTAATCGATAGGCTAGTTGCAGAAGGACAAAAAAGACAATTACAGGCTCGTGCAGTTCGGGGTGCACATTAAGAAATGAACTTGAACGCTTCTCAAATCGCAGATAAGATTCTATTATACTTGAAATCAACAAAATCTATTAAGTTATATAATGCAATCGAAAGGGCAATCCAAGATGATGGGCCTAAATTGCATATCTCTGAAGTTTCAGACCTGGCAGATAACTATTTAGCAAGAGTAAGAAATCAACTGAATAAAAGACTCAAGCGATGGGAAGAACAACGCTTGCACCCTCAATTCAGATGGGGCGAAATAGATAACGATATTATTTTTTCCTTTTTTGAGCAAGGATTAATAAATGGCGAAGAACCAGATGATGCAAAATATAGGTTGACTGAAGACTTAAAAGATTTACTTAGAAATAGTGACCCAATCGTTTTTGAAAAACTAGGACAGAAATTACTTGAATTCATTGGTGCAGAGAGCTTTACTACACGCTCTTCTAAAGATGAAGGAATTGATTTTGGAGGCATAATTAAAGTTATACCTCCGAAAGGTCAAAGAGATTTTAAGATTACAGAAAGGGTGATTCAAAACTTAACACTTAGATTAGTAGGTCAGGCGAAAAGATACAGAAACGATATTACAGTAAATGAAATTAGAGAGTTACTCGGAACAGGCCATGTTAACATTATTGCAAATTTAGTCCGTAAACATTCTCAAGAAACAGTTGTTCAAAAAATAAGCGACTACTCATTACCACTGATTTACATGTTTATTACTACAAGCGATTTTTCAAGAGATGCTTCCAACTTAGCATCTCATGTCGGAATGATAACTATGAATGGTACTCAGATATCTCAGGCATTACTTCATATGGGAATAGCTTGTAAGAGAAATGCCCAAGGACGATGGGAGGTTGACGAGAAAGAACTTGATAATTGGCTGAAAAGCTAATGCCATGTCAAATAAATGGCTACTGTATCTGTTTGAATAAATCCAGTTCTGACTTACTAATTTCCGGACTCAAAGTTATACGAATGGTTTGTCGCACTTCTTCCAACGACTTACCTGAGGCGCTTAATACATGGCTTGGTTTACTTGAACTACAAGCAGACCCTGAGGATAGTGCAATGTAGTCAGCAAGCTTCTTAAGTAAGAGTTCATTATTCATACCAATAAATTGCAAACTTATTAAACCAGGAATTTTATTTTTTATATCGCTGTTAAACTTAATTTTGCCTGCTAACTTGGTATTGAAGATATCGGTTAAGTAACTTTCTAATTCATCCAAACGTTTCACATTTCGTTCCAAGTTAATAAAAGCGAGTTCAGCAGCTTTCCCTAAGCCAACAATATTATGAACGGCTAGAGTTCCACTACGGTAATTATTTTCCTGACCACCACCGTGAAGAAGTGGGGTTAGTTTAGTATAAATCTCTCTGGTTTGCTTTCTGATTATTGCTGCCCCAATGCCTTTTGGTCCACCGATCTTATGTCCAGACATAGATAAGAAGCGAATTCCTTTTTGTTTCTTCAGATCAATTGGAACCTTTCCAACTACTTGTGTAGCATCAGTGTGAAAGAACAAACCGTTTTTTTCAAAGAGATCTGAAAGTGCAGCTATTGGGTTCAGTGAGCCGATTTCATTATTGCCCCACATAATAGATGTTAAGAGTGGCTGAGTTTGCTCAGTTACTTCTTTTACTTTTTTAGTATCAACTCTCGCGTATTGATCTACATCCATTAATGAAACCTCAAAACCACGCTCCCCTAAGAAATTAAAGGTTTCAATTACGGATGGATGTTCCACCTTAGTGGTTAACATGTATTTATTTGTATTACTTTCGTGACCATAATAATCGGCAACGCCTTTAATAATCATATTGTTGCTCTCTGTTGCACCACTAGTGAAGACAACCTCGTCTGGTTCGCACCCAAGCAACGCTGCAACTTGCTCACGTGCTTTCGCTACGGCCTTTTTTGCATTTTCAGCCAATGAGTAAAATTTACTGGAAGGGTTACCATACTCTTCTTGGAGATAAGGCATCATTGCTTCCAATACTTCAGGGTCAATTTTAGTAGTGGCACTATTATCTAAATACAGCACTTAGATTCCCCTCCTTCATTCTAATTCTATTAGCTTAGTAAGGCTCGGATAAAACGCTCGAAATTGCCAGAGCTCTTATATTCGGCTGCCAGTGAGCGAATTCCACGTTCCAAATGAGCGTTAAAATACCCTGGAAAGTACTCCTCATCTGTTATTTCCTTCTCAGCAGCTTGTGTAATGAGTGCTTTGAAAACATAGTCATACTCTCCAGTTACGGTATTCCGATTAAGCACAAGTCCATCTGAGAAATCTTTAGTAACTGGCACCATTTTTTCTTCAACGCTGCTATTCTTAAGTGAGAGGCTGACGGCATAACGAATTAAAATATTCGGTGTAATCCCTGTTGATGCATGAAGTTGGGTTAGGATTTCTTTAGCATATCTGGAGGTTCGCAAAGTAAAATTCAATGTAATTCACTCTCTTTTCTGAGGTTGAAATAGTGCCCTTTAACAATTCTTGAGCTGTCTAATACCTCATCGAATTCCAAAGTATAGTATCTGGCAGTAATATCTTTTATCAATTCCAATTGTTCAGCAGCGACCTCGGAATCGGTCGTAAACATCAATACTTGATCTCCGCATTTAGGAATAAAATGTTTGATTAAGGCGTTCTTATGATCTTGGTCTAGACGCCCCATTAGTGTATCAAACACAAAAGGTAGCTTCCAACCTGAAACTTTAAACATTGCCCAAATGATAGTAAGCATCAACATTTCCTTTTCGCCAGCAGATAAGCGTTCCTTTGTAATTTCATGTTTATGGCGATTAAATAGATGAAGTTCAAAGGTTAAGTGATCGATATGGATTCGTTCAATGTAACCTCGTTTCCTGAAAAGAGTATTTATCATTTTAGTCGCTTCATTGGCTACATCGTCCAACTTTTTGCGCCACTGTCTTTCTCTGAATCGTTTGCTGACTTGAAGAAGCTTCTCGGTCATAACATAGGAATTCTCTGCCTTGTGGTGTTCACGAATTTTATCCGTAATTTTATTAGAGGAGATCGTATATTGCTGAATAGTATCACATAATTCTTGGATTTCTCTTGCAGCCTGTTCAACAAGCAAACGCAAATTTTCAACGCGCTTTGTTTTTGTTTCAATTTGCTCCAATAAATCCTTAAACTCGCTAGATTGATCATTCTGTTCAATTGCCTTTCGAATTGTCTGAGCTCGAACAAGCAAATCAGCGTTCTGATCGAAAAGCTGAAGATAATGCTTAGGTTCCAACTTTTGAATATGACTAAATAAATTATGAATCTCGCTACGTTGTGCAAAAGAAGCACGATGTAACAATTGAATGTTTTCAGGCTGCATAATGTTTAAAATACCCTTATGTAACTCGTCAATGTCTATTTCTATATTTTGCGACTTGTTTATTTTCTGGAATTTTCCTAAAAGCTCAATTAGCTTGTTTTTTTCTAAAGAGGAAGTAACATATTCGAATGATTCAATGTCCTTCTCTAAATCAAGCTGCTTAACTACTTTTCCTAATAAGTCTCTCGCAATGTGAAAAGGAAGAAAACTACTTGAAAGTGATCGGATTTTTTCAGAGTTAACCTTCCGCTGATTCTCAATTGCATTTACCTCGATAATTAATTCTTGCCTTTTTTCTCTTAATAAGCCGCCATGTGTGTCAAAATCCTTCTTATGTTGCCTAATTGCATCAGTTAAAAGACTAATTTCTTCCTCAGTGATTGAAATATAAGTTTCTTTTTCATTAACTAACTGCTTGAGTGCCAAGGTCTGCTTGTCTAATTCTTCTTGCTCATTAATTTCTTTGGCTGCACTAGCATTCTTTTGAGCATACTGAATTCGATAAGTCTGTAGATCTTTTTCTAGATTCATGAAGAGATCCAAGTTAAAAAGAATTTTTCCCGACTCACTTAGGTATTCAGGGATTTTCTCTTCAGATACTATACGAGAAATATCTTCACCATCAAAGAGACATAGTTCAAAAAGACGAGGAGGCATTTCTTCTCGCAAACGATTTTGGAAGTCTGATGTCTCCAGATTACTCAGTGCTTTTCCGTTTTTAACAACGTAGAAATTCTCTTTGATTTTCTGATGTTTTATTCTCCAACTGCGAGTTAAGGTATATTCGTTTATTTCAAATTCTTCCGTTGAGCTGTAATGAAGAATAATTCGAAAATCAGGATTACTCTCCTCTTTTAAAACTTTACGATTCAAAAGAGAGGAAATCTTACGATAGTAGGGTTCATTTTCGTTTACATATCCATAAGCCATAGAACCAAATAAAGCAATTCTTAGAGATTCTAGGATTGTTGTTTTTCCCGCCCCATTTTTGCCACCAAGTAAAACCACATTGTTTTTCCCATCTGTTCTAAAATCAAAAGTGTTCTGATTGCCAAAGTAAGCTCCGATGTTACAGAGCACTAATTTTGTTATCTGCATAAAGTGCTAGTCCACCTTTATAAGTGCAAGAAGTCTTGTTTCAACGTTTTATCGAATGCCTGGAACAATCCCCGTCTAACTTTAACCCCAGAGTAGTCTATTTCTATAGAAATCAATTGTTTGAGTACGCTTAAGTTCACGCCTTCTTCTTGACACAAAGTTTCAAGGTCGGTAAGCTGATCTTCTTTGAATACAGGGCGATCATCATGATTCCAGTCATAAACTTGGCCGGTTTCTTCTTCTACGATTAATGGCAGACGATCCTCCCATTGCAAATCTTCATGCCAGTATTTACGAATGATTTTAAGTTCTTCAAGACTAATCAATTCGGTAGCCGGATCATGGAGCTCACGGATCTGTTTTTGTGTACGCAACAATTGTCTCAGTATTTCCTCGCGAGCTTTAAGTGTAAATGGGCCAACACCAAAGCGTTTGATTGTCCCATCTTCATCTTCAACAAGAATATTTAATTCTTCGACCGTTGCTAGATTAATATGATTTGCTTCAAGATACTCTTTAAGATCTGACTTTTTTACTATAACTTGTCCTTCTTCTATCTCTTCGTTATAAGGAAGTAGATAAACCTCACCATTCATGCGTTGTTTTTGTCTCTTCGAATGATCCTCTCTGATTTGCACTAAGAAGTTTCTAAATTCATAGAGAGGGCGCAGCCAGTCTACCCCATTATTAATGAAGCCACTTAGGGCTTTATCTTCATTAACGACTGTGCAGGTCCAGCAACCAAAACGACTGTTTCCACATGAGCCGGCACTTTCTTTAACTTCACGATCAACGACCAACGGGCACTCGCTGCTAGAGTTTTGATAAAGTTCAAGTAGTTCATTGTTATCGTCTCCCCAGGGGGATTCATATTGGAGTAGGAATTCCCAAACATCATCAACGTCAAAGCTCCGAATCGGAGCAAAAACAAATGCATTTTTCAAAGTCGAATGACGCATTAACTTTTTTCCTTCAATGGTATGAGACTGCATTACAGCTGCACGTGTTGAGCTTTCGGAGTCGCGGACACCAAGAAGCATTACAACTTCGCCAAATTGATCGACCTTATCGAGAATAAAACGATTTGCTGGCTCAATTTTTAAACGGTCAGTACACCATCTGAATTTCTGACGAGGTGTTGGATAACCTTTACCAATAATGGATGTCCAAAAGGTTTGTTCAACTTTAGGTCGAACCTTTTGGGTTTCAATAGGGAGACCCGCCCCCAATGCCTTTTCTTGAATACGGCCTAGCGTACGGGTAATTTTATCTATTATAAGTGGTGTTTCTACTTGAGTATCAGAAGAAATTACATATACTTTTTTATGTAACTCGGAGGGATTTAGTTCTTGAAGTGCTTGGAAGACAAGCTGAACCACGGCAGTAGAGTCTTTACCTCCGCTAAAACCAACAACCCATGGACGCTCGTCCATCATATAAACTTCTTTAACCAGTTCTTTGGCTTCTATAAATTTGGTGCCTGTATTAAAGATATTAAGTCCTAAGTTACCCATTTGGAGAAGCCTCCTTAAATCTGCTTTCAATTTTCTGTTCTTGTTCAGTGAGCGGGAGGAGAATTTTGGACTTGATCTGGTTTGCGGTTAGCTGAATAGTTTCACTATTTTTGTTAATGCGACCAGTACTGCTATAAACACGCCCTTGCCAGTCCGTCTTATTTTCGCGGTTCCAATCTATTCCCTTAAGTTTTTTAACATATGATTGCCACTCATCTGGATGATAAACATAAAGATAATAACCGATAATACCAAGAGACTCTAAAAAGATTCCGTGAGCGACGACTGAATGAACACGTAATTCTCTTGGTGAGATCTTCTTTTTTAGAACATCCTGCCACTCTGGGATCGAGGAACATAGTACTTTCCAAAATGCAGTGACAAATTCTTTCTCCTGTTCTGAAATCATCTCTCCTTTACGTTTGTTAATTAAGCGGGCAGTCGTATTAAAAATGTGGTTTAACGCGAAAAGCTTTGGTGAATTTTTAGACAAAGATACCTTTTCACGATCCGTATAACGTTCCAGCAAAGGAATATCTGATAGTAAACTTTTTGTGATAAGGGATAGCTGGTCCCTGTGGTCATAAAGAATCCCGATTGAAGATGTGGTATTAACGGCATGACGGTTTAAATCAGAGAACATTTGTTGAGAGCGAGTGAGTCCCAAATCATGAAAAAAGACCACTGAAATCGTCTCATCTCCAAGCTCGGGAGAGATTCTCAGGGCTTCTTCAATTGCGGCTCTGCGATGTTGACCATCATTAATCAAGAATTTAGAATCAAGAGAGATTGTTAGATATCCGATATCTTTTAACTCTTCAGAGGCCTCTTTAAAATCCATATCTCCGTCTACAGATGCAGTTAAGGACGAGAAAATATAGTCCTTGGGGTTTTCTAAAATATAGTTGGTGATATCAGGTATTCGTGACTTGTTCATTAGACGCTGTGCCCTGTATTCAGCAGGAATTTCATCCTCATCGAATAGAAATATCTTAGGAATAACACGTAATGGACACATGACAGTATAGAACTCTCTCCCAGCTTGAAGCCCTCTCAAAGCAGGAAAGGTATAACTGAAGTTCATCAGCATTCTCCTCAATTACGTACGTAATAGTTGGCTTTGTATATGTATTTTATCTTAGTGCGAACAAATGTTCAACTAGAAAAAGTGAAATAATGTAACGATCCTGCCAATGTTAAAGAACAATCACATATAAAAAGCTGGTTCCTTCGAACCCGCCCTTAATCCATCCGAAACACCTTCCCCTTCGGCACGAACGGCAGGTGCTGGCCCTTGGGGATCAGGAACGCGTGCTCCCGGTGGATGCGCAGCCGGTCACAGTAGCCGTCCGTTATGATCAATAACGGGCCGGACTTTGGAAAGTCCCCGGCATGCTCCAGCAGATCGATGGCCGGCTGGAGGATGGTGCCGCCCCGGCCCTTGACGGACACGCGGTCCGCGATGACTTCCGGGGCGATATAGCCCTGGTCGTACACGGCCGCGTCGCAGAAGATGACGCGCACAAGCGGAACATCCCTGGCCATGCTGTAGCTTGCAATGGCCCCGAGAGCCTTGCCCAGCAGCTTGGTGTCCATGGAGCCGGAGGTGTCCAGGACGACGCCGAAGGTGCGTCCGTCTTCGTCGCCGGAATCCGGAACCCAGCGGGGGCGCGGGATATCCGGCGTGGAAGATTGTCTGCGGCTGATCCGAGAATAGGTGCGGACCTTCTCCAGCGGCGAGAAGTAGTGATCGAACCACTTCGCCAGCTCGACATCCCAGAGAATCGGCGGCTGGGAGAGCGCACGGATTTCCTCAATCAGGCCGGCGGGAAGGAGGCCGCGATTCTGGTCGTAATGGTAATCCAGTCCCTGGCCTAAGCAGTTTCGGTAAAATTCATCGAGCGTCAGGCCGTCATTCCGCTCCCACCAATCGGGTACGCGCGGAGGCAGAATATCGCCCATGCCGACTCCCCGGAATGTGGCGACCTTGCGGTACAGCCGCATATCGGTAACGATGCGGTCATAGACCGACTCCGCCGACAACCCTTTCATCTCCGGATCATGAAGTCCTCCGATCCTCGGAAACGCCCCCAGTCCCATTACCATCAGCCACTGATTAATCACATAATCACAGGCGACATTCCACAGGTACGGGTCGCGTCCCTCGGCGCGGGCATGATGCCTTA
>RCUO01000487.1_pt1 | contig 19741 bp, 17 predicted proteins | sample 2166161 | NCBI WGS metagenome assembly RCUO01 (sample SAMN09932617, study PRJNA488358) | compost metagenome | feature: garden; material: soil; isolation source: compost soil in cyclohexanecarbonitrile-enriched culture | place: Germany: Experimental Botanical Garden Goettingen | collected 2016-01-27 | reverse complement strand
GTTCCGACCATCAGCCACGCCACCACCATGGTAAAGGCCAGCACCAGCGCCGACGGACGGGTCAGAATACCGAGGATAATCAGGATCGGGGCCAGCACTTCCCCCACCAGCACCCCGTAGGCAATAAAGCCCGGGAGCCCCTTCGCCGCCAGCATCCCGGCAATACCACCGACCCCATCGATGGCTTTGTGCATGCCATGAAACAGCATCAATCCCCCTACCGCCAGACGTAACAACAGCTTACCGAAATCGTCGTGCGTTAGCGTTTTATTAACAGCGATTAACAATGATTTAACCATTTGAATTGATTCCTGTTTTTATTCTGTGTCGCACCACAATATGACGAAATGTTGCTCAATGAAAGCAGCTATTAATGAGGGGGACGCCTTTACCGGGCATGGCGGTGAGTTTCATCTAAGCTTGTTAGCGTGATCACAATCAGGAGACGGACAACCATGAAACAAACCGTGGCAAACTACATTGCGAAAATGCTTGAACAGGTCGGCGTAAAACGGATCTGGGGGGTGACCGGCGATTCGCTCAACGGCCTGAGCGACAGCCTGAACCGGATGGGCACCATCGACTGGATGCCCACCCGCCATGAAGAGGTCGCCGCCTTTGCCGCCGGGGCAGAAGCACAGTTAACCGGCGAGCTGGCGGTCTGCGCAGGCTCCTGCGGACCGGGTAACCTGCATCTGATTAACGGCCTGTTTGACTGCCATCGCAACCACGTCCCGGTACTGGCGATTGCGGCCCATATTCCGTCGAGCGAAATTGGCAGCGGCTATTTTCAGGAGACGCATCCTCAGGAGCTGTTCCGTGAATGCAGCCACTACTGCGAACTGGTGTCGACGCCGGAGCAGATCCCGCAGGTGCTGGCCCTGGCCCTGCGCAACGCTATTCTGAACCGCGGCGTGTCGGTAATCGTGCTGCCCGGCGACGTCGCCCTGCAGGCGGCGCCGGAAAGCGCCAGCAGCCACTGGTACCCGGCCCCGCCGCCGGTCGTCATTCCTGCTCACGCCGAGCTGAAGAAACTGGCGCAGCTGCTGCGCTATTCCAGCAATATCGCCCTGCTGTGCGGCAGCGGCTGTGCGGGAGCCCATGAGGAGCTGCTGGAATTTGCCGGCACCCTGAAAGCGCCAATTGTTCACGCTCTGCGCGGCAAAGAGCACGTGGAATACGACAACCCCTTTGATGTGGGGATGACCGGGCTGATCGGCTTCTCGTCCGGGTTCCACACCATGATGAACGCCGACACGCTGGTGCTGCTCGGCACCCAATTCCCGTATCGCGCCTTCTACCCCTCTGACGCCAAAATCATTCAGATCGACATCAACCCCGCCAGCATCGGCGCGCACAGCAAAGTGGACATGGCGCTGGTGGGCGACATCAAGGCCACGCTGAGTGCCCTGCTACCGCTGCTTGAGGAGAAAACCGAGCGTAAGTTTCTCGATAAAGCGCTCAGCGACTATCGCGATGCGCGTAAAGGGCTGGACGACCTGGCGAAGCCGGGCGACAAAGCCCTGCATCCGCAGTACCTGGCGCAGCAGATCAGCCACTACGCCGACGAAGATGCCATCTTCACCTGCGACGTGGGCACCCCCACCGTCTGGGCCGCCCGCTACCTGAAAATGAACGGCAAGCGCCGCCTGCTGGGCTCGTTCAACCACGGTTCGATGGCCAACGCCATGCCGCAGGCGCTGGGAGCAAAAGCCACCGCGCCTGACAGGCAGGTGGTGGCGATGTGCGGCGACGGCGGTTTCAGCATGCTGATGGGCGATTTCCTGTCGGTAGTGCAGATGAAGCTGCCTGTCAAAATTATCGTCTTCAATAACAGCGTGCTGGGCTTTGTAGCGATGGAGATGAAGGCCGGGGGCTACCTGACCGACGGCACCGATCTGCACGACACTAACTTCGCCCGCATCGCCGAAGCCTGCGGCATCACCGGCATTCGGGTCGAGAAAGCGTCCGAGGTAGATGACGCGCTGCAGCGGGCCTTTACCACCGACGGCCCGGTGCTGGTGGACGTGGTGGTCGCCAAAGATGAATTAGCCATTCCGCCGCAGATCAAGCTCGAACAGGCGAAGGGCTTTAGCCTGTATATGCTGCGCGCCATTATCAGCGGACGCGGTGACGAAGTTTTGGAACTGGCAAAAACCAACTGGCTCAGGTAAAACAATCGGCATCGCCTTTAAAATAATAAGGAAATGCCATGATTGATTTACGCAGCGATACCGTTACCCGCCCGACGCAGGCCATGCTCAATGAAATGATGGCCGCGCCGGTCGGGGATGACGTTTACGGCGACGACCCAACCGTTAATGGACTCCAGCGCTATGCTGCCGAACTGAGCGGCAAAGAGGCGGCGCTGTTCCTGCCGACCGGGACTCAGGCCAACCTGGTGGCACTGCTCAGCCACTGCGAGCGCGGCGAAGAGTACATCGTCGGCCAGGGGGCGCATAACTACCTGTACGAAGCCGGCGGCGCGGCGGTGCTCGGCAGTATTCAGCCCCAGCCTATCGATGCGGCCCCGGACGGCTCTCTGCCGCTGGACAAAGTGGCCGCTAAAATCAAAGCCGACGATATCCACTTCGCCCGCACTAAATTACTGAGTCTGGAAAATACCCATAACGGCAAAGTGCTGCCGCGCGAGTACCTGAAAGCGGCGTGGGAGTTTACCCGCGAGCGCAAGCTGGGACTGCACGTCGACGGCGCGCGTATCTTTAACGCCGTGGTGGAGTATGGCTGCGAGCTGAAAGAGATTACCCAGTACTGCGACTCGTTCACCATCTGCCTCTCCAAGGGACTGGGTACACCGGTCGGCTCCCTGCTGGTGGGCGATGCCGACTACATCAAGCGCGCCAATCGCTGGCGTAAAATGACCGGCGGCGGCATGCGCCAGGCCGGTATCCTCGCTGCGGCGGGCCTTTATGCTCTGAAAAACAACGTCGCCCGTCTGAAAGACGATCACGACAATGCCGCATGGATGGCTACCCAGCTGCGCGAGATCGGTGCCGATGTGATGCGTCACGATACCAACATGCTGTTTATCCGCGTCGGCGACGACAACGCCGCTGCGCTGGGCGAGTTTATGCAGGCCCGTGGTGTGCTGATCAACGCCTCCCCGGTGGTGCGCCTGGTGATGCATCTGGACGTCAACCGTGACCAGCTTGCCGATGTGGTTGCCCACTGGCAGGCATTTTTACAGCGCTAAGGAGCTAAACGTGCCGCAACGTATTCTGGTGCTGGGTGCCAGCGGGTATATCGGTCAGCATCTGGTGACGGCGCTGAGTCAGCGCGGGCATCATGTACGGGCGGCGGCACGCAACGTTGAACGCTTGCAGAAGCAGAACCTGCCCAACGTCACCTGCCATGCCATCGATCTCAACTGGCCGCAGGATCTGGCTGCCCTGCTGGAGGGCGTCGAGACGCTCTATTATCTGGTCCACAGCATGGGCGAAGGGGGCGATTTTATTGCCCACGAGCGCCAGGTGGCGATGAACGTGCGCGACGTGCTGCTGGAGACCCCGGTTAAACAGGTGATTTTCCTCAGCTCCCTGCAGGCCCCCGAGCATGAACAATCCGACCATCTCCGCGCCCGCCAACTGACCGCCGAGACGCTGCGCAGCGCCGGTATTCCCCTGACCGAGTTGCGGGCCGGGATCATCGTCGGCGCAGGCTCTGCCGCCTTCGAAGTGATGCGCGATATGGTCTATAACCTGCCGGTGCTGACCCCGCCGCGCTGGGTACGATCCCGCACCACGCCGATTGCGCTGGAGAACCTGCTTCACTATCTGGTGGAACTGCTGGACCATCCGGCCACGGAGCACCGGGTGCTGGAGGCCGCCGGGCCCGAAGTACTGAGCTATCAGCAGCAGTTCGAACACTTTATGCAGGTGAGCGGACGCCGCCGCTGGCTGATCCCCATCCCCTTCCCGACCCGTTGGATCTCGGTGTGGTTTTTAAACGTCATCACCTCGGTGCCGCCGACCACCGCTAAAGCGTTAATTCAGGGGCTGAAGCATGACCTGCTGGCGGACGATCGCGCGCTGCGGGCGCTGATCCCACAGCAGTTGATCCGCTTCGACGACGCGGTCCGCAACACGCTAAAAGAAGAAGAGAAGCTGGTGAACTCCAGCGACTGGGGTTACGACGCCCAGGCCTTTGCCCGCTGGCGGCCAGAGTACGGCTATTACCCGAAGCAGGCGGGCTGTACGGTAAAAACGTCCGCCAGCCTGAGCGCCCTGTGGCAGGTGGTGAATCAGATTGGCGGCAAAGAGGGCTACTTCTTTGGCAACGCCCTGTGGCAGACCCGGGCGATGATGGATCTGCTGGTCGGGCATAAGCTGGCAAAAGGCCGTCCGGCGGCGCCCTGGCTGCAAACCGGCGATACGGTCGACAGCTGGAAGGTGATTATCGTCGAGCCGGAGAAGCAGCTGGCGATGCTGTTTGGCATGAAAGCGCCCGGGCTCGGGCGGCTGTGCTTTACGCTGAAGGACAAAGGTACGCATCGGGAGCTGGACGTGCGCGCATGGTGGCACCCCCACGGCATGCCGGGGCTGTTTTACTGGCTGCTGATGATCCCGGCGCACCTGTTTATCTTCCGGGGGATGGCGCGGCGTATTACGCAACGCGCAGAACAGTACCCAGAAAAAGTCTGATTAAAACGCCGAATCTTTCACGTTTCCCATTGCATACAGGCGTAATTCACGGAAGAATGCGCACGAAATTCTTTTCTACACAGTGGATCGATATGAAGGTACTGGTTACCGGCGCCACCAGCGGCTTAGGCCGAAACGCGGTCGAGTTTTTGCGCAATAAAGGCATCAGCGTGCGGGCCACCGGCCGCAACGAAGCGATGGGCACCTTGCTGCAAAAAATGGGCGCAGAATTTGTCCATGCCGACCTGACGGAACTGGTCTCTTCGCAGGCAAAAGTGATGCTGGCCGGTATCGATACCCTGTGGCACTGCTCCAGCTTTACCTCTCCGTGGGGGACGCAGCAGGCCTTCGATCTGGCTAACGTGCGCGCCACCCGCCGTCTGGGCGAGTGGGCCGTAGCCTGGGGGGTGCGTCACTTCGTGCATATCTCCTCCCCGTCGCTCTATTTTGACTACCACCACCATCGCGGTATTCAGGAAGACTTCCGCCCGACGCGCTTCGCCTGCGAGTTTGCCCGCAGCAAAGCCGCCAGCGAAGAGGTTATCGATCTACTGGCTCAGTCGAACCCGCATACCCGTTTTACGGTACTGCGCCCGCAAAGCCTGTTTGGCCCGCACGATAAGGTGTTTATTCCGCGCCTGGCGCAGATGATGCACCACTACGGCAGCGTCCTGCTGCCGCGCGGGGGTGATGCGCTGGTGGACATGACCTACTTCGATAACGCCATTCACGCCATGTGGCTCGCCAGCCAGAGCCAGTGCGACAGTCTGCCGTCCGGACGAGCGTACAACATCACCAACGGCGAACCGCGCTCGCTGCGCAGCATTGTGCAGAAGCTGATTGACGAGCTGAACATTCACTGCCGGATCCGCTCGGTGCCCTACCCGATGCTGGATATCATTGCCCGCAGCATGGAGAGGCTGGGTAACAAGGCGGCCAAAGAGCCCGCGCTGACCCACTACGGGGTGTCGAAACTGAACTTTGATTTTACCCTTGATACGCGACGCGCCGAGAGTGAACTCGGCTATACACCCCTGGTGACGCTGGATGAAGGCATTGAGCGCACCGCCGCCTGGCTGCGGGATCACGGTAAGTTACACCGCTAACAAACTAAAACGGCAACCCGAAGGTTGCCGTTTTGCTTTTACAGCGCGGTCCAGGCGTCTGCCCATGCCAGGCCTACGCCCGGTTCATAGTATGCCGCTGCACTGTTACACCATCCACTGTACGGGAACGGTTTACACTGGAACAGCTTGCCGTGGTTATTCACGATGTCACCGGCGTTAAACTTGCTGGTAGCGCTCCATGCAGGGTAGCTGCCAGACGTCTCTTCGTCCGGAGATGCCGCTTTCGCATTCACGTTCAGCAGGTAAGTGGTGGTGTCGCTCAGCTCGCCATCGCTGACGGTCAGGCTTAATTCATACTGCCTGGCTGTAGCTGCTTCCGGCGCGTCGAAAGTCACCACCGCTTTATCTTCGCCGCTGACAGTCTGGCCATCCTGAGAACGCCAGGTGTAGGTCAGTTTATTGCCGTCTTCATCGGTAGAGCCTTCCGCACTCAGGGAAACCTTCGCGCCAGCGTCTACTGCACCGATCGGGCCCGCGATATGCGCAACTGGCGCATGGTTAGCGACTGGCGGTGTGACATCATCCGGTGGCGTGGTGTCGTCCGGTGGGGTGGTGTCGTCCGTTGGGGTGATGCTGGAGCCGTCATCGTTCACGATGTTGACGTTATAGAACTTCTGCACGCACTTCGTGTAGTCACCTTCTTTGAACGCGCTGAACGGCGTCTGGTAGCCCACCAGTTGGCAGGAGTAAGTTTTGCCGTCTGGCGTATCCGCGCTCCATCCCCAGTCCTGTTCCCAGTAGATTTTCAGTGCACCAGCGCCGCCTTCATCGAACTGCTTCATGTTCGCGCAGCCCAGTACTTCATCTTCCGGAACGGGTACCTTCAGGTAGTTGGCGAGCTCTTTGTAGTACTTGATACGGTTCTGAGACTGGGCGATTTCCGTCGGGCCGCCGCACTCGACGCCACCATTGATGATCTGGGTGGTTACACCAAAGCCCGGGACCAGTCCGTTCGCTTTATCGTGATCGTTCGGCTGCCAGGTACCGTCGATAACCTGCAGCATGCTCGGCTTAGGCGGTTGCGGGTAGGCGAAGAAGAAGATCGCACTCGCCAGGTTCAGCCAGGTGTCAGCCACCAGTTCCGGTTTATCCAGCAGCGTGCGGACATCGCCAAACATCGCTTCCGAGAACGGACCGTAGTTATAGTTGTAAGAGAGCTGTTTTGCACCGCGACCAAAGTAGCTCAGGAAATCACCGTCTTTGTCTTTACCGCACGGCCAGGTCTGCCCCTGCCAGATATCCGGGTTACATTCGCCGTTGTAGCCGCCTTTCTGGCCTTCGGTCCAGCCCATTTCACGCACGTAAACCAGCGCCTGACGCCATTCCGCTTCAGGGCGCCAACTTTCATGCCCCCCGGTTTCCTGGGCGAAGTGGGCAAACATCGTGGCCAGTTCTTTACGGCAGATAGACTCACTATTGCGACCGTCATTATAGGTGTCGCACAGCGCCGGGAATTTACCCACGGCTTTCAGGAAGTTGCTGTAGCTGTAGTCCTTGGCGCGCAGTGGGAAAAGATATTCCCAGTCACTGGCTTTAACAATGCCTTCTACACGCTTCACGTTAGCAGGGTTTGCCGCCCGGCCAGGCTCAATTAGCTCAACCTGACTGTTATCGAGGGTGCGGATCGTTGCCTTCACCGACTGCATCAGCGGGAAGTTAGTCAACTCTTGCTCTTTCTTCGCAAGGTCGCTGGCCTTCATGGTGTAAGGTTCGGTGCTGTCCGCTTGCAACATAGCTGCCTGCGCCATAACGGGCGCCACGCATGCTGCAGCAATGAGAACGCTCAGTAATGTCCTTTTATTCATCTCAATTTTTCCTGTTGTAAACCATATAACAAATTCCATCCCGATTTATATATTGATCCTTTAATAAATAAATCCGGCGATGTTTCCTTTTTATTTTGTGAAGCACACCAGCCTGGTATGCTTCACAAAAAAGTAAGGATCTCGTTACTGATATTTCATCCGCTGATAGTGCTGATATTTAACCCAGACTTTGCGGGCATATAACCTGCGCTGCGGGGAGTTTTCTTTTTTCAATCCAGCGTTATAAGCGCCTACCGCTTCCCAGTTATAGCCATACACTTTGATCATGTCGGCGAGGATTGATGCACCCACCATAATCGAGGTGCAGGGCTGGGTTATTAATCGGTACTCATCAATGCCTTTGCGTGCCAGCTCAGGGAAGTGGGAGCTATTAATCTGCATTAAACCTACATCGCGTGAACCATCGTCGTTACGGCCTATCGCGTAGGGATTAAGCCCGGACTCAACTTGTGCAATTGAAAATAATAAATACGGGTCAATGTGATAATTGTGTGCGGCCCTGTCCCAACAATTTGCCCATGCGCTTTGACTTAATAACAGTAACAGCAAAATAAAGCGTTTCATTTCTTCACCCATGCAGGTATTTACTTGTTCTTCTTGCCCTCCTGTCTATTTGAAAGCACTGACCGCCCCCGCAGTGGTTGACGGTCAGTTATTGCGGGCGAATATCACGCCCGCAATACGCGATGAAGAAGATTACTGACAGTCTGTTGCTGCGCCCTCTTTCACCCATACATCGCTGTGGGCTGGGTTGTCACCACGGGTCCACCATTTCGCACGGTAAACAAAACCTTCATAGGTGGTGGTGTCGCCGCCGTTATAAACCATCTCAGCACGCCAGTTGAACTTCACATTGCTGACCAGTTCCCAGGCGCCTTCACCTAAGGCAGGCTGATTACCCTGAGTCCAGTACTTCGCTTTCCAGACCAGGTGGTCGAAGCTGACGGTATCGCCAGTGTTGTAGACTTTGCTGGCTTCCCACGCCGCATATTTGCTGGCGTTAGCATCCACTGGTGCATCACAGCTACCCTTGCTGTCGCCTTCATCAGGCGGCGTAACATCGTCTGGCGCTTTCGGAGTAACAATCACCTGGACGTTAGACAGCACGCTGGTCTTGCCATCGCTGACGGTCACGCTCAGGGTTGAGCTTGTCTCAGAAGTCACGTCCGGTGCGGTAATACGAACGTTGGCAGTATCAGTGCCGGTCGCGTTCATATTTGCCGGTACGTTCCAGCTGTAGGTCAGCGCATCGCCATCCGGATCGTTTGCCTGCACGTGCAGAGACTGGGTCTGACCAGACTCGAGAGTGACGGCCTCCAGCGGATTGACAACAGGTGCCTGGTTCGCTTTTGGCGCCTTATTCACAACCTGTACGTCAGCGGTGCTGCTAAGACCTTTTGCATCGGTCACGGTCAGACGGAATGCCAGTGTCTGGTTAGCGGATACTGCCGGTGCGTTAAAGGTCGCTTTGGCTGAAGTGCTGTTGGCGAGAGCCACCGTCGCACCCGCCGTCTGCGTCCACCGGTAAGTCAGGGCGTCGCCATCCGGATCGGAAGAGGCAGAACCATCCAGCATAACGGTAACCGGACCTGTCACAGCCTGGTCAGACGCCGTCGCTACCGGGGCATGGTTGGTGATAACAGGCTCATCATCGGAAGGCGTTCCGCTGCCCAACAGGCTTTCGTTCATCGCGTTCAGAATGTCGCCGTTATCCGCTTCAATAGACCAGGCGAACAGACCACCCAGATTTTTGTCCAGAACATACTTACCTTTCGCATGAACGGAACGTGCATCGTCATAGCTCAGCAGTTCACCGGTGGTTTTGTTGAACAGATAAGGCGCTTCAGCTGCGGCGTCGTATTTGTACTCCCAGCCTGGCTTGCCTTTCATCTGGTTGGCAATCGCGCGGTAATCAACGATCCCGGGTTCCCAGGTTCCAGGAATTTTGCCGGTGGCAGTACCGGTAAATGGATTGTCGCCCGTGTAACCATGGACGCCAGTCCAGCCGCGACCATACATTGCCGCGCCCACGACGATTTTGCCCGGCTGGACATTCTGGGCGAGCATCGCTTTAACCGCGTTATCGGTGGTGTAGTTGGTATCCGGTTTCCAGGAAGCGCCGTACAGCGCCGTCTGATGGCCCAGGTCGGTGTTGCTCCATCCGCCGTAGTAGTCATAGCTCATCAGGAAGATATGGTCGACATATTGCTGTACGGTGGTGTAGTCAGCGTCTTCAATCTTATCGACGCCCGAGCCGATTGCGCTGGTCAGCTCGTAAGTCCGGCCGGTTTCAGCGGACAGCTCGTTAAGCATGGCGCGCAGTTCTCGCATCAGTGCGGTATACGTGGCTTTATCGGTCTGCGGATTGCCCAGACTGGTATTCTCGCCGCCGCCGCCCGGGAATTCCCAGTCGATATCAACACCATCGAATACTTTCCAGGTTTTCAGGAACTCTTTAACGGAACCGACGAAACGGTCACGCAGGACTTTGTTGTCCATATGATAGAACGGATCGGAAAGGGTCCAGCCGCCCACGGAAGGCAGAACTTTCAGGTTCGGGTTGGCTTTTTTCATCGCCATCAGCTGGCCGTAGTTGCCTTTGTACGGCTCGTCCCAGCCGGTCACACCCTGCTGTGGTTTTTGCAGTGCAGCCCATGGGTCATGGATAGCGACGGTGTAATCCTGACGACCTGCGCAGGCACGCTTCAGGGATTCCAGCGCACCGGTAGATTTGGCGCTGTCGTTGATACCATCGCCGCCGCAGATTGGAATAAAGCCGTAAAGGATGTGGTTGAGGTTGGCAACCGGGATTTTGTCCACGCTGAAGTTACGGTCATACACACCCCACTCTGGGAAGTAGGCCGCAACCACTTTATCGGTATGCGTAGCAAAGGCTTTGTTATTCTCGTGCAGCGTGGTGGTCAGGGGCAGCAGGTGGCTACCATCCGTATCCGCAACAATGATTAACTTGCTGGCGCTGGTGCTACAGCCGCTGTTGTTACATACCTGTACCTGCTCCTGGTAACGGCCGCCTTTCTTGACCTTAAAGGTTGCAGAACCCGCCATGCCGCCCGCGCCAGACCAGACCTCTTTACCATCCAGCAGCACTTTCGCCGACGTCGGTGCATCGCCGCTCCAGACGTTCCACTCCACTTTAACATTTGCGCCATCGTGAACGGTTACCAGGGAGTTATAGTCCTGCGCTGATTGACTCACTTCAACAATGGAAAACTTATCATTGCCACTGGTCAATGAGGGCACACCTGGGACGGCTGCAAATACAGGGCTGACCGCCGCCGCCACAAAAAGCGCCAGATATTTAGGCTTCATAAATTTCATTTTCATTCCCGATAATTTATTTGTGAAATTAAAAACATGTCTTCCTTAAACATGAAATAAAACCAGCATACATTGAAAAAATTAAATACATTGCCACTTGAAATGTTTTTAATACTTTCAGTTAACCTCAACAAAAAGATGAGTAATGCATGCAGTTCATAACCTAAAGAGTATTTGAAAAAGAATTATCACTCACGTCATTCCCTTATCGAAAAAATATCAAAAATCATTTGACAGATTATTAAGGGGGTGAGCGAGTAACTTTGCAAAATAAAGGTAATAACACCCGCAACAGCCAGGGCGGGGCCAAAAGGAATGGACGCTGCTTTGTTGTTCGATTTTATAAAGAGGCAATACCCGGCAATGCCCGTTAACGACGCCAGTAATATTACGCTGGGCAGCGCCTGCCAGCCGCACCAGGCCCCCAGTGCCGCCAGCAGCTTGAAATCGCCGTAACCCAGCCCTTCACGGCCGGTCACCAGACGAAACGTCCAGTACAGGAGCCAGAGAAAGAGATAGCCCACCACGGCACCGACAATGGCGTCGCTCAGGGGCAGCGTCGGATGAGCGAGCTGAACCAGCAGCCCGGTCCAGAGCAGAGGTTGCGTCAGACAGTCCGGCAGCAGCAAATGCCGTAGGTCAATGAGAGCCAGCGGCAGCAAAAAAGCGCTTAACAGCCAGAGTGAAAACAGCGTCGGGATGTCCGGGAGAAACCAGGCCGTGGCGCCAAAAAACAGGAAGGTAAAAGCTTCGAGTAACCATAAGCGCAGCGGGATGGCGCTGCCGCAGTGGTAGCAGCGCCCGCGCAGCGCCAGCCAGCTCACCAGCGGGATATTTTCCCACCAGGCTAATTCATGCTGGCACGACGGGCAGTGCGAGGCCGGAAACAGCAAGTTGATCCGCGCCTCATCGTCGAGCAACATCGGCGGGATCCGCTCTGCCACTACGCCGAGAAAGCTGCCGATAATCGTGCCGAAGAGCGCACTCATCAGGCTGAACAGTGCCGGACTGCTCTCCCGAAGCAGGGCAAAGGCTGTCATGCCGCTTTTTTCCAACTGAGCTGGAGCTCAGCCCTGACGTCACGCTGATGATCGACAGGCGTCAGCTTCATCTTCTCCAGCCGGATACCCGAGACGGCGTTAATTTCTCGCAGCCAGTTTTTTAGCGCATTAATCTCCACCCGGGGCACAATAAAGGACAACGACTGCCCTTCCTGACGCACGTCATTCAGCGGCAGCTGAATTTCCCGGGCGCTGTTTTCAACCACGCTGCGCGGATTATCGGTTTTTGTTTGTTGCACCTGGAGATGATTTTTATTAATTTCGCCGCGCATCCAGGTCAGGGTTTCTGTCTGGCGCTTTAGCGTGGACTGGCTATTTTTAATCATATTATCCAGCGGAACCATGCCAGCGTAATAAACGACGGCGCAACAGAGTGCCGCGCCGCAGAATTTCATCAGTTGCTTTTCGCGGGCAGAGTAAGTCTGATACCGCGCTTTAAGTTGTTCGACACGCTCTTTCATTTATGTTTCCCGGTGATCATGGCAGTAAAGGGGGCGACCGTTGAAACCGGCTGCAGCGAAAAGTCAAAATCCGCACGGGTCTGTTCAATGAAGTTCTGTAGCGAGGCGCTGTTTTCACTGCTTACGCCAATCGTCCAGCTTTTTTGCGTACTGTCATAATCCAGCAGGTTAACCTCTATACCCGGAACCGCCTGCTTCGCTTTATTCAGATCGTCCATTTGCAGAAAGACGCCCTTAGTGACCTTCTTCAGGTTCTGACCAAAGTGATACTTAATATTGCTTTGCTGCCGCAGGCTGGGGAAATGATACTGATAGACCGTGACAATCTCCTGCTGCAGCTGGTTTTCCTGCTGCACCAGCATCAGGGCCATCGCCAGTCTCGGCCCCAGCAGCAGCCCGACGCTGAGCAGCGCCAGCGCCACCATCAGCCCTTTCAGCCCTTTGGGCATGCCGCCTCCAGTGCCGCTGGGGTTAAACTCGCCGTGCAGCATGTTGGCCCGGCAGGCCTGCCACTGCGGCTGGATCAGCTGCAATGGGTGCTGCCAGGGTAAGGATTCATCCACCGTGACCCCATAAGGCGCCTCACCATAGCAGCGCACCTCCCCGGCCCCGGTTTTCTGCATCAGCAGCGGCAGCAGCGAGGCGTCGACTTCACAGGCGCTGGCCGGTGAAAAGCGCAGCCAGTAGCTCTCATCCAGCGATACCAGGGTGCTTCCCCCTTCAGCGACCGGCAGCAGCCAGGCATCAGGCAGCGCCTGCACCACCTTCAGCCCGGCCTGTTGAAAGCGGGCGATCCAGTCGCGTAAGCGCTGCGCATCAATGGCGACAGCATCCACTTCCCGTCCTTTTTTACACAGCACCGTCCAGTGCAGGTCGTCGACGTCGCCTATCAGCGTCTCCTCCGCCATCCACGAGAACGGCGACGTCTGGGGGCTGAGCCCTTTCGTTGGCAGAGAGAAGTGACGGAAGATCATCTCGCCAACGGGCAGCAGCAGACAAACATGCGACGCCAGCGGATGGTCCGCGAGGGTGTCCAGTGCCGCCATGCCCGGCAGAGAATTCACCTGCTGGCTGCCGGATTCGCACCACGCAAGCGTCCCGTCCTCGCGGCTATCGGGACGAATAAACAGTATTTTTTTCATCGGTATCGGCTTTTGTTATTCAATCATTCGGTAACGACGTTGCCACGTGACGATTTCGCCCGCTTCGCTGTTCACCTGAAGCTGGCTGACCACGCGCAGCGTTAAATCGTCGGTGTTACCGGTGTAGTTAACCCGGAAGTAGCGACTGTTAACGGCCACTGCTTCGGCAACCTGTGTTAAATCGTCTTTCAGCTGCGGGAAGTCTTGCTCCAGCGCCTTACTGAAAGCCTCAACGTTTTCCCATCCCGCCTCCGGACGCGCCGCGAGCAGTCGGGCGGCGTCATCCTCCGTCAGTTTTCCCACAAACAGCGCCGCCAGCAGTTTTGCCTGCTCAGGCTTAAGGGTATTGACGTTGATCTTGCTGCTGGCATCCGGCAGGGCGCACAGCAGCCCGCTGACTTTGGCGTATGCCGCCGCCGGAAACGCAGGCAGTAACCTGATTTCGCTGATGTTGCGCATCATCTGGTTGGCGGGTAACCGCGCGGGCTGCACGCCTGCCCAGGCATCGCTCTCCTGGGCCGCTTTCAGCGTGGTGCTGTCGCCGTCCAGGTAGTCCACTAACTGCTGATAGACCTGCTCAGCGGTGAGCTGATCCAGACCCGCGTCAGCCAGCAGTTGCTCAACCGTCAGCTGTTTACGGGGTTTTTCGGGGGGAGTTGACGCGACCGGATCCTTCGCCGCCTTCTCCTCAGCGAGCAGGTTATTGACGTTGAAACAGTCCTGCGCATCCTCGACCTGGCTCAACACCGTGTAATATTCCCCCTGCGTCTCAAGGGGCTGATGCCACTCACCGTCCGGCTCCAGGGCGTTCTCGCCGCTGGCGGCGGTTTGCAATAGCTGCTTCACCGCCTGCTCCTGGCGCTGCATCGCCCAGCGCAGCTGCTGCTGACTCACCTGATAGTGGGTTTTCTGTAAATTGCGGCTGAACTGCTGGCTGATTCTGGCCGCCAGGGCCGACATCATTACCAGCAGAATAAGCACCACCAGCAGCGCAACGCCCCGCTGCCGATTGAGATTGCTTCTGGTCATGGCTGAGCGTCCGGCGCGGGCGTCGCCGCCTGTTCTGGGGCGGATACCGTCGCCTGTTCTGAAGCGGACTCCGTCTTCTGATCTTCAGGTTTTTCGACCGTTTTCACGGCAATCTGCGGCTGCGCCATATCGCCAGGGGTAGTAAACACCCAGCGCCAGGTGTCGCCGCTCTCCATGGTTAGCGTCAGCTCGACACCTTGTGGTTGATGCGTGCTGTCGCGCCAGCCTTTCAGCCATGCATCGCTGAAAAATCGCCACTGCACGGCTTTCACCTCAGAGACAATCGGCACCTCTTCCGGTTTAACGCCGGCCGGGCTGTCGATGGTCGGCCACACGTCGCGCCACAGCCGATGATCGTCAAACCGCCAGCGTACCCGCTCAAGCTGGACCGTCCCGCTCACGCCGTTGAGGGTGGTCAGTTCAATGGCGTTCTCATCCTGGCGAAAAACGTCAGGTTCGTTGCGCGGCGCGCGGGCCTGCTGCTGAAAAAAATCACGTGCCAGCAGGCTCCAGGCGCGCTGGATCTGATTGAGTCTGGCTGCGTTGCGATCGGTGGCGTTGCTGGTACGCATCGCGCCATCGAGGATCTGCCAGGCGAGCGTGCTAATCACCGCAAAAATGGTTAGCGCAATCATGATCTCCAGCAGCGTAAAGCCGCCCTGGCTCTGCAGTTTTTTCACTTTATCTCCTCCGGGGACAGAACCCGCATCGCCACAACCGGCTGGCTCTCATCCCCTTCGGCATAGACCAGGATCTCATCCGCCCAGCGTTTATCGGCGACCTTCACCCGCTGCATACGCCAGTTCCAGTTGCGCCCGCCCATCAGCTCCGTGCCCTTCTGCTCTGCATCCGGGAAGTCGCTTTTGGTCAGTTGCGCTTCGGCGAGCTGGTTCTCAGCCACCCAGCTGGCCTGCAGGGTATCGGCAAGACCGTGGGTGAAGCGCACGTTCAGGGAGACCGAGTTCATTAATGCCAGCGCGGCGGTGGAGAAGATCACCAGAGCGACCATCACCTCCAGCAGCGTCATCCCGTGCTGCGACGCATTACATTTAGCCATCGTTTTCTACCGTAACCGGCGGCGCGCCCTGGGACACGACACGGAAATGTTGTGCTTTATCGGCACTTTGTAACGTCAGGGTGAAACGGCTCATCTCGCCGTCCGGTAAAAAGACGATCTGCGGCTCGGCACCAGGCGTGGTGGCCAGACGCTGCGGAGAGAGCGAGACGTGCATCTCTTCAGGGAAACGCCCTTCGGTGGTGATACGTCGTTGCGCTAACGGTGCCCAGCTTCGCTCGCCGTTTTTTTCATGCAGCGTCATCAACTGATATTTGTCCGTCGTGATCGTCAGGCCCACAATATTTCCATCCATCACCGCGCGATCGGAACCATATTCAATAACGGCTTTTAATTGCTGGCCAAATATATCCGCGCCGCTACGTGATGGTATTGTGGAGACCACCATCATGGCGCAGCTGGCAAATATCACCAGAGCGAGGATAATTTCCAGCAACGTAAAGCCGCGTTGTTTGTTCATTATTTTTTATCGAGCGACCAGTTGGTAATATCGTCTGGGGTATTGGCTTCGCCGTCCGGACCCACAGAAAACAGGTCAATAGCGCCATGCTCGCCAGGGCTGACCAGAATATAGTCGCTGCCCCACGGATCCTGCGGCAGGCGGCGAATATAACCGTCGGCGCGGTAGCCGCCAGGGATCGGCGCGATTTCAGGTTTGGTGACCAGCGCCTGCAGGCCCTGTTCGGTGGTGGGATAACGGTGGTTATCCAGCTTATACATATCCAGCGAGCCTTCCAGCGCCACAATATCGCTGGTCGCTTTCTGGGCATCAGCCTTCTCTTTATTGCCCATCAAATTCGGCACCACCATGCTCGCCAGTACGCCGAGAATAACAATCACCACCATTAATTCGAGCAAAGTAAAGCCCGCCTGGCGTGCCAGGTTTTTTCGTTTCATCGCCATAATTAACCTACCATGTTATTAAGTTGCAGAAGCGGTTGTAATATTGACATCACAATAAACAGAACAATGGTCGCCATAGAGACCACCAGCGCTGGCTCAAATACCGACAGCGTTAAGGTAATTCGATGTTGTAATGCCGATTCCTGATTTTCTGCCGCCCGGTCCATTAAATTACCCAATTCACCGCTCTCTTCGCCGGAGGCAATCATATACAGCATGGTAGGCGGGAATAATTTCGCCTGCTCCAGGGCGGCATAAAGCGATGAACCCTGGCGTACGGTATCGGCCGCCTGCTCGAGCACCTGGCGAGCATACAGATTTTCGATACCGTCCATGGCGATATACATGCCTTCCAGCAGCGGTACGCTACTGGCCTGCAAAATGCTCAGGGTGCGGATGTAGCGCGCGCTGTTGATGGCGCACACTAGCTTTTTGATCGGCGAGGCGTTAACCAACCAGCGGTTCCAGATAAAGCGGTTAGTGGTTTTTTTCAACCAACTTTTAAAGCCGATAAAACCTGCCGCCAGTCCGCCGCAGAGAAACAGGCCGTACGCCTGCAGAAAATCACTTACCGCAATCAGCGTGCGGGTGGTGATCGGCAGTTGCTGTTTCATATGGGTGAACTGTTCGATAACCTGCGGCACCACCGCCACCAGCAGAATGCCGATCACCGCCACCGCCACCACCGTCAGGGTAATCGGGTAGACCATCGCCTGAGTGAGCTTGCTTTTCATCTTCTGGCGCTGCTCGTTGTACTCCGCCAGTTTTTCCAGCACGTCCCCCAGATGACCGGTTTTTTCCCCGGCCATCACCAGCGTGCAGTAGAGCTTGTCGAAGGTGCGCGGAAACTGGCTAAAGGCGTCAAACAGCGTGTGCCCTTCCACTACCTTTTCGCGGATTTCCGTCACCATCGCCGCCAGCTTTTTATCTTCGGACTGTCTGGCAATCGCCTTCAGGGCACTTTCCAGCGGCAGCGCGGCATTGATCAGCGTCGACAGCTGACGGGTAAACATCGACAGCACTGGCGTGGAGAGTTTTATCCCTTTCTGAGCGCTCCCGGCGGCGCTGCTTTCGCGGGTAACCGCAATGCTCACCGGCATCAGCTTTTGCTCGCGCAGCGCCTGACGAACCTGCTTTGGCCCTTCGGCCTGCATCTTGCCGCGCTGGGTTTTGCCCGCCGCGTTGGTCGCCGTCCACGCATACCACGCCATTATTCCTCTCCTCCGCGTTCGGCGGTGACGCGCATCACCTCTTCCAGGGAGGTGATGCCGGAGATCACTTTCATCAGGCCGTTTTCCCGCAGGCTGTAGGCCTGCTTAAACAGCTGCGTTTCGATAGACATTTCATCTTTGTCTTCATGGATAGCACGACGCATCCCGCTATCCACCACCAGAAATTCATGTATTCCGGCGCGCCCCTGATAGCCGCCCTGGCGGCATTTCTCACAGCCTACGGCACGATAAATCGCCTTCGGCGGCGTCGTCATAAAGCTGAAAAGCTGCCGTTCATTGTCATCCAGCGGACGGGTGGTACGGCAATGAGTACAGAGTCGACGCACCAGACGCTGAGCAATAACCCCCAACAGGGAAGAACCGATTAAAAAGGATTCCAGCCCCATATCCCGCAGGCGGGTGATGGCCCCAGCCGCACTGTTGGTGTGCAAGGTCGACATCACCAGGTGACCGGTCAGCGACGCCTGTACCGCAATTTGCGCGGTTTCGCCGTCACGGATTTCGCCGATCATGACCACGTCCGGGTCCTGACGCAGGATGGCGCGCAGGCCGCGGGCAAAGGTCATGTCAACCCGGGGGTTAACCTGGGTTTGCCCAACGCCTTCCAGCTCATACTCGATGGGATCTTCAACGGTGAGAATATTGCGCTCGTGGCCATTCAGCGCCGACAGAATGGCATACAGGGTGGTACTTTTCCCGGAGCCGGTCGGGCCGGTGACCAGGATAATGCCATGCGGGCGGGCAATCAGCTCTTTAAGCTGAGCCAGCTCGTCGTCAATCAGCCCCAGCTTGTTGATGTCCGGCTGCAGGTTACTTTTGTCCAGCAGACGCATGACCACCCGCTCGCCGTACTGGGAGGGAATGGTGGAGACACGCACGTCGATGGCTTTGCGCCCGATACGCAGCGAGATACGCCCATCCTGGGGCAGGCGTTTTTCGGCGATATCAAGCTTCGACATCACTTTGATCCTCGACACCAGCAGCGGCGCCAGCTTGCGCGCCGGCTGCAGCACCGGGCGTAGCACGCCGTCGACGCGAAAGCGGATGCTCAGGGTGCGCTCGAAGGTTTCAATATGAATATCCGACGCGCCCTCTTTCACCGCCTCGCCAAGAATGGCGTTGATGAGACGGATCACCGGCGAGTTTTCATCGTTATCCAGCAGATCCTCGTTGTCGGGGATCTCCTCGGTCAACGCCAGCAGGTCAATGTCGGCATCCATGTCATCCACCAGCTGCTGAGACACGCCGCTGTTCTGCTGCCAGACTTTGGTCAGCATCTCGTCAAAGGCTTCTGCCGTCAGAACCGTCGGGGTAAAGGATCGCCCCAGCACCCGGCGCATCTCCAGCAGGGCGAACGCCGGGGTGTTATCGCGGATAAAGACCTGCTCCTGATAAATCAGGACCCCGTTATCCTTTGCGTAGCTGCTGGTGCATAAAACGTTACTTAGCTCATCCATCCTCCACCCCCTTACTCTTTAAAAGGATTGCGGGCGGCCGCAGTGTTGCCGGTGCTCTGATGCGGGTAGGCTGGCAGCACCGCTGTGTCAGTGTTGGAAATAATGCCCAGCTTTCTCTCTTCCATACGCTGCTGCTGACGGGCGCGGATCTGGTCATATTTTTCCTTCGATGACGCGCTGTAGGTGTCGTCGTCACGCAGGACGGTGGTATGGATAAAGACCATCAGATTTCGTTTCGAGGTATCCTGAGAGGTGTAGCGGAACAGCTGCCCCACCAGCGGGAGATCCCCCAGCAGCGGCACTTTCGAGACGTTCTGCTTAGTCACGTTCTCCATTAACCCGCCAAGCACCACCGTCTGCCCACTGTGGACCATCACTTCGTTATTGATGGTACGGGTGTTGAAGGTCGGGCCGAGGCTGGCATCTTC
>RCUO01000484.1_pt1 | contig 19779 bp, 16 predicted proteins | sample 2166161 | NCBI WGS metagenome assembly RCUO01 (sample SAMN09932617, study PRJNA488358) | compost metagenome | feature: garden; material: soil; isolation source: compost soil in cyclohexanecarbonitrile-enriched culture | place: Germany: Experimental Botanical Garden Goettingen | collected 2016-01-27 | reverse complement strand
CTGCAGCCCTGATCTATGTGCTGGCGTACAAACGGCATGAGGGCATCAAGCCGATTCGTCTGCTGCTGACCGGTGTTGCTGTGGCTGCCGGAATCAGCGCCGCCATGATTGTACTCACGCTGCGACTCGATCCCGACAAATACCAGTTCGTTGCGACCTGGCTGGCGGGCAGCATCTGGGGGACCAGCTGGAAGTTTGTCCTGTCTCTTCTGCCGTGGATTGTCATCCTGGTACCCTATGTCATCTATAAGGCACGGGTAATGAATGTGCTTAACCTGGGTGAGCAGACAGCGGTTGGCTTGGGGGCTAACGTCAACAAAGAGCAGTTCAAGCTGCTGGCAGCCGCTGTCGGCCTCGCTGCATCCAGTGTTGCGGTCAGCGGCGGGATCGGCTTTGTCGGCCTCGTCGGGCCGCATCTGGCCCGCCGCCTGGTCGGTCCCAAGCATCAGCTGATGCTGCCGGCCTCAGCATTGTTGGGCGCTCTGCTGGTGATTACGGCCGATACGATCGGCCGCTGGATCCTGCAGCCGTCGGAGATTCCGACCGGCATCGTCGTCGCCGTCATCGGCGCACCTTATTTTTTGTATCTGCTGGCACGTACGAAGTCATAGACAGCTTGGCCAACATCTAACCGGAGGGGATAACATGAGTGATCAGGAACTGGAATTATATGATGTGACGATAATCGGCGGGGGACCTGCCGGGATGTATACAGCTTTTTACAGCGGGATGAGAGATTTGAAGACAAAGCTGATCGAAGCCAAAGATGAGCTGGGCGGAAGAATGCTGATCTACCCCGAGAAAATGATCTGGGATGTGGGCGGCGTTACCCCGACCCTCTGCGGTGATCTGATCAAGCGGCTGGAAGAGCAGGCACGTACATTTGAACCGTCCATTGTACTCGGGCAGCAGATTGTTAACCAGGCACGCCAGGAGGATGGCACGTTCATTCTGACCTCGGCTACAGGGGAGCAGCACTGGACACGGACTGTTATTCTGGCCATCGGATACGGCATTCTGCAGATGGCCAAGCTGGAGATTGAAGGCGCTGACCGTTACGAAGTAACCAACCTGCATTATACCGTTCAGGAGCTGGAGCCGTTCCGCGGCAAGCATGTGCTGATCTCCGGGGGCGGCGACTCCGCAGTAGACTGGGCCAATGAGCTGGAGAAAATCGCAGCCAGCGTTACAATTGTGCACAGAAGAGATCAGTTCGGCGGACATGAGAAAAACATCTCCCGTATGAAGGCATCCTCGGTTAAGGTCCGGACACCGTATACGGTAAGCCAGCTGCATAGCAGCAACGGTGAAGCCATTGATCAGGTGACAATCACCCATGTCGATTCCGGAGAGAGCGAGCAGTTTGCGGTGGACGCGGTTATTGTGAATCACGGGCTCAAGAGCGATTTCGGCCCGCTGCGTGACTGGGGCATTGAGATGGGCGAATGGTGGGCCAAGGTTAGTCCCCGGCTTGAAACGAACCTGCCCGGTATTTTTGCCGCCGGAGATTTTGTTGATTATGACAGCAAGGTCCGCCTGATTGCCGGAACGTTTACGGATGCGGTGCTGGCACTGAACAGCGCCAAGCTGTTCATGGACCCGGATGCACCCAAATATGCTTATGTATCCTCACACAATGACCGGTTCAAGGAGAAGAACAAGGCGCTGGGCGTAAGTGATGATCACTAGAAGACAGCCTGTATTCCGGCTGTACTTCCCATTATAGATTTATAGTTACTTAAGGCTGCCGGCCTGTAGGATGTTCTACAGGCCGGCAGCCTTATTTTTGCTTACAATCCCGCTCATTCCATAAGCTGCATAAAAAAAGTTTCGCAGGCAAATAGTAAGAGGGGAGGTGCAGAGCATGACGAATAAGACAACAGAATCCAGACCGGGGGAAATCAACAACAGCAAGGAGCAGGGGCCGCCTATCTATTTGAAGCTTGAAGAGAACATTAAGCAAATCTGTGACAGGCTGGGGAACAGCCCGGATCTGATTGTGCGCACCTATGAAGCTCCGAATGAGGACAATCGCGCAGTGGTAATGTATATTAGCGGTCTTATTGATAAAAAGCTTGTAGAAGAATATATCACACATGCCTTGTCGTTTGACTCTTTACGGGAGAAAGAGTCAAGCGCTGAGGAAGTATTTGCTTATGCCAAGGAGAAAGCCCAGAATATCGGCAAAGAAAAGATAGTAGAGGACCAGAACAGTCTGCTGGAGGGGCTTCTGTCCGGGGATACGATGATCCTTTTTGACGGCCTCGAGAAGGGAATCAGCGTAAGCACAAGCGGCGGTGAAGGCAGGTCTGTTACAGAGGCAACGACACAGGTGAATATCCGCGGTCCCAAGGACAGCTTTACGGAATCGCTTGGGACGAATCTTTCACTAGTGCGCAAACGGATTAAAAATCCGAATCTCTGGGTTGAGACCCTGACCATAGGCGCTGTAACCAAAACAGATGTATCCATTATGCATATTCACGGCCTGGCGAAGGAAGAGACGCTGCAGCAGATCAGAAAGAAGCTGGCGGACATCCATGTGGATTCCATCCTGGAATCCGGCTACATTGAGCAGCTGATCGAAGAAAACAATTATTCGCCGTTTCCTACGCTCTATAATACTGAACGTCCGGATAGTGTGGCCGGGAATCTGCTGGAAGGGAGAATCGCCATTTTTGTGGACGGGACTCCCTTTGTGCTGATTCTTCCGGCTACCTTTTTTATGTTTTTTCATACAGTTGAAGACTATTACCAGCGTTATGATATTTCCTCGATTATCCGGATATTGCGGTTTATTTGTCTGCTGGTTTCCCTGTTCGGCCCGGCGATTTTTGTTGCTGCGCTTAATTTCCATCAGGAGATGATTCCAACGCCGCTGCTGATCAACTTTGCCTCCCAGCGTGAGGGGGTGCCGTTCCCGGTAGTTATTGAGGTTCTGCTGCTGGAGGTGACCTTTGAAATTATCCGCGAAGCCGGTATCCGCATGCCCTCGCAGATCGGCCAGACGGTCTCTATAATCGGCGGTCTTGTGCTGGGGCAGGCAGCCGTTCAGGCGGGTATCGTCTCGCCGGCGATGGTTATTGTCGTTTCACTGACGGGAATATCCAGTTTTGCGACGCCGGCCTTCAATATGGCCCTGTCCATCCGTATCCTCCGCTTCATTATTACTTTTGTCGCGGCTTATATCGGACTATACGGGATTGCCATCATTGGACTTATGCTCGTTGCCCATCTGTGCAGTCTGCGTTCGCTGGGTGTGCCGTACATGTCGCCTGTAGCTCCTTTTGCATCGGGTGATCAAAAGGATATCTTTATGCGGACACCGCTGCATTTCATGAAGACACGGCGCCGTCTGATCAGCAAGGACAGCAAGGTACCGGGAACTACCGCACAGCTCAGCCGGGACGGCCGCCATGAAAGCTAAGCTGGCGCTGCTGCTCGCAGCTGTTCTGGGCTGCTCCCTGGTGCTGAGCGGCTGCTGGAACAGCCGGGAGCTGAATGAGCTGGCGATCGTCAGCGGAATCGGATTGGATGCTCTCGACGGCAAGCCGGGCTACCGGGTAACCTTTCAGATCATTAATCCGTCCTCTTCCGCACAGACAACGGGATCTGCCAGCAATCAACCGCCGATCATCGTCGTCTCGGCAACAGACCGTACCATTTTTGGAGCACTCCGCAAAGCGTCGCGGCGGGCAACCCGGCAGCTCTTTTTTGCCCATACCCAGCTGGTGCTGATCGGAGAGTCCCTGGCGGAAAAAGGGATTACCAGCATCTTTGATATTTTTGAGCGGTCCCATGAGCTGCGGCTTAACTCGGCGGTTCTGATCTCCAAGGGTACGGATGCTGCTTCGGTTCTCAAGCTTCTGACCACACTGGAGAGCATGCCGTCCATGGGACTCTTGAAAAAAATGCAGAACACCTCCAAAGTATGGGGGGAGAACCGAATCATTACGGTGTTTGAGGTGATTAACGGAATTACCGGGGAAAGCGATTTTACTATTAATGGTGTAGAGATTGTAGGGGATGCAGCAGAAGGGGAGAAAAAAAGCAGCCTGGAGCAGTCTGATCCCATGGTCGGTTCACTAATGAGCGGGCTAGGCGTCTTTAAGGAGGGCAGGCTGATCGGCTGGCTGAACGGTCCTGAGTCGAGGGGAACGCAATGGGTACTTGATAAACTGAATGAAACTAATGTGAACATCGATTCTCCGGACATGGAGGAAGATATCGCTGTAAATATTTTTTATTCCAAGACCCGTGTAAAGGTGGACCTCCGGGACGGCAAGCCGGTATTTCATGTCCATATCAGTGAAGAAGGGATTATCAATGAAACCGGGGGTTTCGTGGATTTGAGCAAGGAGGATGAACTTCAGGCGCTGGAAAAGGGAATCGCAGACAATACAGCGGCCGAGGTCCGGCAGGCGGTTAAGGCTGCACAGGACATGAAAACAGATATTTTTAACTTTGGCAATGAGCTGAAGCGAATCCATCCGCAGGCCTGGGAAACGGTAAAAGAGGACTGGAGTGCCGCCTTTGTCGAAGGGGAGCTGGATCTCAAGGTGGATGCCTACATCCGCAGTACGGGAATGCGGCTCAAGCCGTACATTCCTGCCAAAAAATAAAGCCTGGTGAGGAACGGGGGCGTAGTATGCGAAAGGAAGTCATTGGACCGTTTCAATTGTTTGCGATGATCGTTCTGTTCGAGCTGGGAACGGCGGTGGTTGTACCCATCGGCCTGGAGAGCGGGCATGCGGTATGGATCTCCATCCTGCTGGCGCTGCCCGGCGGCATCCTGCTGTATCTAGTGTACGCCTACCTGTACCGCCAGTTCCCGGATCTTATAATCAGCGGGTATACGCGAAAAATTCTCGGTAAATGGATTGGCTGGCCGCTCAGCCTGCTGTACCTGCCGGTCCTGACCTACAACGGCTCGCGGAACCTGCGCGAGGCTGGTGATCTGCTGATCTCCTCGTCGTATGACCGGACACCGATTTTTATAATCAACTCCATTATGGTTATTGCTGTTATGTATATCCTGTATCAGGGAATCGAGGTGTTCTCAAGAACATCAGAAATATATTTCTGGGTGATTGTCCTCATGGGGCTGATTGCGAACTTCGTGGTAATTATAGCCGGCCTGGTACAGTTCAAAAATCTGTTTCCGATTCATCCCGGGGAGTGGGTGGAGGCGCTGAAATCAGCGTATCCCAATATTTGGATTTTTCCGTATGGGGAACTGGTTTGCTTTACAGCGATTCTGCCGCATTTCAATTCGAAGCACAAGATCGGAAGGACCGGGGTTGGGGCGATGGCTCTGAGCGCCTTTCTGCTGAGCTTTACCCATGCGGTGGAAATGTCAGTGCTGGGCGAGGATATTTACAGCCGGACCACCTTTCCGATGTTTACTACGATTACGCTGGTCAATGTGGCTAATTTTCTGCAGCGGCTAGACGCACTGGTTATTTTGACGCTGATTATCGGGGTGTTTTTCAAAATGTCCATTTACTGCTATGCGGCGGTCTGCATTGCGGCTGATTTATTCCATGTCAAGGAGCCCCGGAGGCTTGTTATTCCAGTGGGATCAGTGGTACTGTACAGCTCATTTGTCAGTGCAGAGAATTTCCCGCTGCATATGAATGACGGTAAAGTATTTCTGGAGAACATCCTGCCTATTCTGTGCGCGGTGATTCCGGTTCTGTTATTTATTGTGCATCGTATCCGGCGGCGGTTCGGCTGGTACAAGTAGACTTATTTACGTGTGGGCTTACGGGGTCTGAACATATCTGCTGCGGCAACAATAACCGGCAGGGCAGCAAAAACAATCATACAGAAGGCTTCCTGCAGTGTTGTGGTAGCAAATACAGTGACGAGAGAGTGCAGGGAACGGGCCATGGGGGTTCCGCCAATCATATCAACGCCAACAATCATCCCCATCGTCAAAAGGGCGAGTACCAGATAAATTCCGATGATTTTCATGACTAACAATCCTCCTCCTGTTGCCGAAGCGGCAGACAAAGGTATTATCCCCATTTGTCGGAAAAGGTAGTCGCCTTGCCTTCAGATAAGTAATAAGGGGGATAAAACAGACGCCTTCTCAAAAAAAACACGGCCAGCAAGCCTGTGAAGACCTGTTAGCCGTGTACTACTGTTATTGTGCTGAAGTGAGCCAGTCAGCCAGCTCCTCTGTCTGGGAGAGGACGGCAATCGGATCATAATACCAGGAACGTTCTTCCTTCCATACGTAAAGATGACCGTTCTTAACGGCAGGCAGACTGCCCCAGACCGGGTCCTTTTTAAAATCATCCGCAGTCAGAGTGTTGTCCGTTATGATAAGGTAATCCCCGGCATAGCTGTTCAGCATCTCTGTAGAAATTTCAGCCCACTGCTTCTCCATAATCTCATCCGCTATTGCTGCCGGTGGTTTGCGTCCAAGCGCCTGATAGACTGGCTGTCCGCCGCGTCCAAAGTTGTCGCCGTAAGCCCAGGTGGATTTGTCGGCATGCTCCAGAATGCTGAAGGAGGCATTCGCGGGAATAGCTGCGTCCACTTTGGCTTTGGCTGCGGAAATACGTGCATCATAATCGGCCAGCCAGTCTTTGGCTTCCTGTTCCTTCCCCAGCAGCTCCCCGAAATAAGTCAGCTCCTCATGGGCATTCTTCAGGTCACCGTAAGGAACAATGACTGTCGGCGCAATCTGGCTCAGCGTTTCATAGCTGTCGGCCATGCCTGAGATAATCAGGTCAGGCTCCAGTGCGATAATATTCTCCGGAGACATCTTCCCGTAGGTTCCGGTATCCGTCACTCCGGCAAGCGCTTCTTTAAAGTAGACATTTTCCAGGGTCAGGCCCGGGGCACCGACCGGGATCGTTCCCAGGGCAATCAGGCTGCCGAGGTATTCTTCCGCAACGATGCGTTTCGGTTCCGCCGGAATTTCGATTTCACCGTTGATGGTCGTAACTGTTTTGAAGGCGTCAGGTGCAGTGGTGGCTGCCGGCTGCGGGGATGCAGTGGCTGTGGCGTTGTCCCCTGTATTGGCCGTTCCCTTATTAGTGTTGCCGGTGCTATTTCCGCAGGCGGATGCCACAAGGGCCAGGATCACCAGCAGAGGAAAGAGGATCCGGTATTTTGGTGCTTTTCGTTGTGTACTGCCGTGCTGCCGGTTAATCAAAGTTATTGCCCCCTTATTTATATTGATTATCATTCTCATTTACACTTTACAGATAACTGCCTGTGAAGACTATGGCCGGATGTGATCATGTCCCATGTAAATTTGTGATCTTATAGATTGCATTAGTGTATTCAGCTGTGCCAGCGAAGACAGGGGGTCAAAGCCATAGAACATTTCCGTCTGGTCTACAAGATATACCCGGTTGTTACGGACTGCAGCAAGCGTCTGCCAGCGCGGTGAATGCAGCATGCTGCTGAATCGCTCGTGTCCGGCGGGCGTAGAAGGGCCGCTGGTAATGAAGATATGATCTGCATTATAATCCGGCAAGTGTTCAATGGCAGTCTCAAGATACCCGTGGCCGAGTAAGCCTTGCTTAAGTAAGGAAGCAGGCGGGCTAAACCCGAGATCACCGTAAAGGATCTGGGAACCGTGTCCATAGCTGCTGCTGTAACAGTAGGCTGCTGCTCCGCCGACCTCCCAGGCAACGGCTGTCCCGCGCGGGCCGATCAGCCGGTCCAGCTCCCGGTTATAGCGGCAGCACAGCTCATCATACCGGCTGAGCCATTCTTCAGCCCGGACCTTGCGGCCGGTGATATCCGCAATGGCTATGAACTGTTCCCGCCAGCCCATCTGCATATAGGACAGCTCAATAACCGGAGCGACCGTCAGAAGCTGCTCACGTCCTCCCGGGAGCGTATAGCTGATTATGACATCCGGCTTCACAGCGGCTACCGAACGGTACAGATCAGTTCCATTAGTACCCTCTGCCCGTAGTCCTGGGTAGGCGGGCACGAGTTCAAGCTGTTTCATCCAGCCCGAATAAACACCCAGCTCAGGCACAATTTCCAGCGCTCTAAGACTGGCGGTATGGTTGAAATTCAGCGAGGCAATTCTTTTGGCTTTGCGGTGATAGACCGCCGGTGAAACACCCACCACCTGTTTGAATTTACGGCTGAGATAAGTGCCTTCGCTGTAGCCTACTTCAAGTGCCAGCGTGCTGAGGCTCTGTGTTTCAGTCAGCAGGCGCTGCTGAACCCGGCGGATCCGCTGCAGGGTCAGATATTCACTGAAGGAGCGTCCGGTAGCCTTGCGGAAGGTCCGCGAGAAATGCTCCGGACTGACCTGCACCAGCTCGGCCAGCTGTGCTCTGGTCAGGTCTTCATTGTAATGCTCGTCTATGTATTGCAGAATACGGTCAAGCCAGTGCTCCTGCGGATGAATAATCTGAGTATACAGCTTGTAGAGTCCGGCCAGCAGCTCAGTGAACAGCAGCTGTACAGCAAACGGGTTATCCTCTGACGGTTCATTCCATTTCTGCAGCAGCCGGCAGGCCAGGCTGCAGATTGCTGCGGGGGCTGAACTGTGCAGCCTGCCGTTATTTAGCGGGCTGGCATCTGCATCTCCCGGCCGGGTGACAGAGGTATATTCTATCCACACACCCTGAAGACTGAACTGGGCATTCAGGGAGAGCGGCAGGCTGCTGCTGCAGCACAGCATGCTGCCGGCGGTGAGGACATGCTGATTGCCATCTATCTCTATGCTGCCGCTGCCTCCGGATACGATCATCAGAATAGAGCAAGGAGCCGGAGCACCGGGGCCGCAGATTGCCGATAGTCCGGACAGATTAACGATCCGGCCGGGGAGCTGGAAGCTTGCTGAAAGCGGGAACGGGGTGCCGGAATAAGGAGCAGTCATATTAAAATTCCCTCTTTTCATATGATAACAATTCTCAATTAGAGTATAGCAAGTTTTTTGGCTATTGACGATCCTCCGGGAGATACGTAGTGTTTAGGTTAATCTGTGATCAGGGTATAATTGAGTAAAAGGAGGGGGACTGCCTGTGACGACCTGGAACCTGCAAGGAACGGTAAACCACCTGCTGATCTGCAATGGAAGCAGCTGCAGAAAGAACAAGGGTGAGGAAATAGCCGAAGCAATCGAAGACGAAATTGAGAAGCAGGGAGCCGGAAGCCTTATTCATACGACTGTTACCCGCTGTAACGGAAGATGCTCCGATGCCTGTGTGGTAATCTCTTATCCTGAGGGTATATGGTACCGGGAGATGACCCCTAAATCCGGTAAAGCGCTGGTACGCAGGCTGCTTGAGGGCGAGCGGCTGGAGGATAACATCTTATACACGTATGACGGCCAGCTTACCGCAGCTTCTGCCAAGGGCACCAAGGGGAAGAAGAAGAAGTGATTAATTCAGGCTTTTTTCGGATACATAAGGTTAACATGGGTTATTTGACTTGCAGGGCCTGCGTTGACTATGCTTATTGCAAGTGCATTTTATCACACTATTAGATGAAGACTTGTTGCAGGGGGGAGCATTAGCGATGGAGAGGCTGCAGGTATGGCCTGAACGGTTTAGAAGATTTTTTCTGAATAACAGATTTGTTGTATCTTTACTGGTTGTTCTGCTGATTGGCATTAACATTCTGGTATTTTCCAAGGTTCCGTTTATATTCAAGCCGGTATCGGCGCTGCTGCATACGGTGGCTGCACCGCTGCTGCTGTCGGGAATTGCCTATTACCTGCTGAATCCGCTCGTAGACCGGATGGAGTCAAAAAGCCGGATTAAGCGGGCTTACGGTATTGTCATCCTGTATCTGGGTATTGCAGGTATTGTCACGCTCATCCTGTTGACTGTAATTCCGATTATCCGCACACAGCTCGTGGGTTTGATCGATAATTTCCCCAAATACAGTGACCAGATTCAGGAGGAATTTATTAATCTGACCGGAAGTGAGCTGTTCGGACGGATTCAGGAGAATGTCGGTGTAGGCACAAGCCTTGACTTTGGAGATTTGACGAACAGGGCGACCACATGGGCCACCTCTTTTTTAAATAATGCGGTTAGCGGTGTCGGCAACTTTGTCGGTGCGCTGACGGAGGTTGTACTGGCCGTGGTCACTACTCCGTTCATCCTGTTCTATCTGCTCCGGGACGGCAAACGTCTGCCTGACTATCTGATGCGCTTTATCCCTAACGCCCTTCAGCCGCAGACCCGTCTGGTCATGAAGGAAATGAACAGCCAGGTGGCTTCTTACATCCGCGGGCAGATTATTGTCAGCTGCTGTATTGGCGCACTGCTGTACATAGGTTATCTGATTATCGGCCTTGAGTATTCACTGGTGCTTGCCATTGTTGCGGCGTGTACGGCAGTTGTCCCTTATCTGGGCCCGGCAATTGCGATTACTCCGGCCCTGATTGTGGCCCTGGTCACCTCCCCGTTCATGCTGCTTAAGATGATCTTTGTCTGGACGGCTGTCCAGCTTATTGAAGGTAAATTTATCTCACCGCAGATCATGGGCAAATCACTGAAGATTCATCCGATTACGATCATTTTTGTTATTATATTTGCCGGTAAAATGTTCGGCGTGCTTGGTATCATTCTGGCTGTTCCGGGGTATGCCGTGCTTAAAGTTGTCGTTACGCATATTTTTCAATGGTTCCGGTTCCGTTCCGGGCTATACAGGGTTGAAGCTGCAAAAGAAGTTGAGCAGGAACAGCCTGCCGAGGAATAGCATGAGAGGATGATTGTAAAATGACTAGACCCGTTGCTGATACGGTATACGGAAAAGTAAAGGGAGCGCATAGCGGCGGAGTGAATGTCTGGCGCGGCATTCCGTTTGCGGCACCGCCTGTCGGGGAGCTGCGCTTTCGTGCTCCCCGGCCGCCGAATCCCTGGCATACCATAAGGGAATCCGTAGCATTCGGCCCGGCAGCGCATCAGCCGCCAAGCTCAAGCAGCATCCGGTTCGGCGGGACACAGCCGGTCTTCTCAGAGGATTGCCTGTATCTGAATGTCTGGTCACCGGCCGGAGAGCAGAAGGCGCTGCCGGTTATGGTCTGGATTCACGGCGGCACCTTCTTAACGGGAGCGGGCAGCCAGCCGATGTTCGACGGGGCAAGGATGGCAGTAGCCGGTAAGGTGATTGTCGTAACTGTCAATTACCGGCTGGGGCCGTTCGGTTTCCTGCACCTGTCACCGTTCGGAGAGTATGAATCAAATCTCGGCCTGCTGGACCAGATTGCTGCGCTGCAGTGGGTGCAGGATAATATCGCCGGCTTCGGAGGCGATCCGGCAAGGGTAACCGTGTTCGGTGAATCTGCCGGCAGCATGAGTATTGCCGCCCTGCTGGCGATGCCTGCGGCCAAAGGATTATTCTCCGGGGCCATTATGCAGAGCGGTGCGGCGCAGACAATGAAGCCGGAGACAGGTGCGCAGATTGCTGCTGCCTTCCTTGCCGAGCTTGGCGGTGAACCCGCTTCTCTGCAGGCTGCACCAGCAGAGGAGATTCTGGCAGCTGCGGCCCGGATGGCTTATAAGGTGGCTGGCAATTCGCTCAGCCTGCTGTTTCAGCCGCAGATTGACCCGGCAACCCTGCCGCTGGAGCCGGCGGAGGCTGTAGCCGGGGGCACAGCCACCGGAATCCCGCTGATGATTGGTACGAATCTGCACGAAGGCCATCTGTTCTTCCGGGGCGACCGGGAAAGTGCAGGCTTTGACCAGTCGCTGAAGGCGCTTGAGCTGATGCTCGGTGTGGAGAATCTGGCAGAGCTGGCCAGCCATTACCCGCACAACTGGGAAGGGCAGGCGGACATGATGACTGACCTGTACTTCTGGGACAGCTCCATCGCCTTTGCTGAGCGGCAGCTGGAGCACGCGCCGGTCTGGATGTACCGGTTCGACTGGACGATTCCCGGCCATCCGCTGCTGGATAAAGCAGTGCACGGTGCAGAGATCTATTATGTATTTAATACAATAGACCTGCTGCATCAATACGGGGTATCTGTCAGCCCTGAGCTTACAGCGCTGGCGGAGCGGATGCAGGGGGCCTGGACCGCATTTGCGCACCGGGGCAGCCCGGAGGCAGCCGGCCTGAACTGGCCGTTATATGTGCCGGGTGAGCGTGCCACAATGATCTTCGGTCCGAGCATTCATGTGCAGACCGACCCGGACCGGGAGAAGCGCAGACGGCTGCTGTCGGCACAGCAGGGCAGCTGAGCCCTAAAAAACACAAAAGAGTGCTCCCCGGATACAGCGCGGGAGCACTCTTTTTAATACACACTTTCTCAGTTAACCGGCACATAGCCGGTCTTAGCTACCAGCTCCTGCCCCTCCGGGGAGATGATCCAGTCGAGGAATTCCTGCTGCTTAGGAGAAGGTGTTCCTGTTGTTACGGCATAAAAGTTAACTGTGTACGGATAAGCACCGCTGCTGATGTTCTCTCTGTTCGGCTCAATCCCGTCGATCGCAAGCAGCTTAAGCTCGTCGCTGCTGTTCATCTGGGAAGCATAGTAGAGGAAACTGAAGCCGATGGCGCTTTTGTAGTTACGGTAGTTGGAGGTCCGGGAGATAATGCCGCTCATCAGGTCCATCACATCCTCAGACGGGGGCTGCATCAGGGTGCGGTCTTGCATGATTTTTTGCAGCATGGACTGGCTGCCGCTGCCCTCATCACGCTGGAAGGCCCGGATCCGGTCGTTCCGTCCGCCGGCTTCCTTCCAATTGGTCAGCTCACCGGAATAAATGTCCAGAATCTGCTCTGTCGTCAGGCTGTCTACCGGATTGCGCTTGTTAACAAAAAAAACAAAGGCTTCACGGCCAATCGGTGTCAGCACCAGCTCGCGCCCGGCCAGCTTTGCATCTTTTTCCTGGGCGAGTGAAGGGGCGGCGGTAAAGATGATATCCGTCTCTCCGGAGATCAGCCGCTTATAGGCATACGAGGTTGAGGAGCACACTACCGGATTGCCGTCAAAATCATACGGATCATACTTATCCTCAGGATATACAGCCTGCACAAAGGCAGAGTAGAGCGGATAAAGCGCAGTGGCCCCGTCAAGACGCGGTACCGTGTCCGTGATCTGATAGGATGCCGGCGCGTCCAGCACCGCAACCTTGGATTCAGCATGGAACGGCTGATACTGCTCAAGAGAAACCTCCTGCTCGCGTACTTCGGCCAGACTGTTCACATAGGCTTTATTGATCTCATATCCGCCGGTGGCCAGCAGACACAGTCCCAGGAATGAAGCAAAGGCAATACCCCGGGTGCGCGGCTCAAACCAGTCGAAGATGGCAGCGACAATGTAGGCACCGAGCATGGCAGCGACAACGGCAGAGAGCGGAGCGTAGAACCTGAAACCGCCCAGCAGGGCGATCAAAAAGTACCCGATAAAGGCTATCAGGGCGAGTGGAACTACGGCTGCAACGGAAAATAGCAGGTTTAACCAGACAGATCTTTTCACAGCTACCTCTTTCTTAATGATAAAGTATGGAAAAAAAAGATGATTTTATTATACCTTAATAATTCAGTATTTTCTTCCAAATATCCTTTCCTGTTGACTAAGCTCTGTAATATGAAAATGAAATAAAGCAAAATATTTTCATAAAAGACTGGACGAAATGACATAATGGAGGTATTCTGAGATTGTGAAAAATATAACGGAATACAAGATTCTCGGGGTAAGGTGAAATTCCTGACCGGCGGTGATGTTCAAAGCGAACTAAGCCCGCGACTCAAGCTCCGCTGTTAAGGCGGAATTGACTGATCTGGTGACAATCCAGAGCCGACGGTAAAGTCCGGATGGGAGAGGATCAAAGAATAAGGACACGGGATTATTCCTGCTGCCTTTTATTCGAAATGCCCCCGATAATAGCCCTTTGCAGGGCGTATCGGGGGCTTTTGGTCTCTTATCGAGGGTTTGTATCGACAAGGAGAATGAATTATGAGTAATGCATCGGCTTCACCATCAGGTATGCGCACAGCGCCGGTCCGCAGCGGCTTCTGGCTGGTCGTAATGGGCGCGGCGCTCTGGGGCGTCGATCCGCTGTTCCGGATCATTTTATTGGAATCGTTGACGTCCTCACAAATTGTTCTGCTGGAGCATGTGGTGCTGTTTCTCGCAGCTGCACCTGTACTGTGGCGTCACCGGGCTGAGCTGAAGGGCATCCGTCTCCGCCAGGCAGGAGCATTGCTGGTTGTTTCCTGGGGCGGTTCAGCCCTGGCAACCATTTTGTTCACCAAAGCATTATCCAGCGGTGATCTGAACGCCGTCCTGCTGCTGCAGAAGCTTCAGCCGGTGTTCGCTATCGGCCTGGCTGCCGTTATTCTGAAGGAACGCCTTCCGCGTAACTTCGGCCTGCTGATTGTGCTTGCTCTGGGCGGAACTTATCTGCTGACCTTCGGCTGGACGGTTCCTTTCGGCCATGTTAACAATTTTGTCAGCGTAGGCAGCCTGATGGCAATGGGCGCTGCCGCACTGTGGGGCGGATCAACGGTTATGGGCAGATACCTGCTAGGCTCCTTGAGCTATGAGACCGTAACCTCGCTGCGTTTCATTCTGGCCCTGCCTTTGCTGTTCGCACTGACTACACTGGAAGGTGCCCCGTGGCAGGTAAGCGGCGGACTGGGAGCCACGTCGCTCGTTGCAGTTAACCTGCTGCTGCAGGCGCTGCTGCCCGGACTGCTTAGTATGCTGCTATATTACAAAGGCTTGAATACGACCAAAGCCTCCTTTGCAACCCTGGCTGAGCTCAGCTTCCCGATGACCGGGATTCTGATTAACTGGATTGTCTATCATCAGCTGGTAACCATGGCCCAGGTTGTCGGATTCGCTCTGATCTGGACGGCGCTGTTCTATATTTCCAGCCAGCAGAACAGACAGGCGCAGGCAGAATTAAAGCAGGCAGCCTAACCATATATAAGATAGATGCCTGAGGGGATAGACCCCAGGGCCCGAATACAGGAAGAGGATGTCATCACGCAGCCGTACGGCTGGGAGGACATCCTCTTTTTTTTGCATGCTTCGCTTAACCGCCCGGAAGATAGCTGGAACTACATGAAACCTCTTTTTAAGCGGGAGCTCTCCCTCCGCTTGCACAAAAAGGAGGTTTTTTTGTGCTTAAGAGTAAAAATAAGGCCTTTCTCCCATACTACCGATATTCTGCTGTCAACCTTTGAGGAGGTGTATGAAGATGATGGATAAGCAGGCACCCGCCATTTACATACAGCTGAAGAACAGGGTCACGGTTCCCAAGGGCCGGGGCGTTATGCTGCGGGATGTGGCCTACCTGATTGCCGGCCCGGAGTGGAGGGAGCCGTTAGACTCGATTCTGCTGCACCAGCCGGAGCAAAGTGACGGCAATCTTATCCTAATTGATCTGCTGAGCATCATTCCGCGGATTCATGAGCTTATTCCGGGGGCTGATATTCAGCCGATTGGTGAGGGGCGGACTATTGTACAGATTGAAGGTCCGCTTGAGGCGCGCAAGCCGTCTATTACCCTGTTTGTACTGGTCTGGCTGCTGCTGTTCTTTGGTTCGGCACTGACGATTATGAATTTCCATGCCGACGTCAGCATGCAGGAGGTGCATGTGCGGATCGTGGAGATGCTGACCGGGCGGCGTGACGAGCATCCTTATGTTTTTCAGGTAGCCTATTCGCTGGGGATCGGCTTCGGGATGGTTGTCTTTTTCAATCACCTGTTCAAGAAAAAATGGAATGAGGAGCCGACACCGCTGGAGGTGGAAATGTTCCTGTACCAAAAAAATATCGATCATTATGTCGTGCACGAGGAATACAGCAAGCTGGAGCACCGGCAAAGCACCAAAGGTAAGAAGGGGGGAGTCCCATGACTGCGCCTGTTTCCCTTGGACTGCATCTGCTGCTGGGTGTAGCAGCCGGAATTGCCGTCGGTGGAGGGGTTATAGCCCTGTTCATTGTGCTGGATATGGTGCCCCGGCTCGCCCAGCTGACTGCATCCTACAATAAGGTGCACTGGTATGAAGGCGCGATGGTGGGCGGTTCACTGCTTGGAACAGTGAGCGATTTCTGGAACTGGAAAATATCCGCCGGTCCGCTGGCTGAGCTGGGAGTGGGCCTGCTCGATGGTATTTTTGTCGGCATGCTGGCTGCGGCCCTGACGGAAGTGCTGAACGTGCTGCCGATCCTGGCGAAACGCCTGCATATGACACATTATATGTTCGGGCTTCTGATGGCGATGGTCTGCGGCAAGGTTGCAGGTTCATTATTTGACTGGTTTGTGTACCAGCGCTAAGAGCTGCAGTTGCCTGTCCCGGCTGTCCGGAGAATCAAGGAACTTTTAAGGGGGTTATGGAGTGACGAGGTATATTCACAGCGGAGATCAGGTGAAAGCCGAGAAATCAAAGGCTTCTGCTCCGGCAGAAGCGGAAGTGCAGGAGGCTCGAACAGAGCCGCCGGATGAACTCGGCAGACTGCTTGAAGGAGGCCAGACGATTCCGGAAGGCGAACATGTGACTGCTGCAGCCGGCAGATCGGAGGGAGACGCAACTATGCAAACAAACCAGCCGCAGAGCAAAAAGCCGGAAGACAGCAATACCGGCAATCATAATAATATTCAGGGAAACGTCAGTAATGCCGGCGCGAGCACCTTTACTCAGAATCAGGAAAGCACGGAAGACGGTGCAGGGCAGCAGGATGATGAAGGGGCAGGCGGGGCTGACATAGGCGTAGATGCCTCAGTGACGGGATACGGGGATCATGACCTGCAGACCTCTGATGTTGCCGGTACGCCGGATCAGGAAGGGGAGAAGACACCGGAAATATCCGGTGCCTCTGACACTGGGACAAGGACAGGGACAGGGACTGACGGCAGTAACGGGCGTGATGCCGGGGCGGAGTCAGAGCCTCACAGCAGAAGCAGCGAGCAGGATGCAGCGACACTGGAAAATAACCCTGAACAGGGAGATTCGACGGAACAGGAAGAGGCCCCGGAGAAGGGCAGCGGCTTAAAGGGGTTCTTGTCCACGCTGTTTGGCGATGACGGGGATCAGGAGGATACTTCCGGCGTGGAGGATTCCAGCGGACAGAATGAAGGGAGCTCCGGTCAGCAGGACAACGGGAATTCCGGTCAGCAGGATAACGAGTTCTCCGGTGGCCGGGATGCCGAAATTTCCAGTGAGCTGGGTACAGAGGAGCCGGAAAAGGCCCAAAAGGGTTTTTTCGCCAGGCTGTTCGGCGATGAACCGGACGAGGATGAGGAGGGGGAGGAAGATACCGGCGGCGGAGAACAGGGAGCGGATAAAGTAACGGGCAAGAAGGACAAGGAACAGACAGGGAAAAAAGCCGGGAAGCGGGCGAAGGACGGGCAGGCGCCGCAGGAGAAAAAGGCTGACCCGCGGCAGAAGAAGCGGGATTCGGAGCGCTCAGACTCGCTGGAGCAGTCAATCATTTACTGGCAGGGGCATGATAAGATTCCTGAGCGTCTGGAGGACACCAAGAATACACTGACAGAGGTGCTGGGGCTCGGGTCCTCTTTTGACATCGTATTCAGGGAAATGACCTTTGGCGGCCGAAAGGCGGCGCTGCTGTGCATCAGCGGCTTTGCCAAGGATACGATCATTGATGAAATTCTTAAACGGCTGACGTACCTGACCCCGGACGAGGTATCCACCGGTGCGCTCAGCAGCTTTATGACCGAATATATTCCTCATGTGCAGGTGGAAAAGGGCGAGCTGCTGAGTGAAAGTATTAACAAGGTGCTGTCCGGCATGAGTGCATTCTTCCTTGAAGGGGAGAACCAGGTCATCATCATGGATACCCGTGCCTATCCGGCGCGCGGTCCTGATGAACCCTCAATTGAGCGTGTTGTACGCGGAGCCCGTGACGGCTTCACGGAAACGCTGCTAAGCAATGTGGCGCTGGTACGCAGAAGAATCCGCGACCCCGGACTGAAATATGAGATGCACCAGGTCGGACGCCGGACACGGACCGATGTCTGTGTAGCCTATATTGATGATATCGTGGACAAGACTCAGGTGCTGGCTGTTACCGACAAAATCAAGAGCGTTGACATCGACGGTATTCCGCTGGCGGATAAGCAGCTGGAAGAGGCGATTGTGGGCAGAGGGTGGAACCCTTATCCGCTTGTCCGCTACTCAGAGCGCCCTGATACCGTGGCATCACATCTGCTGGAAGGCCGGGTTGTGATCTTTGTGGATACCTCACCAAGCGTCATTGTCCTGCCGACGACGTTTTTTGATCTGTGTCAGCATGCCGAGGAGAACCGGCAGACCCCGTTCATGGGGACTTATCTGCGCTGGGTGCGGTTTATAGGCGTATTTGCCTCCATGTTTCTGCTGCCGCTCTGGATGCTGCTGGTTATCCATCCTGAGCTAAAGCCAGCCATGCTGGAGTTTATAGGTCCGCAGAAAATGGCTAAGATTCCGCTGCTGGCCCAATTTCTGATTGTTGAGCTCGGGGTTGATCTGCTTCGTATGGCAGCCGTGCATACGCCGACTCCGCTGGGCTCGGCGATGGGGCTGATCGCTGCGATTCTGGTCGGAGACATCGCCGTACAGACCGGGCTGTTTGTCAATGAGGTCGTGCTGTATATGGCGGTCGCCTCAATCGGAATGTTTGCTACGCCTTCCTATGAGCTGGGGCTGGCCAACCGGATTGTCAGGCTTGCGCTGCTGCTCGCCGTGGCCGCCTTCCAGGTGCAGGGGTTCATGATCGGGACAACGCTGCTGGTTATTCTGCTGACTACCCACCGGTCATATAACTCCTCATATTTGTGGCCGTTTATACCATTTAATGCAAAAGCTCTCGGCGCTATTCTGGTCCGGCAGCCGGTGCTCAGCTCCAAAGCAAGGCCGTCATTCAACAAAACGCGGGATAATACCAGAATGCCGCCTGTCCAGGAGAACGAGAAGTAGCCGTACAAAAAATACAAATCAACTGCACATTAGTCCATTCTATGACGTTCCCCTTGTCTGGTATACTGAATACACTAAATAGCCCCTGTGAAGTCCGGGTTTCAGCCTGAAGCCTGTTTTTGGAACTCTGAGGGGCAATATTTCATACAATAGACAGGGTGGAATCAAGACGTTCCACGGAAATTGGAGGACTGGACAATGTTTTTACACGGGACGAGCCGGATTAATGATGCCGGACATCTGGAAATCGGCGGATGTGATGTAACCGAACTCAAGGCGGAATATGGTACCCCGCTATATATAATGGACGAGCAATTAATCCGTCAGCGCTGCCGCGAGTATATGGATGCCTTCAGAGCCTCCGGACTGGGCTTCCAGGTTGCTTATGCGAGCAAGGCCTTCTCCATCATGGCGATGTGCCGCCTGGCTGACGAAGAAGGCCTGTCGCTGGACGTCGTATCTGACGGCGAATTGTACACAGCACTGCAAGCCGGCTTCCCGGCTGAGCGCATTCACTTCCACGGTAACAATAAGACGCCGGATGAGATCGAAATGGCGATTGAAGCGGGCATCGGCTGCTTTGTGGTAGATAACCTTGTGGAGCTTGTCCTTCTGCAGGCTATCGCTGCCAGCAAGGAAGTCACTGTCAACGTGCTGCTGCGCGTGACGCCGGGTGTTGAAGCCCATGCCCACCATGCCTATGCTTCGACTGGCCAGACCGACTCCAAGTTCGGCTTCGACATCGGTAACGGCTCCGCTTATGCTGCTGTTCAGCAGGCCTCGGGCAAAGCCAATCTTCAGCTGCTGGGCGTTCATTCCCATATCGGCTCACAGATTTTTGAAACGGAAGGCTTCCAGCTGGCAGTTGAACGGATTGCCGATTTCACCCGCAAGGTGAAGGAAGAGC
>RCUO01000482.1_pt1 | contig 19812 bp, 25 predicted proteins | sample 2166161 | NCBI WGS metagenome assembly RCUO01 (sample SAMN09932617, study PRJNA488358) | compost metagenome | feature: garden; material: soil; isolation source: compost soil in cyclohexanecarbonitrile-enriched culture | place: Germany: Experimental Botanical Garden Goettingen | collected 2016-01-27 | reverse complement strand
CTGCAAGCACCTGCGGGTCGGGCAGCGGATGGCGTCCGCCGTGCTCTGTGACCGGGCCGGACAGGTCCAGCTCCAGGTCGAGATAGACCGCTCCCGGAATATGCTCTTGCTCATAGCTTTCCCGGCCGGCCTGGGGCTTGCCTAGTGTGAACCGGCAATCCACAATCGTCTGCTCCGGGTCATACAATCTGGCCAGCAGCCAGCGTTTGGATACAGTTGCTTCCATTCATGATCCCATCCTTTGCATGATTCAATATGAAACTTATTATACCGGAAAAACCGGGAATCCGCAGGTGTTCTGCAGTGAACGCTGCACATTGGGTAATTTGACAGAGCCGTGTGCTGATTTTACAATTGCTGATGAACGGTTGATTATTCACACTGTTTTGACGAAAGTAACCTGTGTAATTATCACCATACATATTTGAACATTTAGGAAAGGGGGGTATGCCTATGGAAAATATTGTAAGTAAGATCTGGCCGAAATGGGACGGAACCCTGGAGAAACGCAGCGGAGGCTGGAATAACACGACCTATATTGTGAGCGGAAACGGCCGGAAGGGCGTATTGCGCATTTATGATACACACCGTGACAGGGGTAAAATCGAATTTGAGCATGCTGTTCTGCTGGAGCTGCGTAAGCTGTCATTACCGTTTGGCACACCGCTGCCGGTTCAGGCGGTGGACGGAGCTACACTGGTACAGCTTGAGGAGCGCGGCGGCAAATTTGCCTGTCTGTTCCGTTATATGGAGGGGGATTCGCCAACTGAGCAAGATACCGGTTACTATGAATCCTTCGGTATGGCGGCTGGACAGCTCTCAGCCGTATTGGCCGGAATTGATCCAGTGCTTAAGCCGGTTTACCGTCCCTACTATGAGCTGCGTCAGGCCTATCCGCTTTGTACCGAAGAGACGGTCCGGGAGCTATGCCATAACCCGCCCGAGGCGCTGGGAGATCTGGAAGCAGAGCTTAACAGCCTGTATCAGGCTTATGTAAATATCGCAGATTCGCTAAAAGAACTGGAAACGCTGCCGCATCAGCTGGTCCACGGCGATCTCAATGCCTCTAATCTGCTGGTGGATACGGAGGATCACAGCAGGGTAGCCGCGCTGCTTGATTTTGAATTTTGTACATATGATCTGCGCGCAATGGACGCTGCGGTAATCCTGTCGGGTCTGCTGGGCCTTCCGGAAGAGCAACGGATCGTCCGTGAATTCTGCCTGGGGTTCAGCCGCAGCGTGACGTTGACTGATGACGAGCTGACAGCAATTCCGACTCTGATGCTGCTGCGCAAGGTGGATGTATTTCTGCATTTTGCCTCACGTTATCTGGAAGGAACGGACGGGGCAGAAGTGTTGCAGGAGCAGACGAGAATGCTGGCTGCTGATCTGATTCAGCTGTCGGCGGGCACAGCGGATATTCTGGATATTTTGCGGGAGGAGCAGAATAAGGTTGGACGTGGATAGTAAGCTAGGTGGATAACTGTATTCTGTGCAACTAAAAGCAGGATAAACGAACTCCAGTCGCAAATAGCTGCACTCGGTACAGCTAAAACTGCCCCAAATCGCTAAATCCGGATTTTAACAGACTTTTAAGTGTACAGAGTGCAGCTAAAGGCGTAATCCACCATAAATCCGGAGTTTTAGTTGTATCAAGTACACTTATACCCAATATTCATCCTTCACATCAAAACAGCTGCAGCATCAATCCCTGAAAAAGCTTCTTCAGGCGCTTTGATGCTGCAGCTGTTCACATTTCTGCTTCTTTAAGTCGCCGCACGCTCACCGTCTAAGCCTCATAGCTGCCACAATTTTTTCAACTGCTCAACTGCTCAACTGCTCAACTGCTCAACTGCTCAACTGCTCAACCGCTCAACCGCTGTTCACAGCCTGCTTGCTTCTTAATATCTCCTTATAGACATCAATCGCAAGCGCCCGTGAGCGCTTCAAATCGACGATAGCCTCCGGGCGTGGCAGGTGAATCTCCTTGTCGGACAGCTTGCACAGCTCTGGCATCCAGGTGCGGATGTAGGTGCCGTCCGGATCATGAGTCTGCGACTGCGTGACCGGATTCATTACCCTGAAATAAGGGGAGGCATCATATCCGAGCGAGGAGCTCCACAGCCAGCCGCCGCGGTTCAGCACGTTATCGTAATCCGTAAGCTTCAGCCGGAAGTAGCGTTCCCCGTAGATGAACGGGCAGCCCAGGTTTTTGGTCAGGAACATGGCGGTAATCATCCGCAGCCGGTTCGGCATCCAGCCGGTCTCATTCAGCTGGCGCATAGCGGCGTCGATGATGGGGATGCCGGTAGCGCCGCTGGACCACGCTGCAAAGTGGTCTGTGCTGAGCAGCGACAGGTCATAGGCCTTTTCATAGCTGAAAAAATCGGGGTCCAGCCGGGCCTGATACAGATAGAAATCCCTCCAGGCCAGCTGCCTCAGCCAATCCTCACTGCTCCTGCCGTCCTCTGTCAGCCGGCTATAGATGGTCCGTACCGATACAGCTCCGGTATTCAGGTGCCTGCTTACCATGCTTGTCCCCTGCAGGGCGTATTGGTCACGTGTCCGTGTATACTGCAGCAGCCCATCCTCAAAAAAATCATCCAGTATGAGGTCAGGGCTTATACTGCGGGCTGATAGGGCCAGCAAATCAAGCTGCCGGACAATCTCCACAGGCAAACTGAATTCCCGGGCCGTCTCCTCGTCTATCGCGGCTGTATCCAGCTGCTGCAAGGATGCTGCGTAAGGAGGGCGGAAACGTTCGGCCAGAAAGCTGCGCCAGCGGCGGTAAAACGGTGTGAATACCTTATACTGTTCGCTCCGGCCGCTCCATTCCATGAAATCATTCAGGTCACAGAGCATGCTGTCCTGACAGGAGAGCAGCCGTATGCCAAGACGTTCTGCAGTCCTGCTTAGCTGAGCGTCTCTTTTTAGCGCATAGGGGGTGTAGTCGGTATGTGTCAGCACGAGATCTACCGGATGGACCTGCGCCAGCTTGGTAACTATAGCATCAGGCTGGCCATACAGGATATGCAGCAGCTTGCCGTACCGCGCATATTCTTCTTTTAATCTGGCTACATGAGTAAGGAAGTTGATTCCGCTGTGTTCAAGCTGCCGTCCGTTACGCAGCAAAAAAGGCTCAAGGATCAGCACATGCAGTGAACGGTCCCCGGCAGCCTGGATAAGATCAAAGGCCGGGAGATCATGGGTCCGCAGATCCTTACGGTGAATGAATAGAATCATAGAGTCGGGTTCCTTTCCTGTGAAAAAAGAGATGAACAAGGTTTATTATCTATTAAACCATGATCTCAAAAATGAACAAGAGGCAGATCAGCGCAACCTTCTGCGCGATCTGCCTCAGCTTTTTGAATCTGTTTAAATTAAACGGTAGCCCGAGGGCAGATCTCCGGTTCTGCGGATATCACGGATCTGCTGGAGAGTCAGCCGCTGGTTGGTCGAGATGAGTGATTCGACATCGTTGCCGCGGATATAATCGTCCAGGTCACGGATGTTGCGGTTGCCGCGGATTACCAGGAAGCTGCCTCTGAATCTTGTTCTGCTGAACAGGACGAGCGTGGCGTTGCTGCTGGTGGAGAAGAAACGCAGGCTCTCGATACCGTCAAGGATATTGTCCGTATTGCGGATGCCGAGGTTACCGGTGTAAGTTCTTCTGCGGCCCAGGTAGTTCTCTTCCTCATAGACTCTCAGCCGCGGATAGGTTTGGGAAATATGGACTGCTGGCTTCATTGTCATTCCTCCTAAGGTTATCGTGTGTTGATGCAATTCTATTCTATGTACCGCTGGCTTATCGGTGTGGTTGATAGACTACAGGGCGGACAATTAGGTGAATTGGCGGAAAGTAACACAACCAGGTCTGGTCATTTTTTTATTTATAGGCTTTACTTGGCTAACTACCTAGTGTACTCTGTAACTAACACACCAATACATTGATTAAGAATTCAAGCGTTATAGGATAAAGGGAGGAAATTATGGAGCGGATAACAGCTAATCAGGGACAGTCGGAGATAAAAGGCGGCGTACCAGTTCTGCAGATGAACAAGGTCACGAAGATGATCAAAGGGAAGGCGATTGTGAATCAGCTGTCCTTTGAGATCGGAAGAGGGGAAATTGTCGGGCTGCTCGGACCTAACGGCGCCGGTAAGACAACAACCATCCGCATGATGACCGGATTAATCAAAATGACTGAAGGGGATGTGCTGGTTCACGGCCATAGCATCCGTAATGATTTTAAGCAGGCGATTTCCCATATTGGAGCCATTATCGAGAACCCGGAATTTTATTCCCATATGACCGGGCTGGATAATCTGCTGCAGTACGTGCGGATGAGTGACGGTATCTCCAAATCACGGATAACAGAGGTTGTGGAGCTGGTGGGGCTTCAGGAAGCAATGAACAAGAAGGTAAAAGCCTATTCGCTGGGTATGCGCCAGCGGCTGGGGATTGCCCAGGCATTGCTGCATTCACCGAAGCTGCTCATTCTGGATGAGCCGACCAATGGCCTCGATCCGGCAGGCATCCGTGAGATGCGTGATTATATGCGGAAGATTGCTGAAGTGGAAGGAATCTCAATCCTGATCTCCAGCCATATGCTGGGCGAAATTGAGCAGATTTGCCACCGGGCGGTTGTAATCCAGAACGGTACGCTGGTCAGAGTTACCCGGCTGGGAGCAGAGGCGCAGACTGAAGGCGAAGTGGCACTGACCGTTCGGGTTGATAACATTGCGGCTGCACAGGCCGTAATACAGGCAGAAGACGGAGTAAAGCTTACAGGTGCGGACGAACTTCACTCTGAGCTGAACATCAGGCTGTATGACCATAAGGTACCGGAGCTGGTTGCTGCACTTGGTGCAGCCAAGGTCGGGGTATACCGCATCACAGAGCATAAGCAAAGTCTCGAGGAAGATTTCCTAAACTGGACGGGAGGAAACCGAATTGCGTAAATTTAATCTGCTGGTACTCAACGAATGGCTGAAAATATTCAAAAAGCGCTCCTTTTTTATCCCCTACCTGATTGCTGTGCTGTTCCAGGCGATGATCGCGTATATCAGCCATTCTTTTTCACAGGATTCATTCCCTTCTGCTGCTGCCTTCATCAAGGAAATGCTGCTGCCCACCGGATTGGGCCAGATCATAGCCATACTCGCGATCATTGGAACAGCGGGAATCGTAAGTAAGGAGCATAGTCAGGGTACAGTGAAATTTCTGCTGATCCGCGCCCGCAGCCGCACGGCCATTTTGGCCTCCAAATATGTAACGGTTCTGCTGTACGCCCTTAGTCTGACAGTTGTCACTGCTGCTTCAATCGTCATCTCAGGTATGCTGTTGTTTCAAACAGGCGGCGGGGATACGGGCATAGCTGATATTCTGCAGTCATTGCTGTACGGCTATGTATATACAATGGTGTATGTAACCTTTGTCTTTATGGTTGGTGTACTGACCAATTCCACAGGTGTTACCATCGGGATCTCGATGTTTGCAGTTATGATGGACAAAGTTGTAATCTACCGCGATTTCTATAAGTACTTTTTGTTTCCCAACCTTGATTTGTCCATCTATCGAGGCGGGACTCCGCCGTTGCCCGGCATGACACTTGGCTTCTCCATTCTCATGCTGGCGGTTTACATGGCTGTCTTTCTGCTGGCAGGCTTCATGGTGTTCAGACGAAGGGACGTTGCTTGATGACGATTGAATTTGACAACAATCAGCCGATATATCTACAGATCATGAACTACCTCAAAGGCGAGATTATTACTGGCAAGCTGAAGCCCGGCGACAAAATCCCCTCTGTACGTGAGCTTGCCACTGAACTGCAGATTAATCCAAACACGGTGCAAAGAACCTTTCAGGAACTGGAGCGTGAAGAGATTGTGGAGACAAGGCGCGGCATGGGCAGATATGTAACCGGGAGGGAAGAGACGATTATGAAGATTAAACGGGAAATGGCCCAGGATATTCTGGACCGGTTCGTCCGCGGCATGCAGGAGCTAGGCTTCCAGAGTGAAGAGATTGTAAAGGCCGTTGCTGATAATATCGCTGCCAAAGAAAGCAGAGGGATGTAAGGGTGGACAGCATACTTCAGGTACAGCAGGTTTCGAAAAAATACGGCTTCAAGCAGGCGCTGAATCAGGTTTCCTTTGAGCTCGGTGCCGGTAAAATTGTCGGACTGCTCGGCAGCAACGGCAGCGGTAAAAGCACAATCATGAAGCTGATTGCCGGACTTCTCCGCCCGGGCTCAGGCAGCATTTCTGTGCTGGGACTTCCGGTTGGCGAAGCGAGTAAGGCCCTTGTTTCCTTCATGCCGGACCGGCCGCTGACAGAGAAATGGATGAAGGTAGGCGATGCGCTGAAGTTCATGGAGGATTTCTACCCGGATTTTGACCGGATCAAGGCACGCCGGATGCTGGAGTTCATGAAGCTCAGTGAAAAGGAGCGGGTGACCTCCCTGTCTAAAGGAATGAGCGAGCGCCTGCAGCTTACTCTTGCCCTTTCGCGGAAAGCCCGGCTGTATATGCTCGATGAACCGATTGGCGGCGTGGACCCGGTAGCCCGGACCAAAATCCTCAATGCCCTGATGGAGTTTTATGAAGAAGACAGCACAATCCTGCTCTCGACCCACCTGGTTTCGGATATCGAACGGATTTTTGATGAGGTAATCTTTATAAAAGAAGGAGAAATTGTCTTGCACAGTGATGCTGAGAAATTACGGCTGCAGCGCGGCATAAGCATTGATGAGCTGTTTAAAGAGGTGTATGCGGAATGCTAAAGCTGATTCGTTATGATTTTCGTCGCAGCCGTGACAGGATATTGGCGGCAATGGTAATCATGGTGCTGTTTCATATCGGGATATGGTTATCCTCAGATTCTTCAGTTAGTGACACTGTATCCGCATACCTGGTTGCCTATTTCGCTATCGGCGCAGTTTTTCTGTTCTTCGCATCGTTCAATTACAACCGTAATCTGAAATCCTATCAGCGGCAGCTACTTCCGGTAAAAGCCTTGTACACCGTGCTTTCTCCGCTGTTGCTATACTGGCTGCTTCTTGTCTGCCTGCTGATCATCGGGCTGCTTCAGCTCGGCCTATATATCCTGTTTTATTCGGCGGATTTCCTGCCGGCGAATTTTTGGACGGTGGCAGCGCGCAGTGTGCTGCAATGCACATGGTCAGCCGGATTCGTTCTGCTTATGATTATGTTTGCCAGTACAGTGGCCAGAAGTATTCCGCTTAATAAAAAGATATGGGTTACCCTTATCATCGTGTTTGGTCTGCAGAGCGCAGTCGGCTATCTTGAGGAGCTGCTGTTCAGCAATTATTTTATGGGCATTGATAGTGCCTTCCGGTTCGAGATAGTAAAAGCTTCGGATATTCCGAGCGGGCTTGAAATGCTTTATGCAGGTTCCGGTCCGTGGCCCTTTTTCTTTGAAGCCGGTATTGCATTGCTGCTGATCTATGGGATGACCGTGCTTGTTCAGAAAAAAACAGAGGTCTAAATATAGCAGGAACAGAAAAGAGAGCAGGACTTATAACGGCGCTGCTCTCTTTTTTACACACAAATATTATTGAGCTTTCAGCCTGTTCGTCCATAGCTCCAGCTCACGTGCCAGCTGTTCATCCTCGGTCTCGCTGAGCTCAAGCCGCACCCCGTATTGAAACTGTCCGATCCCGAACATCCAGCCCCAGCGTACACTGCCTTCAAACTGCAGATTCTCTTCTGCCAGCTGGAAATGAATGATCAGCTTGGTATCGCCTGAAGTAAAGCGGAGGTTCAGCGAGGTGCGAACCTTGCAGCCTGAGCGGCTGAGATCTAGCAGCACACCTTCGGTTAATTTGCCGGCGCCCGGACCGTTATTTCCTGCCGGAACCTCAAGCCAGCACTGGATCGGCTGGTTCATCACATATCGGAATGGTTCTTTTCTGCTGGAGTCGTCCATCATTTACCTCCGCCTGTTTTTTTGCTATTATAGCGGAATGGCAGATTGAGAACAATCTACTATAGTGCCATTTTTAAAAGATTCTTTCTAAATTTATTTTAACGGGAACAAAAGGGGCGTACGGATCATGTATCAGTATGACAATGAAAGCTTCCTGGAGCACAAATTTGATTATGCTGCTTTGCAGGACGGGGAGCTGAACAGCTGTATCTTTGAGCGCTGTTCATTCAAGGGGGCATCGATGGAGGAAATGACCTCGAACGGCTGCAGATTCATCGATTGTGATTTCTCGGGGGCGCAGCTGAATGCTTCGCTGCATAAGGGGGCGGCTTTTACAAACTGCAAATTTACAGGGGCTAATCTGTTCGTTGCCCGGTTTGTGGACTGTAAAATGACCGGCTCCGACTTTGCCAATGCTTCCATGGACGGCATTACGCTGGACGGCGGGGACTGGTCATATACCAACCTTCGTCACGTTAATCTGACACGGCAGGACCTGCGGGGCATCCGGTTCACAGAGGCGGATATGCTGGGCTGTAATCTGCAGAAAAGCGATCTGCGCGGCGCTGATCTGAGCAGGGTACGGCTGAGCCAGTGTAAGCTTGACGGGGCAGATCTGCGGGATGCCAAGCTCGAGGGCATTGATCTTAAGAGCCTGGATCTCAAAAACGTGCGGATCGACGTGGAGCAGGCTGTGCTGCTGGCCCGTTCTTTAGGGGCTAAGGTTGACTGAGAAGGTTAAGCGGAATAAGGCAGCAGCCCCGCTCTTTAAGGAGAGGACGGAGCTGCTTTTTTGTGATTAGAATTAGTAAAGGGATGCCATGCAGTCAACGAACATCCGGTTGTAGCCGGAGCGGCTGAGATCATGGGTCGAGGAAACTAGCTTAAGAAGAAGTCAGGATAATATGGATACAACCTGTGAGCTTAGTCAAGAAAAATACATAATAGTACGCTTACTGCCATACCTGTTTTATCCGATATATAATTAACGACTCATTTCGACAAGGGGACATGTCTATGTCATTTAACCTGCGGACTTTTTTTTCAGGCGCCTTCGCCGTCATTATTATTCTCCTTACAGCCCTCCTTATCTGGATTATCGGTAGCCAATCTACAAAATCTGTAGAACGGGGCATTGGCGGATCGCTCGCAGAAGAAGCTTATCAGATGGCTGAGAAGCTGGATCATTTCATGTGGTCACGCTCCGGTGAGGTGCAGGTGCTCAGCAAGCTTAACGCTTTTCAGGAGCCGTATGACAAGGAAGAAATCAGCGGCCTGCTTAACCAGCTGAAGAGCAGTCTGCCCGTATTCACCTGGGTGGGCTTTCTGGATACAGAAGGAAATGTGCTATCATCCACAGATGATATTCTGGCGGGACAGAATATCAGCCAGAGGCCTGTATTTCAGGAAGGAATCAAAGACTTGTTCGTGGGGGATGTCCACGATGCTGTACTGCTGTCGAAGCTGCTGCCCAATCCCGGCGGTGAAGACTTGCAGTTCGTCGATGTCAGTGTTCCGGTATATAACAAACAGAATCAAACGACCGGTGTTCTGGCGGCACATCTCAGCTGGGAATGGTCACGTGAAGTCGAGAAATCTATCATGGCTCCGCTTAAGGACAGGCTGAGCAATGTTGAGGTGCTTGTAGTCAGCCGCAAGGATGACACTGTGCTGCTGGGTCCGGACAGTCTGATCGGGACAAGGCTGTCAGATGCAGCACTGCAAAGAGCACGTGAGGGTGAGAACTCATGGATAGTAGAGCAGACGAAGGGCAGAGATACTTATCTGACAGGATATGCCGTCGGTGACGGATATCTTAACTACCCCGGCCTTGGCTGGACGGTCATTATCCGGCAGCCGGCAGAAATTGCCTTCGCTTCAGTGCATCAATTTGAACGGTTTATTATATTAATCGGCCTGGCGGCGGCTGTGGTCTTCGGGATAATCGGATGGCTCCTGGCCGGCTGGATTTCCCGGCCGCTCCATGACATTTCCCGCACAGCAGATATACTGAGCTCGGGCGCCTGTGTGGAGATTCCTACCTCGGCCAGAATTAAAGATGTGGCTGTCCTCTCCGCATCTCTGCAGAATCTGGTTGATAATTTGACCAAAACAGAGAGCAAGCTCAGCTATATGTCTAATAAGGCTATGCATGATTCGTTGACCGGACTGCCTAACCGTACAGCGCTGAATGAATTTATGTCTCATGCGGTCAGCAAGGCTAAGCAGAACCAGTCTACGCTAAGTATCCTGTATCTTGATCTGGACGGCTTCAAGAAGGTGAATGACACCTTCGGTCATGCTACAGGTGATGTTCTGCTGCAGCAGGTGGCGGGGAGGCTGCTCGAATCTACCCGTGATCATGAGATTGTAGCACGGCTTGGCGGAGATGAGTTCGTTGTCATCCTGCATACTTCGGCAGGCAAGCCGATGCAGGAAGCGGAGGTTGTTGCTACCCGCATAATTAAGAAGCTCAATCAGCCGTTCCTGATCGGTGGCGAGAACCTTCATATCGGCTGCAGTGTTGGAGCCGCCGTATGGTCACCGGATGCCGGGGAGCCTGACGACACGATGCGCCTGGCGGACGAAGCGCTGTATATCTCCAAGCGCAGCGGCAAAAACCGGATTACCTTTGAGGCGGCGAGCTGATTCTGTGCACGAATTCGCCTGAACAGTAGAAAGCTCTTTTGGCCTGCGGCATTCTAGACCTGCTGCAGCCAAAAGAGCTTTTATATTTGTGCAAAAGAGTATATAGGACGATTAGCGCAGCTTTTTACGCGGGTTAGACCACCATTTAATCCATAGATTCTCCTCATCGTCATGAAAGAACTTGATTCCAATCCATTTTAGAGGTGTCCACACCTCTTTAAAATAATATGAAGGCATAGTCTTTTATACCCTCCTTATAGTTAATTTTTACTATATATTACGCCTGAATTTATAGATTAACAAGACATGTCAAAAATAAAAATAAAAATTTATATTAAATCAGAGTATTCGCTATAAGCACAAGCCATCTTTTAAAAAGTGCATTTAATATAGGGAAAGGATGTGAGAGTATGACTAATGCCGAGTTTATTGCCAGGATTGTTCCTTTTGCGGTAGCAGATATGCAGCGCAGCCACATTGCCGCTTCGCTTACCATAGCCCAGGCTGCACTGGAATCCGGCTGGGGCAAGAGCGGACTGACGGAGAAGGCCAACAACCTGTTCGGCATAAAGGGCAGCGGACCGGCAGGAAGCGTAGCTGTCAGGACGACGGAATACATGAACGGCAAGCCGGTACAGGTTACTGCAGCCTTCCGTGCTTATAACAACTGGGGAGAGTCGGTAGCTGACCATTCTGCGCTTATTATCGGCGGTGTGTCATGGAACCGTAATCTTTACAGCAGAGTAATCGGTGTGGACGGTCGGGCAGCCGCCAGGGAAATAGCTGCTGCGGGTTATGCCACTGACCCGAACTATTCGGCTAAGCTGATTCAGATAATGAATACCTACAATTTGTACCAATATGACGAAATCAAGGAGGATGATGAGATGTCGGCTGAAGACAGACAAAAGCTTGCCAGCCTGGAAACGGAGCTTAAAGACCTGCGTGTGTTGCTTGCCGCGCTTACAGTCAGCCGGGATACACTCAAAACCGGTGTGCAGGAGCAGGGGCAGTCGATTAAAAATGCAGCGGACCGGCTTACCGTGATCGAAGGGCGGGCGGTAATGAATGTACCGGCCTGGGCAGAGCCGGCAGTTAATGCTGCAGTTGCTGCTGGGCTGCTGGATACGCCTACTGGCGGAAGCTACGACTTCTACCGTCTGCTCACCGTACTTCACAGAGCGGGACTGCTGGTGACCGGGAGGTGAATGACATGGTTAATGAGGCGCTTAACAATGTGTTAGCTTTCGCATCCGTACTGGCTGTGTTTGTTATGGCGCTTGTCCAGCTGGTGAAGAACAGTGTCAATCTTCCCAAGCAGCTTGTTCCGGCCGTTGGCCTGGCGGTCGGTCTTATTGTCGGAGCTGTTTCTTACCCGTTTACCGATATGACGCTGGTGCTCCGGCTGTGGGCCGGCGGGCTGGCTGGCCTGTCGGCTACCGGATTGTTTGAGCTTGCTTTTAACAAAAGAGACGGAACAACAAAGGACAAGTGACTTATCCTTGGAGTCGCCTGTTGCAGTAAGGTTGTACTTTTGCCTGCTGGTGATAAGACCAGGCCATCAATGGCTGACGTTAATATGATAAATTATGCCTGAAAAAAAGGAGGTGCTATTGATGGGAACTTATCTTGATGCCAGAACATCACAAAATGCCAGTACGGCGAACTCTATTGCCATTCCGATCCTGGTTATTAATACACCGCAGCTATTCGGTCAAATTGGCCTGCTGAGTGCAGGAGTTACCACGAATCCGCGTGTATTGCTGAAAGGCACAATCTCGGTGCAGCTGCCGCTCGCTTTGGTCGGAATCACCATTACAATCGTCAGAGGAACATTGGCTACTGACCCCGTTGTTTACTCTGCCACTTCCACCTTCAGCCTGAGTCTGCTGGCTCCGCAGGTTATCACATTTTCAGCTGCTGACTTTAATCCTCCGGTGACGCCGCAGCTGACTTATACTGCTTTCGTTACTTCTAACCTGCTTGGAACAGTTCGTGTAGGTCCGGAGAGCTTTGACGGAATCCTGGTTTCTGACTAACTGCTGACAGCGCAGCTTGCCATGCTTATCCGGTATGGCAGGCTGCTTCCCTAAAAAAAGTCCGTTCTGCCCAGTCTGCGCAGATCCATCATACATACTCTATCCTGTAGTCATCATTTTGAAGGAGGTTATCTCATGGGTGCAGATTGCGGATACGGCGGTAATGTTGGTGGCGCTAATGTAGGTCCTGTAGGTCCTTGGACATCTACTGGTGCGATTCTGGTTCTTTATATCCTGCTTGTTATTATCTTGAGTGCCTGCTTCATCTAAAGGGGGTCCCCTATGCATGTTCCCGTTAGAGCGGGAGCATGCTTTTTTTTGTTGCGGCGGGCAGGTGCAGTTAGGGTATACTGGAGAAAAATGGCTGGAGGTATTGCAGTAAGATGATTATAAGAAGACTGGCTGAGCATGAGCTTCCTCCGATGGAGCTGCTGCTGTCAGCAGATCCTTGCCGTAAGAAAGTCGAGGCCTACCTGAAAAGAGGAGAGTGTTTCACAGGATTTATAAATGATGAGCTTGCAGGTGTATATGTGCTCCTTCCGACAAGACCGGATACAATTGAGCTGGTGAATGTGGCTGTGGAGGAAAGACATCAGGGCAGAGGAACGGGTAAACAACTGATTTTACATGCGGTTCAATCCGCTGCGCAGCTTGGATACCGGACAATGGAGTTAGGAACCGGTAATTCGAGCGTGAATCAGCTGGCTTTATATCAAAAATGCGGTTTTCGTATTGTCGGCGTTGATCTGGATTTCTTTACTAGACATTATCCGGAGGTTATTTACGAGAACGGAATAATCTGCAGAGATATGCTGCGTCTGTCTAAGGATCTTTAACTTACAAACAACTATTTAAATAAAACGAACGATTATTAACAGTTAAACGTATTACAAGAATAAAACTCAAAGCAGGGAGAGGTTGTTTATGAGAAAAAAAGCTGTGTTGATATCGGTCTGCGGTCTGCTGCTGCTTGGGACAGGAGGAGTAACGCCGCCGGCATATGGTGCTAATAATCGGGCAGGAATTACCCTTAATAATGAGCCGTTCAGTCTTCCGGAGGGGATGGACACCTTCTTGCAAGGTTCAGAAATCATGGTTCCGGTTCGTCCTCTGGGAGAAGCTTTTGGTTATGAGGTCAAGTACATAAAAGTACAGAACAGTCTGGAGCTGAACGGAAATAACCATACTTTTGTTATTAAGCTTGATGAGACCACAGTTTACGTGGATGGAGAGGCTGGGCAGGATATTTTCGTTCAGCCGGAACTGAGAAACAACCGGATTTATGTTCCAGTCTCCTTTTTCAGAGTGTTAGGGCTGATTATAACCAACAATGCAGGTTCAGCCCAGGCCGCTGTTACTACTCCGTACAAGTATGCTGAGAACATTACAGCATTGCTTAGCGGCGGCAAGTATATGGAGCTGTGGCAGCAGACCTTCAGCAAAGACGTCCAGCTGGCGCTTCCGGTATTAAAGCTGCAAGCTTTCTGGGAAACGCTTACGGGTACTCACGGTTCCTTTGTCCGGCTGGATTCTGTTAGAGCGACTCAGGAAGCAGATTATACCGTCATTCAGGCACCCCTTGTGCTTGCAGAAGCACGGCTGACCATGAACCTGAAGGTGGACAGCTCAGGCCGCCTGGCCGGTATTCTATTCGGACCTGCATCAACAGCAGTGGAGCTTTCGCTCCCTGCAGGACTCATTGAAGAGGAGACCATTATTGGTGCCGGAACTGCTTATCCGCTGGAAGGTGTGCTGACTTTGCCGGAGCATTCATCGGGTCCGCTTCCGTCAGTTGTACTGGTGCACGGCTCCGGCTCCACTGACCGTGACGAAACGGCTCTAGGCTACAAGGCATTCCGTGATCTTGCCTGGGGACTTGCCCGCCAGGGGATTGCAGTCCTCCGTTATGACAAACGGACATTTACTTATGGACAGCAATATGCAGGTGACAAGGCGGCAAGCCTGACTGTGAAAGAAGAAACCGTGGAGGATGCCGTACTGGCAGCCAAGCTGCTCAGACAAGACAAACGTTTGAATCCGGATCAGGTATACATCGCCGGACATAGCCTGGGCGGTATGCTGGCCCCGCGGATCGACGCTGATGGCGGCGATTTTGCCGGATTGATTCTGCTGGCAGGCTCGCCACGTAATCTTTGGGAGATCGTCTATGACCAGAACATGGCGTTAATCCGTTCAATGAATGAAAGTGATCCGCTTAAAGCCCAGTCTGCTGCACTTATTGATGCTGAGGCTCAGAAAGTCAAGGCACTGGCCTCCATGACCGCAGAGCAGGCGAAGCAGGCACCGCCGGTGTTCGGGATGCCGGCGAATTATCTGCTTGAAATGCAGCAGCATGATACGGCAGAGCTTGCCCGCAGGCTGACCAAGCCGGTGCTCGTGCTGCAGGGGGCGGATGATTTTCAGGTATATGCGGATAAGGATTATCCGCTGTGGAAAGAGGTGCTCAGCAATAATCCGTCCGCCGAGTTCAAGCTGTATCCCGGTCTGAACCATTTCTTTGTGAATTATGACGGGGCTGGTGCTGGAACAACCGATGAATATAATGTGCCGGGGGTTGTGGATGAGCAGGTCATTTCGGATATTGGAGGGTGGATCAGCAAATATAACAATAAAAATTAGACGAAGTCCAATTTTTATTGTCATTCTTCTTGCGTCATTCTTTATTATCCTATTTTTTGTGTACCATTTTTATAATTTAAGTAGATTTTTTACAAATTTCATCTATACGAATATAGGTCTAAAGTTATATTATAGAGTTAAAATTGTTACTAATTGATTTTCAGGCCGGGCGGTGTATGTGTTGTTGTGGGAAGTTGCAGGATTCATGTTTTTTTCAACGGTTGAAGGTTTGGCTTTGTATTACTTAATCATGTGTTTATTCCGGTTTAAATGGAAAGGGCATATCTGGCCCGCGATGTTCGTGATGCTGCTCAATAATCTTCAAAGCTATCTGGTGCGCAACGAGCTGAACATGGACAATATTTCACCGCTGATTACCATTATTGTTTTTATTTTGTTTTTTGCCGCTGTTGTACGGATGCCGGTTATTCTGTCGGTTATAGCGACGGTTTCCGGGTATGTTATTTTTGCGGCGGTTCAGACGGCACTGGTCTTTCTCCTGTTTGGATCACTTGCTGCCGTTAATGAAAGCTTGTATAACGGGTATCTGCTGCAGACAGCAACCGCCATTGTGGTTGTGTCAAGCTTCTGGCTGCTGTACCGCCAAGGCAAAGGCTTCACGTTTGATCTCGCTAAGCTCAGGCTCAAGCTGGAGGATATTGTGCTTACGGTGCTGATCGTCGTCTTTTTACTGGCAATTTCGGTGCTCCTGCTATTTAATAATCTGCTGGTTAATATCGTGTTCTTCCTGGTCATGTCGGCATTTCTGCTGTATTACTCTACTAAGAAGGAGCAAGAGGATGCTTGAACAGATGTCCGGAAGGATCGCAGCCCGAATCAAACAAATCGTTCCGGAACATCCGGCATCCTATGCTGTTCTTAAATTTGCGCTTGCTGTTATTCTCAATATAGTATCTGTAATCGGCTTGACATTATTGATATCGCTGGCTACAGGACGAACTTTGGAAGCTGTTCAGATCCTGATAGCCTTTGCATTACTGCGGCAGGTCTCGGGCGGTATACATCTGAAGTCCGGAATGGCGTGCATCCTGTTTACGACGGTTTTGTTTACCATTCTATCCTATGTGCAAGCCGGGCAGCCCGGTGTCCATCTCATGAACGGACTAAGCCTGCTGCTCGTCCTGCTGCTTGCGCCTGTAGGCATCGACAAACAGACCCGTATTCCGAGTCAATACTGGTCCAGGCTTAAATGGATCGGCGCTGTGCTCGTAGCTGTTAATTTCATTATTGCATCTCCGGTTATTGCGGCCGCTTATACGGCCCAGTCCTTAAGCTTAATCCTTGCATGGAGAAAGGGGAGCCGAAAGCATGAGAACATTTAAGCGCAAAGCCGTCTATAAACTGGCGTCGGCACTGTTTGCCGTTGCTGCGTTTGTAGCAGATGCTGTACCGAGTATACTTTACATCCACCAGCCGGAGATTCCGGAAGAATTACTGAAATAGCATTGGAGCTGGTTTTATTGAGCAGTATATCTGTAACCCGTGATCCCAAGGGCAACACCGGACTGTCCGCACTCGACATCACTGAAATCACATACATGGAATTTGAACAGAGCCTGTACCGAATCATGGTCCACACGAAGGATGAGGTGTTCTACACGGTCGGGACGCTGAAATATTGGGCAACCACCCTCAAGAGCTCCGGCTATAACTTTGTACTGGCAGACCGCAATACCCTGATTAACGTAAAAAATATCATTCAGCTGGATAAAACCTTCCACGTTGCCTATTTTGGAGAGAACCGCAAGGGCATAGAGCAGAAGTGCTTCCTGTCGGAAAAGGGATACAAGGAAGTCGTCAAGGACGTCAAAATCTCGCAGCCGAATATTGCGTTTATTGAGCTGCCGCTTTGGTAGTTCTTTTTTTTGTTTTTGGGAATGATCAGCTAGTGTATGTATTCTTGACCCGCTTCGACAGCAAGAAATAAGGCAGCCATACGACCGCATAGAGAGTGGATTTTAAAACACCTTCGTAGATGTTTGTTCCTTGGAAGACCTCATCAGCAAAGCCGTTGGTTATGCGCAACACGAGAGCAAGATCAAGATATGTGAATACTGCGGAAATAATAATGACAGCTATAGCGAGATATTTGAATTGTTTTCTGTGTTTTATACACATGAAGACCATAATTATAATGAATACAGCGATTAAGGCTTCAATAATTGTTTCAAAATATACAGTTGGCAGCCATAGAGGGCTGTAATAGTCGTTAGAAGAATCAACCAGCAACTGAAAGTCTGCCATTCTAAGTGTTATATAGTTGTTGTAAACACTTGTGATGTGCAGATACAATTGTCTGATCATTCCGAGTGCAAATAAAATAAGCCAGCCGCCAAATCCGTAAGGCCCTGTTCTCTGTGGATATGTATAAGGAACAGATTCAGTTGCCGCTGCCGATTCTATATTTCCGGAAATCTGATTGTCTAACCTCTCAGCGCGGAGCTGTCTGCGCACCTTATCGAAGGAGTGGCCCACCAGTCCGAAGCAAAAGGCAAAGATTATGCCGTTCAACAACATGCCCGGGAACCCGAAATCATAACGGATCAGAGCCAAATAATAAAAAACAAAGCTGAAAAACAAACTTGCTATAGAAAAAACGCCTGTCACAATATTCACCTACATCATATCTGCATCGGATACAGTATTTGCTAGATCGTATGCAGGGTTAAGAATACAATATATGCGGATGTTATGAAATAACATAATTCTCAGATTTAGCAAAAGTTTGTGAAAGGGCCTTGGAGGACTGTTTACCAGGCGGATAGGGTATGTGTTTTGACAATATCCTTACTTTTATTGTTGATGAGTACGTAGTCGATGGAAAATAGACCGTAGTTATAAAGAACCCGCCGGGCTTAAGCTGGTGGGCTTTTTTTATTTACATAATTTAGCTATGGAGATACACTCTCGATATTAAGCCTATTTCTAAAGGCATTCATGATGAGAGTTCAAAAGAGATTTTGCAATAATTAACCGCGCTTTCGCCGCTTTTATAAGGTTTTCAAAGGCGGCTGTAGCAGCGTATTTGGGCAAGCGCATTAACAATATAAAGTGCTGGAAAGTGATACAGACCTCCTGGCTGCAGCTCTAAATCAATCAAAGGTTATCGGTCTGGTACCGGGAAGAATCGGCTCCAAATGGTCACCTAATTGATTAGGGTTGGATTAGTGGAGAAATGTATGCCTGAATCCGTTAAACTATCCGGGTCGTTTTTCATGCGACAACGTTTTGAATTTAGAGCATACATAAAATAACCCGCCGATTGTTGGCGGTTTTTCTTTTGTTAATCCATATATTTGCTCTATAACTCTTAATTGTATTGTAAATAAATGCCGAAAAACAGACTGTTTGTTCGCCTTTTTTTAGTGTAGGCTTAATGCATACATATTAAGGGAGTTGGATTTTTTGAAGAAGAAAATAGCTGGATTTTTAGTTTTGTGCACATTATTCTTTATCCTGATGCCAGGAGCAACAAAAGCCGCAGAACAACCTGTTGGGTTATTGGATGGAGTAAAAATGTTAACCGGGACCAGCGTTACCAATGAACTGGGGTCAACATTAAAGGTAACAGATAATGATGTTTCAACTGTTTTTAGTCTGCCTTATGAAAGATCTGGTAATGTAGAAGATACAATTTTTTATAATTTCCCAAAAGCAGTGACTATTAATGCATATAAAATGCATATTACTAATTATGATAACGGACCTGTTTACTTGGCATATTGGAACAGTTCTGGTACATTGGTGTCACGTATTCCATTACAGCCGAATGCTGGAACAGATCAAATATATTATTTCCCCGAAGCTATAACTGGTGTAACGAGAATATCAGTTTATCAGACTAGCACAATTACATATAAACTTGCTGAGATGAACGTTTATAATATTTTACCAGAACCAACATCTTCACCCACTGCAGAGCCAACACCGGAAATCACTGCTACTCCAGAACCAACTGTAGAACCAACACCAACTGCATTGCCGTCACCAACCCCGGAAATTCCAGCGGGAAATCGTGCTATTTTGGTTGTAACGATGAACACTGGACTGGAAAAAGAATTTGATTTGAGTATGCAAGAAGTAAATGCTTTTATTGTTTGGTATGAGAATAAGCAGGCGGGTTCAGGTACAGCATCCTATGCGATTAATAAGCATGATAATAATAAAGGACCATTTACAAGTCGTACAGACTACGTGATCTTCGATAAGATACTTACCTTTAGTGTGGATGAGTATTCTGCTCAAGAGTGATTTTACGCAAAACAACCTGCCGTGCTTAATGCTTGGCGGGTTGTTTTGTTTATAAGATAAATCTGTAAATACCGGCGTCCATAGCATGCCTGACTTAGTTAAATTCCTCAATCCAAACCTTTGTCCATAGCCGCTGTAGTTTCAGTCTATCTTCTGAAAGTTACTGCCCCAGCCAATCTTTCTCACACTTTTATTGCTTATGCAGCGATACCTTTCACACCTTAGACTTCAATCTAAGTCACCATCACCGTCTATATTAGGC
>RCUO01000481.1_pt1 | contig 19871 bp, 17 predicted proteins | sample 2166161 | NCBI WGS metagenome assembly RCUO01 (sample SAMN09932617, study PRJNA488358) | compost metagenome | feature: garden; material: soil; isolation source: compost soil in cyclohexanecarbonitrile-enriched culture | place: Germany: Experimental Botanical Garden Goettingen | collected 2016-01-27 | reverse complement strand
ACGACGAAAATGAAATTCCGTTCATCTTTCCCACTTTGCCGATTCCGGTTGTTGGCCGGGATTTGGCATGATGGGGCATTGTTCCGACTTGAAGGCATGAGGCCATGAAACGTTCCCGCACCACCGCGCTGCTGCTGATGAGCGCTGCGCCGCTGCTGTTCACTGCCTGCCAGAAGGAAGAGCAGGTGCAGGTGCAGGAAGGCCTGTATACCTCGGTGGAGGCCTGCACCACGGCTACCGCTGATCCTTCTGCCTGCCGCAATGCGTTTGCCGAGGCGCAGAAGAAGTCTGCCGATGCGGCGCCGAAGTACGCGACCAAGGAAGCCTGCGAACAGGACTACAAGCCTGAGCAGTGCGTGCAGCAGCACACCTCGGCCGGTACGTCGTTCATCGGCCCGATGATGATGGGCTTCTTCATGTCGCAGATGCTGAGCAACCGCGGTGGCCTGGCCCCGCAGGCGCCTGCTTCGGCGCCGGCCTACCAGGACAAGAGTGCCGGCTGGGCGCGTCCTGCGCCGGGTGGCAGCGGCGGCCTGAACACCGCCAGCGGCATCGGTGCGGGCAAGGCCGGGCTGGCCCCGGTCAGCAGCGAACCGAACCGTGCGGTGACCGCCAGCCGCAGCGGCTTCGGCAGCACCAGTGCGCGCCGTAGCGGCAGCAGCGTCGGCGGCTGATCAATCCATGCAACGTATCCGTATTGCCGAGCGCGCCCAGTGGCGGGCGCGCGCGGAGGAAGCCGGTTTCCGCTTCCACACCATCGAAGGCCAGCCGTACTGGGATGAAAGCGCGTATTACGCGTTCACCCTGCGTCAGATCGAACAGGACATCGAAGACCCCAGCGCCGAGCTGCATGCGATGGCGATGGACCTGGTCGGCGACGTCATTGTCAGTGAGCGGCTGATGGACCAGTTGGCGATCCCCGCGCATTACCGCGACTGGATCGCCGACAGCTGGCGCCAGCGCCAGCCGCACCTGTACGGGCGCCTGGACCTGGCCTACGACGGCACCGGTCCGGCCAAGCTGTACGAACTGAATTACGACACGCCGACCTCGCTGTTCGAAGCCAGCTTCTTCCAGTGGCAGTGGCTGGAGGACCAGCGCAACGCCGGCCGCCTGCCGCAGCACGCCGACCAGTTCAATTCGATCCATGAAGCCCTGGTTGAACGCTTCGGCGAACTGGCCACGCAGCTGCCGCCGCCGCTGTACTTCAGTGCGGTGGGCAGCTCGGACGAAGACTGCGGTACGGTCGATTACCTGCGCGACTGCGCTTCGCAGACGGGCCTGCACGGGCAGGCCATCGCCATCGAGGACATCGGCCTGTCCGAAGATGGGCGCTTCACCGCGCTGGACGATACGGTGATCGGCACGCTGTTCAAGCTGTACCCGCTGGAAGACCTGATGGCCGAGGAATTCGGTCGTGCGCTGCCGGGGTCGGGCGTGCAGCTGCTGGAACCGGCATGGAAGGCGGTGCTCAGCAACAAGGGCATCCTGCCGCTGCTGTGGCAGCGCAACGTTGGCCATCCGAACCTGCTGGAAGCACATTTCGATGACGGCAGCGCGCTGGCCTCGGGCTGGGTGCGCAAGCCGCTGTTCTCGCGCGAAGGCGCCAACATCGAGATGCACCTGGCCGACGGCAGCACGCAGCGTAGTGATGGCCCCTACGACGGCCCGGCGATCCTCCAGCGTGCGCATCCGCTCACCCGCTTCGAAGGCGGTTACCCGCTGATCGGCAGCTGGGTGATCGGCGACCACGCCTGCGGCATAGGCATCCGCGAAGACGACAGCGCGATCACCCGCGACAGTGCGCGCTTCGTGCCGCACGCGATCGTCGATGAGGCGCCGACGCGGATCTATGTCTGATGGCGGTGCAACGCCCGCCCGGTCGGCGCGGGCGTCCTGCTTCCGTGCCGGGCCGTCATTTCGACGATGGTCGCGGCCTGAATGCGTTCGCCGACCGCATCGCGGTGCGCTGCCACCGCTGCGATACGCCGGGCTGGGTGCTGGCGAGCTGGCAGCCCTACCGTTGGACGGTGCGTTTCCGCTGCACCGGCTGCAGCGTTGCGCTGGACAGTGGCGACTGGGTGGGCGCGGTGTGCATGCAGGGGCGTCGGCCGTGCGGGTACTGCGGGCACCAATGGCTGTACGTGCATCGCCGGATCGCGTCGGGTGTTCGTTTGCCGGCCACCTTTCCCGCGCGATGTGGGCAATGTGGGCGCAGCAGCGATGTCGACGTGTCGGCCACCCCGCTGCGCGATGCCGAGCCGGCTGATCCGCACTTCGGCCTTCCGCTGCATCTGGTCGAGCCGACCCGCGCAGGTCTGCTTTGGGCCTACAACGCCGAGCATCTGCAGGCGCTTCATCAGTACGCCATCGCGACACTGCGTGAAACCAAAGGGCATCATCGCTCGATGTTCTCGCGGCTGCCGCAGTGGATGAAATTGGCGCGGCATCGCGTGCTGCTGCAGCGCGCGGTGGAGCGGTTGCAGAAGCGCTTGCTGCAGGGGTAGTGCCGACCTTGGTCGGCGCCGTTGATTGTGTGCCAACCAAGGTTGGCACCTACCAGAGCAACGGGCCGGTAGCGCCGGGCCATGCCCGACGGTTGTGGTGATCCGCCGGCCAGCGGCCGGCACTACCCTTTACAGCAGCCCTTCGCGCTTCACCGCCAGGTAGCGTTCCACCAGCGCGGCGGGCAGGGCATCGGCGGTCACATCCAGCACCATCACCCGTTCGGCACGCAGCGCGTCGTGCGCCTGCGCGCGCTGCTGCAGGTACAGCGCGGCGGCACCGGCCTGCGCGGCGTCCTCGACCGTATGCACCTCGCCCTCCAGCGCGGCATCCAGCTCGCGCTCGCGCAGGCTGGCCACGCACACCAGGTGGCGGCGCTGCAGCAGGCGCACGGCAGCAAGCAGGTCTTCGATGTCCTCATCGCGCACGTTGCTGACCAGCATCACCAGCGCGCGTCGACGCTGGCGCAGTGATACTTCGGTGGCGGCCGCCAGGTAATCGGTGGCCACCGCCTGCGGCTGCAGGTCGTAGCTGGCGCGCAACAGGTGCTGCACCGTGCCCATGCCGCGTTGCGGTGCCACCCAGCGGCGCTCGCCGCCCACCGCGAACAGGCCGGCGGCATCGCCCTGGCGCAGCGCCAGGTAAGCCACCACCAGCGAGGCGTTCAAGGCATGGTCGAAATGCGAGAGCCCGCCTTCGCTGGCCAGCATGCGGCGGCCGCTGTCGAGCATCAGCAGCAGCTGCTGGTTCTTCTCGTCCTGGTACTCGCGCGAGATCAGCTTGCGCGCGCGTGCGGTGGCCTTCCAGTCGAGCTGGCGCAGGCTGTCGCCGATGCGGTACTCGCGCATCTGGTGGAAGTCGGTGCCCTCACCACGCCGCCGTTTCACATGGGCACCGACCAGGCGCGAGGCCTGGTCGGCACTGAACAGTGCGAAGCGGGTGAGCGGCACGAAGTTGGGATAGACCCGTACCTCCAGCGCCGGTGGCAGCGTGCGTTGCTGCCACCACAATCGCCACGGCGAGCGGATGCGCAGCTGCACGCCCTCGAAGGCAAAGCGACCGCGCTGCTGCGGCTGCACGTGGTAGTGCAGCGAGCTGACATGGCCGGCCCGCAACGGCACGCGCTGTGGCAGCGATTCCAGCGGCCAACCGCCCGGCACCAGATCGAACACGTGCACGTGCATGGCCTGTTCGCTGTGCAGGCGCAGGCCGATCTCGCGACGCACGCCCAGTGCCAGCGCCTCGGGCACGTCGCGTTCGACGCTGGGCGACGGCCGTCGCTGTTGTCGCCACAGATCGACCAGTGCCAGCGCCGCAATCAATGCGCCGGCCAGCGCCCAGCTCCAGCGCGGCACCAGGCCGCCCAGCACCACGCCGCCCAGCACAGCCCAGGCCAACAGCAACGCCAGCAGCAGCGGCGCAGGCCTCATCGGCGCGGCGCTTCGACCTTGGCCAGCAGCGCACCTAGCACGTCGTCGGCATCCTGGCCTTCGATCTGCAGCTCCGGTGCCAGTGCGATGCGGTGGCGCAGGGCAGGGCGGGCGATGTCGCGCACATCATCGGGGGTGACGAAATCACGCCCGGCCAGCACCGCCTGCGCGCGCGAGGCACGCACCAGCGCGATGCTGCCACGCGGGCCGGCACCGACGGCGATGCCCGGCCACTGCCGGGTAGCGGCCACGATGCGCACCGCGTAGTCGATCACTTCATCATCGACCGTGATCGCTGCGGTGGCCTGCTGCAATGCCAGCAGTTCACCGGCACCGAGTACGCGCGGCACCTGGCTCAGGTCGAAATCGCTGGCGGCACGGCCGCTGGTGATCGCCGCGACCATGCGCTTCTCGTCTTCCAGCTGCGGATAGTCGATCAGCACCTTCAGCAGGAAGCGGTCCAGCTGCGCTTCCGGCAGCGGATAGGTGCCTTCCTGTTCCAGCGGGTTCTGCGTGGCCAGCGCCATGAACGGCGGCGCCAGGGTGAAGGCCTTGCCTTCGATGGTGACCTGGCCTTCCTGCATCACTTCCAGCAGCGCGGACTGGGTCTTGGCCGGGGCACGGTTGATTTCATCGGCCAGCAGCAGGTTGGTGAACACCGGGCCGCGGCGGATCTTGAAGCTCTCGCTCTTCGGGTCGTACACCGCATGCCCGCTGACGTCGCTGGGCATCAGGTCGGGGGTGAACTGCACGCGGCCATAGTCCAGTTCCAGCGCCTGCGCCAGCGCGCGCACCAGCAGGGTCTTGCCGAGGCCGGGCACGCCTTCGATCAGCACGTGGCCACCGGCCAGCAGGGCGACCAGGATCTGGTCGAGCACATCGGCCTGGCCGATGAAGGCGTGGCCGACGGCCTGGCGGATGGCGTCGACGCGTTCGATCAGGCGGGCGGTGGCGGCCGCCGGAAGTTCAGGGGCATCGGTCATAGCAGGGATCTCATCTGGAGCAGCAAGCGGATGCGCTCGCGCAGGGCGGAGGAATCATGCGGCGAGGGCGGCGTGAGTGCACTGGTGACACGACTGACCGGCCATTGCAGCACCGCGGCGATGGCCTGGTCACGCGCAGCACCGTCGAGTGCCGCAGCCACGGGTGCACGCAGGCGCAGGCGATGCAGGAACAACGCCTGCACGGCCTGGTAAAGGCGCGCACCATGACCGAAGCGCAGCAGCAGTTCGCCACTGGCGCGGACGTGTTCCAGCAGCGAACGGCGCTCGATCACCGGAGCGGGCAGGGCACTGCCGAAGCGTTGCGCGCGCGACCACAGCCAGCCGAGGATCGCCAGCAGCAGCGGCACCCACAGCGGCCAGCCCTGGTAGAAGATGCGCGCGCCCAGTGAAGGCGGGCGGCTGCCGTATACCAGCCAGACCGTGCCGCGCCCATAGTTGGGGTCGAGCAGGTAGCGTGTCAGGTCGCGATGGGAGAGGTCATGCAGGCCATCGCGGGCGACGGCGTCGACTGTGCGGCGGCGCGTTGATGCGTTCGGTCCTTCACCACGCATGACGTCCATGTCGGCCAGCACGTCGATGCGGCCCTTGCCGTGCGGCAGACGCGCGAATACCAGCCCTTGGGTTCCGCCCCAACGGCGCTCGGCCGTGGCGTTGGCCTGGAAGCCCAGGCTGAAGCGCCGACCGCCGCAGAACTCGACATGGCTGGGATCATCGACCACGTGGAAGGGCTGGCAGTCGCTTTCATGGAACAGGCTGTCCACGCCGATCCTGTCCAGCAAGGGACCCTGCGTGCTGCCGGCATCGTCCTCAGCCGGAGGCTGCGTGCGCAGCAGCAGATGGCCGCCGGTATCCACCCAATCCAGCAGGGTCTGCGCAGTGCGCGGCGGCATGTCGGCGGTGTCCTGCAGCAGCACCAGCGTATCGGTGGCGGCCAGTGGCATCTGTGCCAGGTCCAACCGCTGCCGGGACTGCACCTCGATGCCGTCGGCGCGCAGGGCCTGGCCCAGCACATACAGCGGGTTGTAGCTGGCTTCGCCCTGTGGCGGCAGCACGACGGTCTCGGTCACCTTTTCGTGCGTGCGCAGGAACAGGATCGTCAGCGGTACCCCGAACAGGACCAGCGCGCCCAGCAGCAATGACCAGAACAGGCGCGGATTCATGCCTGCCACCCGTACTGCTGGCGCAGCGTGCTGGCCAACGCGTCGAAATCGCTGCGGCTGGGCAGGCGCCCACCGTAGGCGGCGTACTGCCACATGCGCACGATGCGCGCGAACAGTTCACGGTCGGTGCTGTCGGTCAGACGCCGCGAGGCACGCAGGCACTGTGCTTCGGTCGCACCAGGCGGCAACGCGATGCCGGTGCGCTCCACCAACGTGCGTACGCTGGCGCGATACAACAGGGCCAGCGCCTGCCGCGGTCGTCCCTGGTCCCACAGCAGGCCGGCCTGGGTCGCCACATCCGGTGGCAGCACCACCGGCATTACCACCTGCTCTTCGGTGATCTGCGGTGCCTGCTTTTCTTTGCGGCGGCCGGAACCGCGCAACCACGGCAGCCACAGCCGCGCGGTCAACAGCAGCACCAGCAGCAGGACACCCAGCAGCCCCCACAGGCCCCATTCGGCGATCCGTGCCAGCCACAGCTGGCCGCTCCTGCGCGCCTTGCGGTCTGCGTCGCTGCTGCTGTCCTTCTGCAGATCCTTCTTGTCTTTCTTCTTTTCGGCGGCGTCTTCGATCGGCTTCCATCGGCTGACCTGCCGCGTCGGCCGCTGCAACGGATCTTCGTAAGCGCGGTTCACGGCCTGGCGGAAGCCGGCGGTATCCACCGCCTTGTCGCCGAAGATCACCGCCGGTGTATTGGCCGGATCGTTTTCCGCAGTGGCCACTTCCTCGGCTTCTTCAGCATCTTCCGCCTCTGCGTCTTCATCGGCGTTGGCCGTGGCGGTCTGCCCGGCGTCCGGCGTGTCGGCGTCCTGCGCGTGCACGGGCGCCAACGGCAGCGCCAGGCACAGCAGCAGCACCAATGAAGAGGCCACCGGCAGCAAGCGTTCGCGCAGGCGGCGCAGGGCGATTTCCACGTCCCAGGCTTCCATCTGCGTGCGGCGGTTCAAGTACAGGCCGAAGCCGGCGCCCACGTAGAACGGTCCGATCAGCGCCGCTGCCAGCCAGAACAGCAGGTTGAGGCCAAGCTTGGCCCACGCAGGTGCTTCCACGCTGACCATCGCCCACGCCGCGCGCCAGGATTCGGGCAGCAGTTCCAGCGGGATGAAGATGAAGATGGTTGCGATCGCGCCCACCACCAGCACCAGCTCGAATGCCAGGCAGATCATCGCCAGCACCAGCGCAGGGCCCGCAGCGCCGGCAGCGACTGCGCGCCGGCGAGCGCCGCGCTGGGCGGGCGCATTACCCTCCAGCAGATTGACCGGCAGGCACAGGCTGCGCAGGCCGCTGAAACGGCGCCAGCCCAGGTAGCCCCACAAGCCGCTGCCACCCCACTGCCGCTGTGCGCGCAGCGCAGCGCGCGGACCCACCCGCTCGCCGAAGATGCCGCGCGAGAGTACGTACAGCGGCGCGCGCTCGAACAAGGGCTTGCACCACCACATCGCCAGCCAGGCCCAGCCGAAGGCATCCAGCCACCAGGCCAGCGCATTGAACAGCAGGAACAACGGCGCACTGGCCAGCAGCCAGCTGCCCCACACGCCGCGTGCATGGCGGCGGGCCAGCGCGGTGCCCAGCTCCATTGCTTCCCAGCTGCTGCGTGCGCGCAGCACCACGTCCAGGTGGTCAATCCGCATGACTGCCTCCGCGTCCACCGCGCCACAGCCACAGCAGCACGCCGGCCCACAGCACACCGGCCACGCTGAACTTCACGGCGGCCGGGATTTCGGCGATGGACGACCAGAACGCTTCCACGAACGCTGCCAGCAGCAGCATGAAGGCCACGCCCAGGCACAGCCGCGCGCCGATGCGCCCCCCTTCGACCAGCGCATCCAGGCGGCGGCGCCGCCCGGGCGCCAGCAGTTTCATGCCCAGCTGCAGGCCGGCACCGCCGGCGATCACGATCGCGGTCAGCTCGAACGCACCGTGGCCGACCACGAAGCGCCAGAACGGGCCACCGTGGCCGATGTGCTGCAGATGGCCGGCCACCGCGCCGATGGTGATGCCGTTGAACACCAGCACCAGCAACGTGCCCAACCCGGCCAGCAGGCCGCTGGCGAAGGTGCGCAGGGCGATGCCGATGTTGTTCATGATGTAGTAGCCGAACATCATCCAGTCGGTGCCGCTGTCGCGGCCCAGGCGCTCGGCGGATGGATCGTACATGCGCTCCATCTGGGCGATCTGGCCGTTGTCCATCAGCAAGTGGATGCTGTCCGGGTACACCTGCACCAGCACGAAGCAGGCCAGCGCCGGCACCGCGAACATCGCCAGCGCCGCCCACATGCTGCGCGCCTGGCTGCGTACCAGCAGCGGGAAATCGGCGACCAGAAATTCCAGCGCGCGCCGCCAGCGGGTGGGTGGCGTGCGGTACAGCACGCCATGGCCGTGCTGCATCAGCTGCTGCAGGCGCTGCACCAGCTGCGGGCTGTAGCCGCGTTCGCGGGCCAGCGCCAGCTGCTGGCACAGCCGTCGGTAACGCTGCGGGAAGCTGACATCGCCGGCCTCCTCTGCGCCCGGCTTGCGCCGGCGCCGACGCGAAGCACCGGCGCGATGCTGCAGCCACTGCTCCAGGTCATGCCATTCCTGTTGATGGCGGGCGACGAACTGTTCCTGCTTCATCGTCGTCCCAGCAACCAGTTGGCCATCGCATACAGGCGCAGCACGCCGACTTGGCCGGACGCACTGGTCAATGGCTCGGCGATGCCGGCCAGCTCCTGCTGGCGCGCGGGAGACAGGCGTGGCGCGCGCTCGGCGAAGGCCATCACCGCCGCCTGTTCTTCAGGCCGCAGCGGTTGTGGTGGGGGCAGCACGCTGTCGATGGTGGCCGGCGGCGGCAGGTAATGCGGTGGCGAATGCACCACCATCGTGCCGGCAACCAGATCGCCCAGGCGGCGGCCATGCGGATCGAACAGGCTGCTGATCAGGCCCAGCGCGTAGCCGAAGGGCAGCATGTCCACGGTGCGCAGCAGGTTGCGGGTGATCGATGCCATCCAGCCCACCGGTGCGCCATCCTGTGCCAGCACCCGCAGGCCCAGCACGCGCTTGCCGAGGGTGCGGCCCCACAGCGCTTCGCAGACGATGGGGTAGGCCCACATCAGCAGGAACATCAACGCCATGTACAGGCCACGGCCGAACTCATCCAGCAGGGCCAGTGGAATGGACAGCGCGGTCAGCGCGCCGAAGCGGACGGCCAGGTCGACCAGCCAGGCCAGGGCACGCGGCATCGGTCCGGCCGCAGGCAACTGCAGCGGCACGCCTTCCGGCGTTACCACCTCGCGGTAGGTATCGAGCATCGGCGCGGCCATCAGCGCGATGGCCGCCGAAGTGGGCGCTGGAGTCCTCTCCGGCGTGCAGCCACGGGCATGGGGGTCTCGACGGTTCCTGGTCGGGCCCAGACTTTAGCAGAGCCCGGCCACCGGCGATGCGGCCTCAGCCCAGGTACTCGTCCTTCAGCCGCACGTAGTGGTCGGCCGAATAGTGCAGCGACTCGATCTCCTTGTCGCTGAGCGTGCGCGCCGGACGGGCGGGGTTGCCCACCCACAGTTCGCCTTCGCCCACCACCTTGCCGGGGCCGACCACCGCACCGGCACCGACGAAGCCATGGCGCTCGACCCGGGCACCGTCGAGGATGCACGCGCCCATGCCGATCAGGCTGTAATCGCCGATGCTGCAGGCGTGGATGATGCAGCCATGGCCGACGGTCACGCCTTCACCGATCAGGGTCGGGTAGCCGGCCTTGTTGTACGGACTGTGGTGGCTGACGTGGATGATGGTGCCGTCCTGCACATTGGTGCGCGCACCAATGCGGACGAAATTGACGTCGCCGCGGATGACCGTGCCCGGCCAGACCGACACGTCGTCGGCCAGTTCGACATCACCGATGATGGTGCAGGCCGGATCGACATACACGCGCTGGCCGAGTACCGGCATCTTGTCGCGGAAAGGGCGCAGCGGGGTCATCGGTGTCTCCAGCAGATCAGGGCAATCGCGATGATGATACGCGCTCCGCCGATGGCGACCCCGCGGGCGCCTGCCGCGACCGGGATGCTTCATGCATCCGTGTCGACCAAGGTCGACACCTACCAGAGCGGACCGCGAGTAGATCCACGCCATGCGTGGATGGCATTTGCCGATCCCGCGTTACGCCACGCGTCCGCGCCGCGCGCGTTCCAGGTGTACCAGCAGCAGCGAGATCGCCGCCGGGGTCATGCCGGGAATGCGCTGTGCCTGGCCGATGGTCTGCGGACGAACGCGCTCCAGCTTCTGCAGCGCTTCGGCCGACAGCCCGCGCACGATGGCGTAGTCGAAATCGCCGGCGATCGGGGTTGCTTCATGCCGCTGCTGGCGCTCGATCTCCTCGCGCTGGCGATCCAGGTAGCCGGCGTACTTCACCCCGATCTCCACCTGTTCGGCCACCTTGCCATCGGCCACGGCCGGGCCGAGCGAGGGCACCTGCATCAGCTGCGCGTAATCCAGTTCCGGGCGCTTGATCAGGTCCAGCACGTTGGTTTCGCGGCTGACCGCAACGCCCAGTGTTTCCTGTACTTCGCGGCCCAGCGCATTGGCCGGGGTCGCCCACAGCGCGCCCAGCCGCGTGCGTTCTGCAGCCACGGCGGCCTGCTTGATTTCGAAGGCACTCCAGCGACGATCATCGACCAGGCCCATGTCGCGGCCGGCCGGCGTCAGGCGCTGGTCGGCATTGTCTTCGCGCAGCTGCAGGCGGTATTCGGCGCGGCTGGTGAACATGCGGTACGGCTCGTTGGTGCCGTGGGTGATCAGGTCATCCACCAGCACGCCCAAGTACGCCTCGTCGCGACGCGGGCACCAGCCATCGAGGCCACGCACCTGGCGAGCGGCGTTGAGGCCGGCCAGCAGGCCCTGCGCGGCAGCCTCTTCGTAACCGGTGGTGCCGTTGATCTGGCCGGCGAAGAACAGGCCGTTGACCAGCTTGGTTTCCAGCGAGGCCTTCAGCCCGCGCGGATCGAAGAAGTCGTATTCGATGGCGTAACCAGGGCGGGTGATGTGCGCGTTGGCGAAACCGCGGATGCTGCGCACCATCTCCAGCTGCACGTCGAACGGCAGCGAGGTGGAAATACCGTTGGGATAGATCTCGACGATGCCCAGGCCTTCCGGCTCGACGAAGATCTGGTGGCTGGCCTTCTCGGCGAAGCGCACCACCTTGTCTTCGATGGACGGGCAGTAGCGCGGGCCGATGCCTTCGATCTGGCCGCTGTACAGCGGCGAGCGGTGCAGGGCGTCGCGGATGATCTGGTGGGTCTGCTCGCTGGTGTGGGTGATCCAGCAGCTGACCTGTTGCGGATGCTCGTCCACCGAACCAAGGAAGGACATCACCGGGCGCGGCGTGTCGCCGGGCTGCTCGTCCATCACGCTGTAGTCCAGCGAACGGCCGTCGATGCGCGGCGGCGTGCCGGTCTTCAGGCGGTCCACCTGGAACGGCCGCTCGCGCAGGCGCGCGGCCAGCGTGGTGGCCGGCGGGTCGCCCATGCGGCCGGCAGCGTACTGGGTCGGGCCGACGTGGATCTTGCCGGCCAGGAAGGTGCCGGCGGTCAGCACCACGGCCTCGGCGTCGAAACGCAGGCCGGTCTGGGTGATGACCCCGCGCACGGCGTCGCCCTCGATGACCAGGTCATCCACGGCCGCCTGGAACACGGTCAGGTTGGCCTGGCCCTCGACGATGGCGCGGATCGCCATGCGGTACAGGTTGCGGTCGGCCTGGCAGCGGGTGGCACGCACGGCCGGGCCCTTGGACGCATTGAGCGTGCGCCACTGGATGCCGGCACGGTCGGCGGCATGCGCCATCGCACCGCCGAGGGCGTCGATTTCCTTGACCAGATGGCCCTTGCCGATGCCACCGATGGCCGGGTTGCAGCTCATCGCCCCCACCGTTTCGATGTTGTGGGTCAGCAGCAGGGTGCGCACGCCGGTACGGGCCGCAGCCAGCGCGGCCTCGGTGCCGGCGTGGCCACCGCCGATGACGATGACGTCGTAACGATGGAAGGAATCGATCATGGAGGCTGTTCAGCAAGGGGCGGGCGCAGCCGGGGGGCCGTGCCGGGGTGGCGATTTTAGCGCCAATCGGGGCAGGGACGCCGGCGCCGGTCGGCTGGCGTCGAAATCAACCCTAAAGTTGGCAGGATATTTGCAGATAACCCAACAGCACCCACCGTGGCTGGCGCCGCAGGCGCTGGTGACCGGAATTGGAACAGGGGCCGGTACAGGCGCACGGTGGGGAAGCAGAGGGGCCGGCAGTCGGGGGACTGTCCGGCCCTGTTTTTTTTTTGAGGCTTCCGGGAAAGCGTCATCCACGCATGGCGTGGATCTACCGTCCCGCGCGCCTTGGTGTCCCGGAACAACAAACGGCCCCGCAATGCGGGGCCGTTCGTCTTCAAAGGTGCCGACATCCGACAGGGCCGGAACAGGGGGGATCCAGATGTTCCTGTCGGATATCGACGCAGAGCTGTTTGGGACGCGCCCTTAACGTTTTTGTCACTTTGTGACGCGGGCCGTCACCACCTGCGTAGATTGAGGCTTGGACCGTGTGAAATGCAAGATGGAACAAGCGTCAACTGTGCGCTATCTCTCACGATCCATCGCGCGCCAGGGGGAACTGTTCATCCTCGGAGCACGCGGAGCCGGAGCCGGTCGTGCCTGCGGCGGCGGCGAGGGGCGCTCGACACGCTGCGCGGGCTGCGACGGCCGACGCATTGAATCCATGTTGCGCCACGGCGAGCCGCCATTGTTCTGGCGCGGCGGCGGTGGCGGACGGTTCTCGCCGCCATTGCCCGGACGCGGTGGCGGGCGGTGGTTGTGGTGCGGCGGGCGGTAGATCGGCCGCTGGTAGTACGGGCCGCCGTAGCCGTAATAGCCACCGCCGCCGTAATACGGATAGCCATAGTCGGCCGGGTAGCCGTAGGGGTAGCGGTACTCCACCGACGGCGCACCGTGGTAGTAACCACCGCTGCGGCCACCGACATAGTCGTAAGTGGTGCAACCGGTCAGGGCCAGCAACAGGCCACCGGCAAGCATCAGGCGCGTTTTCATGATGGGTCCCCCCAGAGGACGGGTATGCAGGCAGCTTCGGCCGCCGGCGTTGAATCAGCCCTTAACTCCGCCGGCCAGGATGAATGGCGGTGTACGCCAGCATGCTGGCATGACCGATGGCGCCCTCGCCAGCGCGGAGGCATACGTTAATCTTGCGTCATGAGCGATTCACTGTTGCCCCGCGCTGATGACGTCCTTGCCGCCGCCGCGCGGATCGCGCCCCATGCCAGCGTGACCCCGGTGCTGCGCTCGCGCACGCTGGACGCACTGGCCGGTGCGCAACTGGCGTTCAAGGCCGAGCACCTGCAGCGGGGCGGCGCGTTCAAGTTCCGCGGTGCCTGCAATGCGGTGTGGTCGCTGGATGCCGATCACGCCAGTGCCGGCGTGGTGACCCATTCCTCCGGCAACCACGGCGCCGCCTTGGCGCTGGCTGCCCGCACGCGGGGCATTCCCTGCCATGTGGTGGTGCCCGAAGGGGCGGTGGCCGCCAAGCTGGCCAACATTGCCCGGCATGGCGCCACACTCTGGCGTTGCCCGCCGACCATCGCCGACCGTGAGGCCACCTGCGCGAAGGTGCAGGCCGATACCGGTGCGACGCTGGTTCACCCGTACACCAACCCGGCTGTGATGGCCGGGCAGGGCACGGCCGCGCTGGAGCTGCTGCACAGCGAGGGTCCGTTCGACGTGCTGGTGGTGCCGGTGGGCGGCGGTGGCCTGGCCAGTGGCACCGCGTTGGCCCTGCAGCACGCCAGCCCGGGCACCCGGCTGGTGCTGGCCGAGCCGGCCGGCGCCGACGACACCGCCCGTTCGCTGGCGGCCGGCAAGCGACAGGAGGCATTTGCTCCGGACACGATCTGCGATGGACTGCGCACGCTGATCGGTGCGCCCAACTTCGCGTTGCTGCAGGCCGCAGGTGCCGAGGTCATCGTGGTTGATGATGCCGCGACCGTGGCGGCGATGCGTCTGCTGTGGGACGTGCTCAAGCAGGTGGTCGAGCCGTCCTCGGCGATCGTGCTGGCGGCGGTGCTTGCGCAGCCTGCGCGCTTCGCTGGCCTGCGCGTGGGGTTGGTGCTGTCCGGCGGCAATGTCGATCTGCCTGCCCTGCGTTGGGGAGCGCCGTGAGCCGCGGCCGCCATCGCGAACGTACCGGCCTGCTCGGTTGGTTGTGGCGGTTGTTCGTGCTGCTGGTGATCTGGCTGCTGGGTGTGACCGCCTGGATCGTCTGGGTCGGCGAACGCGACCAGGCCGCCAAGGCGGACGCGATCATCGTGCTCGGCGCGGCCGCCTATGATTCAAAGCCGTCGCCGGTATTTGAAGAGCGCATCCGCCATGGCCTGGATCTGTACGACGCCGGCTACGCGCCACTGCTGATCTTCACCGGTGGTTATGGCGGCACCGGCGCGCGCTTCTCGGAATCGCAGGTGGCGCGGCGCTACGCGCTCAAGCACGGCATTCCCGATGACGCGATCCTCATCGAGACCGCCTCGCGCAATACCGTGCAGAACCTGGTCGAGGCCAAGCGGCTGATGGACCAGCGCAAGCTGCATTCGGTGATCATTGTCAGCGACCCGCTGCACATGGCGCGCGCGCTGCGCCTGAGCAAGGCGCTGGGCATCCAGGCGTTGGCATCGTCCACGCCGAGCACGCGCTTCCGCAGCTTCCATACCAGCTGGCGCTTCCTGGTGCAGGAGATCTACTTCTTCCACCGAGATCTGGTGCGGCCGCCGCTGAGTTCACCGGCCAATACCTGAGCGGCTGCCGCTGCGCTCGCCGGGCATGGCCCGGCGCTACCCATAACGCGCGCCCGGTAGCGCCGGGCCATGCCCGGCGGCGCCTTCGAATCAGGTCTGCTTGCGCCGGATCGGAATCGCCGACACCGGCACGGAAGCAATGTCATGCCCGCCTTCGCGGATCGGTGCGCCCGGGTCCGGTGCCCAGGCATGGGCGTAGATCACTTCCCAGCTGCTGGGCAGCTTGCCATCGTCACGGCGCATCGGTTCGTACGCCGCCGCGGCCGCCGCAAACCGACCGCGACCGGTCAACGTATGGCGGCGATCGACGCGTGCGTTGGTCGCGCCCATCGCGCGCAGCTCGCGCATCAACGAAGGCAGGTCGTCGTAGGTGAGGGTGAACAGGTCGCGGTCCAGTACCGGGTCGCGGAAGCCGGCCATCATCAGCGCATCGCCGAACTGGGCGATCTGCGCGAAGCGGCTGACATGCGGCCGGTCATCGGCGGCGGCGAAGGCCTCATTGAGTTCGACCAGCGTGTCCGGCCCGAAGGTCGAACACAGCAGCAGCCCACCGGGCTTGAGCACGCGGCGGAAACCGGCGAACACCGCCGGCAGGTCGTCCACCCACTGCAGGCACAGGTTGCTGAAGATCACATCCACGCTGTTGTCGGCCAACGGCAGGGCGGTGGCATCGGCGGCCAGGCGCTGGAACGGCTTCCACCAGCCGGCCTGGCGCTTGGCCTGGTCCAGCATCGGCAGCGCCACGTCCAGCGCGATCACCTGTGCCTTCGGCCAGCGCTTCTTCATCAGCGCGCTGGCATGACCGGTGCCGGCGCCGATATCCAGCACCACCTCCGGCTTGCGCGCCTCCAGGTAATCCAGCGATTCCAGCAGCCGCGACTGCACCTCGCGCTGCAGGGCGGCGGCAGCGTCGTAGCTGGTGGCGGCGCGGGCGAAGGCGCGGCGGACATGGCGGGCATCGAAGTGGGACGGCATTGCGAAAGTCTCTTAGAACGTACCGGGGTAGGCGCCGCCGTCGATCAGCAGGTTCTGTCCGGTGAGGTAGCCCGCCTGTGCACTGCACAGGAAGGCGCAGGCGGCGCCGAATTCGTCCGGCGTACCGAAGCGGCCAGCGGGGATCTGCTGGCGGCGGCGTTCGGCCACCGCCTGCACGTCCCCGTTCTGGCCGGCGGCGTGGGCGAAGTTGGCGCGCAGGCGGTCGGTATCGAACTGGCCGGGCAGCAGATTGTTGATGGTGACGTTGTGGGCGACGGTGCGCCGCGCCAGCCCGGCGACGAAGCCGGTCAGGCCGCTGCGCGCGCCGTTGGACAGCGCCAGCGTGTCGATGGGTGCTTTCACCGATGACGAGGTGATGTTGACGATGCGGCCGAAGCCGCGTTCGATCATCGCGTCCACGGTGGCGCGGATCAGCGCGATCGGCGCCAGCATGTTGGCGTCCAGCGCGGCGATCCAGTCGTCGCGCTCGAACGTGCGGAAGTCGCCCGGCGGCGGGCCACCGGCGTTGGTCACCAGGATGTCGACCTGCGGGCAGGCGGCCAGCGCGTGGGCGCGGCCCGCCTCGGTGGTGACGTCGGCAGCAATCGCGCGCACTTCAGCGGCACCGGGCAGCGCGCGCAGTTCCGCAGCCGCGGCCTGCAGCGCAGCGTCACCGCGGGCGACGATGACCACGTTCACGCCTTCGCGCACCAGCGCACGCGCGCAGCCCAGGCCAAGCCCCTTGCTGGCGCCGCAGACCAGTGCCCAGCGGCCGGAAATGCCCAGATCCATGCGTCAGTCCTGCAGAAGCGTCGGGAGGCTCATTGTCCGCCATCGGCCGGTGACAGGCCGGCAACGAAGTGTTGCAGGGCGGCTGCAACGTCATCGGCATGGCCGAGGAAGGGGGCGTGGCCGCCGTGGGCGATGGTCAGCGACTGCCCGCCCGGCGCCAGCGCGGCAGCGGCCTGCATCGCGGCCGGCGAGACCAGGCGATCACGCTGACCGGCAATCCACAGGCTGGGCTTGCCCAGTGCGGGCAGGGCGCCGCGCAGGTCGGTGTTCTCCAGCAGCTGCAGGCCCTCGCGCAGTGCGTGTTCGGTAGGCGCACCGCGTTCGACCAGACGCTGGCGCAGGGTGCGCAGTTCCTCGCGGGCATGCGCCGAACCCATCACGTCCAGGGCCAGGAAACGTTCCAGGGTGCCACTGAAGTCCTGGGCCAGGTCACGACCGAACTGCTCGAACACCGATGGCTCCACGGCGTGCGGCCAGTCGTCAGCGCGCACGAAGCGCGGCGTGGCGGCGATCATCGCCAGACCACGCACCTTCGGCAGCGTGGCCGCCGCGTGCAGCGCGAACAGGCCGCCCAGTGACCAGCCGCACCACACCGCCGGCGGCGTGGCCGCGGCAATGGCGTTGACCACGAACGGCAGACGCAGCGGCGTGCTGTCGTCTCGGCTGTGGCCGTGGCCGGGCAGGTCGACCAGATGCAGCGTGAACCGATCGGCCAGGCGCTGCACCAGCGGCGCAAACACGCCGCCCTGCAGGGCCCAGCCGTGGATCAGTACCAGGTCCGGCCCATGGCCGGTCACTTCGATATGCATGGGGAACTACACGATCACTCAGGCCAGCGCCGGCAACGACGGCGGCAGCACTTCGCGCGTGGCAAAGGCCACGCGGTCGCGTGCAACGGCGATGGCCTCGACCAGACCGCGCACCTGTTCGGTGGTGTGCAGCGCGGACAAGGTGACGCGCAGGCGCGCCTTGCCCTCCGGCACGGTCGGTGGGCGGATCGCGCCGACCAGCCAGCCGGCCTGTTCCAGCGCCTGCGACATCGCCACGGCGGTGTGGTCGTCGCCACACAACAGCGGCTGGATCGGCGTTTCCGATGCCATCAGATCCAGCCCGTGACGTCGCGCTTCGCCGCGGAACAGTGCAATCAGATCGGCCAGCTTCGCGCGCCGCCAATGATCGCGGCGGGCCAGCCGCACCGCCTCCAGCGCGGATGCCGCCAATGCCGGCGCCATGGCGGTGGTGTAGATGTAGGGGCGTGCGGTTTCGGCCAGATGCTCGATCAGGTCTTCGCGGCCGAGCACCAGCGCGCCGGAACCGCCGAGCGCCTTGCCCAGGGTGACCAGCTGCAGCGGCACATCGTCCACGCCCAGGCCGGCTGTGGCGACCGCGCCACGGCCATCGCCAAGCACGCCCACGCCATGCGCATCGTCCACGTAGAACAACGCCTGCTGCAGGCGCGCGACCAGCGACAGTGCACGCAGCGGCGCGATATCGCCATCCATGCTGAAGACACCATCGGTGGCCAGCATCGCTGCGCCCTCGGGCGCATGCTTGAGCTGGCGCATCGCACCTTCCGCATCCAGGTGCGGGTAGCGGCGCAGGCGCGCGCCGGCCAGCCGCGTGGCATCGAGCAGACTGGCGTGGTTGAGCTTGTCCTGCACGCAGACATCGTTCTCTTCGCTCAGCAGCGCCTGCTGCACGGCCAGGTTGGCGGCGAAGCCACTGCCGAACAGCAGCGCACGCGGGTAACCGAGCCACTCGGCCACTTCGCGTTCCAATGCGTCATGCAGCGCGTGGTGGCCGCAGACCAGGTGCGAAGCCCCGGCACCGGTCCCTTCACGCGCGGCGGCGTCCTGCAGTGCGTTGACCACGCTGAACTGCTGGGCCAGGCCCAGGTAATCGTTGCTGCAGAAGCCGGTCAGCCAGCGCCCATCGACTTCCAGGCGCACACCATCGCGACGGGTGACCGTGCGCCGCGGGCGGCGACGGCCTTGTGCATCGCGCAACGCGCGCTGGGCTTGGAGGCGGGCGGTCAGGTCGGGGCGTGCCATGGCGGCTGGATGCGGCGACGGGGCGGCTAGGGTAGCGCGTTGCCGCGACGCCTGCTTGGCCGCCCGCTCAGGCCGCGTGGGCGCAGCCGCTGCCGGGGGCATCGGCGCTGATATCGGCATGTGCGGTGCCGCCATGGTCGTGGCCGTCGGCGTCCACCTGCACCGCCATCGGCTGCAGGCCCAACCGTGCGAACAGGGCCATGTCGCGCTCGCTTTCCGGGTTGCCGGTGGTCAGCAGCGTGTCGCCATAGAAGATGGAGTTGGCGCCGGCCAGGAAGCACAGCGCCTGCAGTTCGTCGCTCATCGCCTCGCGGCCGGCCGACAGCCGCACCATCGAATGCGGCATGGCGATGCGCGCCACGGCGATCATGCGCACGAACTCGAACGGGTCCAGCTCGGCACTGCCATGCAGCGGCGTGCCGGCGACCTGCACCAGCTTGTTGATCGGCACCGAATCGGGATGCGCCGGCAACGTGGCCAGCGCCAGCAGCAGGCCGACGCGCTGCGCGCGGGTCTCACCCATGCCAACGATGCCGCCGCAGCAGGTCTTCAACCCCGCATCACGGACATGGCCCAGCGTATCCAGGCGATCCTGGTACTGCCGGGTGTGGATGATCGAGTCGTAGTAGTCCGGCGCGGTATCGAGGTTGTGGTTGTAGTAGTCCAGGCCGGCGTCCTTCAACGCGCGCGCCTGTTCGCCACTGAGCATGCCCAGCGTGGCGCAGGTTTCCAGGCCCAGCGCCTTCACTCCGGCGATCATCGCAGCCACCTTCGGAATGTCACGGTCCTTCGGCGAACGCCAGGCCGCACCCATGCAGAAACGCGAGGCACCGGCCGCCTTCGCCTGGCGTGCCTTGGCCAGCACCGCGTCGGTGTCCATCAGCTTCTGCGCGTTGACCCCGGTGCTGTAGCGCTGCGCCTGCGGGCAGTACGCGCAGTCTTCCGGGCAGCCACCGGTCTTCACCGACAGCAGCGTGGAGACCTGCACCTGGGCCGGGTCGAAGTGCTCGCGGTGGACGGTGGCGGCGCGGAACAGCAGTTCCGGAAAGGGCAGGTCGAACAGCACCTGCAGTTCGTCGTGGTGCCAGTCGTGGCGGATGGCGGTTGCCATGGCGGGACCTTGGAAGGGCTGGAGCGAGGGCGCAGT
>RCUO01000480.1_pt1 | contig 19874 bp, 15 predicted proteins | sample 2166161 | NCBI WGS metagenome assembly RCUO01 (sample SAMN09932617, study PRJNA488358) | compost metagenome | feature: garden; material: soil; isolation source: compost soil in cyclohexanecarbonitrile-enriched culture | place: Germany: Experimental Botanical Garden Goettingen | collected 2016-01-27 | reverse complement strand
TAAACCCATCCATGGGGGCTTGGCCGCGGCATCCATGCCGCGGACACCCCCGCAATCGGACCCACCCCGCCTTCGACAGTTTCCCGCGCGCTTTGGATGTAGCGCCGGGCCATGCCCGGCCGAGGGAAAGTCGGATCATCAATTTCGATTTAGATCGAAATAATCACTGAAAATCAAAGATAGATCATGTCGACAGTGAATGCACGACGGCAGATTCCACCGCCCTCGGGAAACTGTCAGGGGTGGGGCGGTGTGGGCTTGCAGGACCGTTGGCGCCATGGATGGCGCCATCGAGCCCCCAGGGATGGGTTTACGGCGTGTCCTGCAAGCCCACACTGCCCCGCCAACCGACAGAAAACCCAGAGCCGGCTATTGCTTTGGCTTTAGCTTTGGTTTGCGCCTCTGCGGGTGCCGGGCGCAGCCCGGCCAGCCCTCCCTGCCGGATTTGCATATCTGGCTGCCGAATCCGGCCGTGGATTTGCCGGAATGCGCGATTGCCCTGCCGGAATGAAGTGCTCAGCCCTCGCTGAAAGGCGCGAAATGTCAGTCACCTGCCTAACGGCAAGTCCACTGACATTCAAGTTGTCCGCCTACGGGGGAAATGATCATGAACCGCATCTACCGGCGTGTATGGAACCGCCAGCTCAATGCTCTGGTTGTGGCCTCGGAACTGGCCACTGGCGATAGTGGTGGTACCGCACCACGCGACCGTCGCGCCAGCCTTCTGGTGCCCAGCACCCTCGCCCTGGCGCTGCTGTGCGTGCTGGCCAGCGGACCCGCGGCGGCAACGGAGTCCAGCCAATCGCTGCGCGACCTGCAGGCGCTGGCGGCCAAGTACACCCAGCCGATGCCGGTGAAGGTCGATGCCGAAGTGGCGCTGGCGGCGGCCGCACGGCAGGCCCAGGCCAACCCGGCGATCAGTGCGAACGCACGTGTCGGCCTGCAGCTGAGCACGACCTCGCTGCCGGTCGTGCGCGACGTCCTGCCGGCCACCGTGCAGGTCAAGCTCGCGGCCGGTGCCACGCCGCACCAGGTGCCCGCACCGGCGCTTGGCGCCGACGTACGCGCCAACATCGGCGTCGGCAACGCAGCCGCCACCCGCGTCGATGCCGCGCTTGCCGCGAACGTCGCACCGGCCGCGCAGGCACCATTGGGTCTGTCTGCCAATGCGGCAGCAAAGGCCAACGTCGGCATCGCCGGTACGCCGGTTGCCAGCGTCGATGCCGGCAGCCACGTTGCCACCGCAGTAAGTGCAACGCCGAGCGGATTGAAAGCAGCCGTCGACGGCAAGGTCGATTCGCAGCTGGTCGTGGCCGGCAACCACATCGAAGGACAAGGCCAGGCCGGTGCCACCGCCGCGGTCACACTGCCGGCCAAGGAAGAGCTGCCGGGCGACACCGATGACCGCGCGATCACCGCCGCCTTCGATGCCGGTGTGGCAGGCAAGGTGCGCGTGCAGGGCAAGGATGGCGAAGAACTCGTCGCCGATCGCAATCTGAAACTGGCCGGCACCGCAACCGTCGCCGCACAGAACAGCGCGCTCGGCCTGGGCGGCCTGCTCAACGGCGTCGGTACTGCGCTGAATGGTGTTGGCAGTGCAGTGGGCAGCCTGCTCAACGGCGATCTGTCCGGCACCGTCAACAACCTCGGCGGGGCCGTCGGCGGCCTGGTCGGCAACACCCTGGGCAGCCTTGGCCTGACCTCACCGTCGGCCATTCCGCCGACCAGCCCGAAGGCGCCGGCCGCCGCCGACCCGAATGCGGGCCTGGTGATCGGCACCGGTGGCCTGGTGGGTGGTGTCACCGAACTGCTCGGCCCGACCACTGCCAGCCTGTTCGGCGGCACCGGCTACCTGTCCAACGGCAACCTCAAGCTCAGCACCGCCAACGTCATGCAGACCTATTCCACGGTCAGCGTGCTGGGCCTGCCGGTGGTCAATGCGACGCCGGTCGGTACCACGCTCAATGGGCTGGGTGGCGCGGTCACCGGCGGCAGCTCGCACCTGACCCTGATCGGCGGCGTCACCTCCGACAGCTATATCTACAACATCAACAACGGCAATCCCGGTGGCCTGCTGGGCCTGCTGCTGCCCAAGGATTCGCCGGCCTGGGCGGCCAAGTGCCTGGACATCGGCCTGGCCGACATCTCCTGCTGGGCGGTCAACGCCGCGCAGGACTACCAGGTGCTGATGGGCGATGGCGCTTATGCCAACGGTTCGAAGGAAGTGGTGATCGGCGCCAATGCCCGCCATGAGCTGCCGAAGGTCGATGCCAGCGTGGCCTTCCCCGGCGCGGGTGCCAATGATCCGACCGATCCGACCGGCGTTCCCACTGCCGACTACGCAGCACGCATGGGGCACTCGGTGGTGGTCGGCGACAGTGCCAGCGGCACCGCCAACGGGCAGACCCTGCTCGGCGCAGAGAGCACGTCCAACCAGGCCAATTCGGTGGCTTTGGGTTACCGCTCGGCTGCACTGCGCGGCGCCCAGGCCAGCTACAGCGCCTACGGCCTGACCACCGCACAGGTGTCCGCTGGCGAGGTGTCGGTAGGCACCGCCGGTGGCGGTGAGCGGCAGATCACCAACCTGGCGGCCGGCAGCGCCAACACCGATGCGGTCAACGTGGCCCAGCTGAAGGGTGCGATCAGCCAGATCGATGCGGTTGGCGCAGCGGCGGTCACCTATGACCTGGATGGTGCCGGCAACCCCAACTACCGCCGTGTCACCCTCGGCAATGGCACCGGCACGACCACCATCGGCAACCTGGCGGCCGGCGCGGTCAACGCCACCAGCAGCGAGGCGGTCAACGGTGCGCAGCTGTTCGCCAGCAACGACACCATGGCAAAGTTCTTTGGCGGACGCGCAGCATTCGATCCGCTCACCAGCACCTTCACCGCACCGCTGTTCGAGATCAGCACCATCTCCACCGGCGGCGCCGTGGCCTCGGGGCTGTATGACAACGTCACCGACGCCTTCGATGCCGTGGACGGCTCGCTGGTCAACCTCAACACGCAGATCAACGACATCCGCAACACCGGCACCAAGTACCTGCGGGTGAATTCGACCGGTGCCGAAGCCGTGGCCAGCGGCGCCGAATCGATCGCCGTCGGTGCCGGCGCCAGCGCAACTGCAGCCAACGCCATCGCCGTCGGCGCCGGCAGCCTGGCCGATCGTGCCAACAGCGTGTCGGTCGGTGCCGCAGGCGCCGAACGCCAGGTCACCAACGTCGCCGCCGGTACCGCCAGCACCGATGCGGTCAACCTGGGCCAGTTGCAGGCCTCGGAAGAGGGCGCGCTGCGCTACGATCTCAACGGCGACGGCAGTGTCAACTATGGCAGCGCCACGCTCGGCCAGTCCGGTACGGCCACCACGCTGCGCAACCTCGGCCCGGGCCAGATCAGCGCGGCCAGCAGCGAAGCGATCAACGGTGCGCAGTTGTTCGCGGCCAACCAGACCGTGGCCACCCACCTCGGCGGCGGCGCTGCGGTGGACGCCAATGGCGTGGTCACCGCGCCGACCTACACGCTCAACAATGTCGCCGCCAACGGCACCGTCAGCCAGGGCAGTTACAACGACGTCGGCACGGCCTTCGATGCCGTCAGCAATTCGCTGGCCAACGTTGCCGACCAGACCGATGACCTGGACAAGCGCGCCGTGAAGTACGACGTGGACGGGAGTGGCAACGTGGTCGATACCGTGACCCTCAGCGGTACCGGCGGTGCACCGGTGAAAGTCACCAACGTGGCTGCCGGCAGCATCCTGGCTGGCAGCAGCGATGCCATCACCGGCGACCAGCTGTTCAGCACGCACCAGACCGTGGCCAGCTACTTCGGTGGCAGCACCATGTACAACGGCAGCACCGGGCTGTGGACGGCGCCGACCTTCAACATCTCCACCATCGCCACCGATGGCACCATTACCGGCAACGACTACAGCAACGTCACCGCGGCGTTCTCCGCAGTGGATGGCTCGCTGCGGGTGCTCAACCAGCGCATCAGCAACGGCGGCGGCAGCCCGTACCTGGCGGTCAACTCCACTGCCGCAGCGGCTACGGCCACCGGTGCTGAAGCACTGGCGGTCGGCCCGCAGGCCAGTGCAGCGGGCGCAGGCAGCGTAGCGGTCGGCAACGGCGCCAATGCCAGTGCAGGCAACAGTGTTGCGCTGGGTGCGGGTTCGGTGGCCAGCGTCGGCGCGCAGACCGGCTATACCGGTGCCTACGGCCAGACCGGGGCCAGCAACTCGTCCGGTGAAGTGGCGGTGGGCAGCAGCGGCAGCGAGCGCAAGATCACCCACGTGGCCGATGGCTCCGACGACCACGATGCGACCAACGTCGGCCAGCTGAAGAATGGCGTGAACTACGCCATCGATCAGTCCAAGTCCTACACCGACCAGAAGATCCAGAACATCACCAACGTCGCCGGCAGCTTCCGTGCCAACAACAGCAACAACCTGGCCGATCCGTCCGCCAGCGGTGCCAACTCCGCCGCAGGCGGTGCCGGCTCCACCGCCGCCGGGGCGAACTCGACCGCACTGGGCAATGGTTCGCAGGCGCAGGCCGACAACTCGGTGGCGCTGGGTGCAGGCTCGGTCGCCAACCGCGCCAATACGGTGTCGGTGGGGGCAGCCGGTGCAGAACGCCAGGTGGTCAACGTGGCCGATGGTTCGCAGGCAACCGACGCGGTCAACGTGCGTCAGCTGCAGGCTTCGCAGCAGGGCACGATCCGCTATGACACCACCACCAACGGCACCACCAACTACAACAGCGTGACCCTGGGCAGCACCAGCAGTGGCCCGACCACGGTGCGCAACGTCGCCGCCGGCACCGCCGGTACCGATGCGGTCAATGTCGACCAGCTGAAGTCGGGCATGGCGCAGACGCTGGACTGGTCCAAGGCCTACACCGATGAGCGCATGGGCGGCTTCGAACGCGACCTGCGCAAGACCGACAACCGTGCCTCGGCCGGTATCGCCTCGGCGATGGCAACCGCGTCGCTGCCGCAGCCCAGCGAAGCCGGCCGCAACATGGCTTCGATCGCCGCCGGCAGCTACAACGGCGAATCCGGCGTGGCCCTGGGCATCTCCGGTGTTTCCGAGGGCGGTCGCTGGATCTACAAGTTCAGTGGTTCCACCAACAGCCGTGGCGAGGCCGGTGTGGCCGTCGGTGCCGGCATCCAGTGGTGATCGCCCGCGCCGGGTCGCATTCGCGGCCCGGCGCAGAGCGCAACGTCTACAGGGGAATGACATGAAACCGCATCGCATCGCTCGCAGTGGTCGCGTCGCCGCCACGCTGGGCCTGATCCTGGCCGCAGGGCTGCTGGTTGCCTGCCGCAGCCACGCACCGGCCGCCGACGGTCCCGCCGGCAGCACTGCCGTCACCTTCCCGGAGGCCAGCAAGGCTTCGCTGAAGGAAGGCATCTATCCGGATATCGCCGACCTGCGCCGGTTCGCGCCGGGCATGAGCAAGCGCCAGCTGTACACGCTGCTCGGCACCCCGCATTTCAATGAAGGCATGTGGGGCGTGCGCGAATGGAACTACCTGTTCAACTTCCGCACCGCACAGGGCGCCGAATACTTCACCTGCCAGTTCCAGGTGCGCTTTGACAACAAGGGCATCGCCCAGGGTGGCTACTGGAAGCCTGAATCGTGCGCTGCCGTACTGGATCCGCCGCGTCCGCCGGCACCGCCACCGCCGGCGCCGCTGCCGGAGCAGCCGCTGCGACTGGCTGCCGACGCACTGTTCGGTTTCGACAGTGCCGTGCTCAGTGCCACCGGACAGCAGGCAGTGCAGGGCGTGCTGGCGCAGGTGCGTGAGGCCAGCCAGGTGCAGTCGATCCAGGTGGTCGGCTACACCGACCGCATCGGCAGCGCTGCCTACAACCAGACGCTGTCGCAGCGGCGCGCCGAGGCGGTGCGCCTGGCCCTGGTACAGGGCGGCGTATCGGCGGCGAGCATCAGTGCCGAAGGTCGGGGCGCGGCGGAACCGCTGGTGCAGTGCGACCAGCGCAACCGGCGCGAACTGATCGCCTGCCTGGCGCCCAACCGCCGGGTGCAGATCGCTGGCGTGGCCCGAGCGCACTGAATCCCCGTGCCGGGGCCCGCCCCGGCATCCCGAGTCCCCCCTGTCCTGCCGGCAGGACGTGGAAACGTCTCCCCCGTTTTCCACGCCTGCCGGTGGGCAGGTTTCTTCCCTGGTACACCTGATGAATGCCCAATTCCTGCCCTTGTCCATGAAGACGGAAGCCACTCTCAGCGTGTACGGCCAGCTCGGCAACCATGCGGTGGTGCGCATTCCCGGGCGCCGGCTGCCGGGCTTGATCCTGCAGGCCGACACCGTTGCCGGCTTCCTCACCCAGCTGCAGGAGGCGCAGGCCTGCCTGCGCAGCGGCCGCGCGCAGCGGGCCGATGCCGAGCTGGACATGCTGGTCGACATGCTCGAGCAGTGGTACGCGCTGATCGAATCGCGGTTGGCCGATGCAGGCGAGGCGCTGTAGAGAAGAGGGGACGGAGGGGATCAAGTCGTTTCCCTCACAGCCGGGGCATGAACGACTTGATTCCCTCCGTCCCCTTTTCTGTTGCTAGGTGCGGGCGCGGATCATCCAGCAGGCGGCTTCCACCCGTACGCGATCACCGTCGATGAACGGTGCGAACGCGGCCAGCGCCTGTTGCAGCAGTGCAGCGGCGCGTTCGACAGGCAGCGCGCGCAGGGCCAGGCCCACGGGCCCGAGCTGGCCGACGTAGCTGGCAAGCGCATCACGGGTGAGGAAACAGGTCAGGTCCAGCGGCGATACGTCCACGTCCTGCCATCCGGCACTCTGCAGCAGCTGGCGCACCCGCTCGCCATCGGCGAAGGCGAACTGTCCTGGTGCACCCGGTGCTCGCGCTGGCAGCACCAACTGGTCCGCAAGGGCGCGCTCGGCGGTGGTCATGAACGGATTTTCCTGCGCACTGCGCCAGGCGATGAAGCGCAGGCCTGCGCCGGCTCGGGCGGCACGGTGCAGGTTGGCGAAGGCGGCCTGCGTGTCCTCGAAGAACATCACCCCGAACCGCGACTGGATCCAGTCGTAGCGCGCCGTTGCGAAGGCATGGCGCTGCGCATCGGCCACGATGAAGTCGATGTCGCGCCCGATCGCAGCGGCACGCTGGCGGGCGAGGGTGAGCATCGGTGCGGAGATGTCGACGCCGGTGCAATGCACATCGGGACGCGCCGTGGCGGCGGTCAGCGTACTGGCGCCGGTGCCACAGCCGATGTCCAGCAGTTCCGTGACGGCAGCCGGCAGCTCGTCGCGCAGCGCATCGGCCATCGGTTGGAACAAGCCGTCCAGCAGGGTCTGCTGCGCGACCCAGTTCTCGCCAGCAGGGCCGTTCCAGAGCGTGTTCTGATCGAGCGGGAGCGAATCGGCCATGGGCTTGCCTTGCGCGGGGAGTGCGACCATGGTGGCGCTTGAAGCCCACTTGAGGTCAAGCACGATGCGGGAACTGGATATCGGTGAGGTGGTGCGCCGCAGCGGTGTACCGGCCTCCACCCTGCGCTACTACGAGCAGCTGGGCCTGTTGCAGGTGCTGGGGCGGCGCGGCCTGCGCCGGCAGTACCACGAAAAGGTGCTGGAACGGTTGGCGTTGATCGGTCTGGGGCAGTCAGCCGGTCTGTCGCTGCAGCAGATCGGCGCGGCGATGCCACAGGGGGCAGGGCTCGCATTGGACCGCACGGCGTTGCTGGCCCAGGCCGATGCGTTGCAGCGGCAGATCCGCGGATTGCAGCGGGTGCAGGAACGGCTGCGGCGGGCTGCGGCCTGTCCACACGCCGAGGATGCGCGGCGCTGCGCCTCGTTCCGCAGACTGCTGCGTGCGCAGCAGCGCCTGGCGCGTGCATGAGCAGTAGAGCAACGCCATGCGTGGTTGAACTGCCGACACGCGTTCAATCGCGGGTGCTGACTTCCCACGTGGCGTGCAGCACGCCCGGCACCTGCTCCATCCGCGCCAGCACCACGTCCAGCTCGTCGGCGCTGACCGCCGTGCTGACCAGGACTGCGATCACATCGGTAGGTGCATCGGCGTGCTCGACCAGCTGTACGTCGCCGACGGGGTACTGTGCCGCTTCCAGTGCATCGACCAGACGCTCGCGCACGCGCGGCACCGCGTCGGCATCCACGCTCAGGCGCACTTCGTAGGTCGCTTCGCTGGCGGCTTCGTTGATCGGGATGCGGTTGATCGCGTTCACCAGTGGCCGCAGCAGGGTGTTGCCGGCGATGATCAGTACGGTCAGCAGCACGCCTTCGGCCAGCATGTCCGCACCGGTACAGCTGCCCACGGCAGCCGAGCACCACAGCGTCGCGGCGGTGTTCAGGCCGCGCACGTTCATGCCTTCCTTCATGATCACGCCGGCGCCGAGGAAGCCGACACCCGAGACCACGTACGAGATCACCCGCACGGCCTCGGCGCTGCCGGCGATGCGCATGCCCAGATCAACGAAGGCGGCAGCGCCAACGGCCACCAGCACATTGGTACGCAGGCCGGCCGTACGCTGCCGGTATTGGCGCTCGGCGCCGATCAGGGTGCCGAGCACGAACGCCGCCAGCAGGCTGACCACGGTGTCGGCGAAGGGGCCGGACTGGAAGGTTTCGATGAAGCGCATGGCCGCAGTCTACCTCCCGCAGGTGACAGTAGATCCACGCCATGCGTGGATGGGTGGGCCGAGGACATCATCCACGCATGGCGTGGATCTACTCGTCGACGCGCTCGCCCATCATTTCGCGCTGGCGCTTGTCCAGTTCCTCCGCATAGCGCTTGCGCACGAATGCTTCGGACACCACGCCCAGCACCTGGCCATCGTCGGCCACCACCGCCAGCTCGTCGGCCTGGGTCTGGTCGAACCGCTGCATCACGCTCACCACGTCCGCGCTGGCGGCAAGCGCCACGTCGCGGTTCTCGGCGAACGTGCCCACCACGTCCTCGGGCTTCACGCCGTCGCCGAACAGGCGCGGAATCTGCACGATGCCAGCGTAGCGGCCTTCACTGTCGATCAGGATCACCCGGCTGCCCGAGCCCAGCGGGAAGCGCTGGCGGAAGGCGGCGGCATCGAGGTCGGCCGGGGCGGTGGCTACACCCTTGCGCATCATCCGCCCGGCGTTGAGGTTGTGCACCCAGCCGATGTCACGCGCGCTCTTGATGGTCTCCCCGCGCAGATGCATGCGCCAGGTCGAGAAGGAATAGCCGAACCACTGGCGCACCAGGGTGCTGGACACCAGTACGGCGCTCATCACCACGCTGGTCAGCAGGAAATCGTGGGTGCCTTCCAGCACCAGCATGGCCATGGTCATCGGCGCGCCAACCACGGCCGCGGCCAGCGCGGCCATGCCGGCCAGCGCCGCCGACGTGGCGTCGACCACCGGTACGCCAGTGGCCATCGCCAGCAGCCCGGCAAACAGCGTGCCGACCAGGGTGCCCATGAACAGCGAGGCGAAGAACAAGCCGCCGCGGAAGCCGAAACCCAGCGAGATGCCCGAGGCCAGGCATTTGAGGGTCAGCAGTCCGCCGATCCAGATCAGCGGCAGATGGGTGGTCAGGTCCAGGTGCAGCGCTCCGTGGCCGGACGACAGTACCTGTGGGCTGGCCAGTGCCAGCGGAATCAGCAGCAGGCCGCCCACTACCGGGCGCCCCCACAGCGGCAACGGGCTGCGCTTGACCGTGCCCTCGATGGAGGCGATCAGGCGCATCACCGCGATGCCGACCATCGCACAGCAGCAGCCGAGCAGGCCGTAGATCGCATAGTCGGCTGCGCGCACGTCGATGGTGGATGCCGCCGGCAGCAGATAGGCTTCCACGCCGGCCTGGTCGGCAACGAAGGCGCCGGCCAGCGCCGCAACCGCCACCGGCGCCAGTGCGGCCGGGGTGTAGGCACCGATGACGATCTCAAAGGCATAGAACGCCCCCGCAAGCGGTGCGCCGAAGGCTGCGGCGATCGCACCGGCCGCGCCGGCCCCGACCAGGATGCGCACGTCGTTGCGGCGCAGGCGCATCACACGCCCCAGTTGCGAGCCGCTGCCCGCACCCATCTGCGTGTACGACGCTTCCAGTCCGACCGACGCGCCGCAGCCATTGGAGACCAGGGTCTGGGTCAGCACGATCAGGTTGTCGCGCATCGACATGCGGCCGCCGTGCAGCGCGTTGGCTTCCACGGCATCCAGCAGGGGGCGTTTGAGGCGCGTTGCAGCGAGGCTGACCAGGCCCACCACCAGGCCGCCCAGCGGCAGTACCAGCAGCGCGGTCCAGGTCAGCGCGGGCAGTGAGCTCAGGCGCATGCCCTCGTCCAGCCCATACAGCGCCGTCTGCAGGGTGCGTGCCAGCCCAGCCTGCAACAGGGTCAGGCCACCGGCGATCAGCCCGACCAGCAGGGCCAGGGCGATGAACCACAGGTCGCTGCCGCGCAGGCGCAGACGCAGGCCCTGGAAGGCCAGATGCAGGCGCGATGGCGAAGCGGCGGACGACATGGTGGCGGCATGATACGCCGCCACCGTGAGCGCCACCGTCACCGCATCAGGCGGTTACCGCGCTTAGAAGCGGTAGCGGCCCTGCACGTAGAACGTGCGCGGTGCGCCCACCATGCGGCCGGCGTTGCCATCCACGTTGCGGGTATGCCAGCGCTTGTCGGCCAGATTGTTCACGCCCACCGCAACTTCGCTGTCGGCCAGCCACGGCAGCTGCCAGGCGGCCTGCGCGTTCCACAGGCGTACGCCCGGCACGCGGCCTACGCGCGCATCGGCGGTTTCGTTCCAGGTGTTGGCGGCATCGGAGAACTGGCCGCTCTGGTGGGTGCTGGACACGTTGACGGTCCAGGCGGCCAGCGCATAACGGGCGCCGATGCTGTCGGTATCGCGCGAATAGAACGGCACATCCAGGCCACGATTGTCGCCGGACTGCTGGATGGCCTTGGTCCAGGTGTAGTTCGCGTACAGCTCCAGCCCGGCCAGCGCGCTGCTCTCGGCGAAGCGGTATTCGATCGCGCTTTCCACACCCTTGTGGTCGGTGGCGCCGATGTTCTGGAACGTGGGCGGGGTGATGCCCGGAATCTGCAGGATCTGGTTGTCGAAGCGCATCTTGAACACGGTCACTTCCGCACGCAGCGCGCCATCCTGCCAGCGTGCGCCCAGCTCGGTGGTCTTGGCGATTTCCGGGTTCAGCGGATTGGTCGCGCTCTGCGAGTTGAGCTGGATGTTCTGCACCGGCCCGAACGAGGTGGTGTAGTTGCCGAACACGGTCAGCTGCGGGGTCAGCAGGTAGGCGACGTTGAGCGAGGGCAGGGCCTTGTCGTTGCGGCTGCTGAAGGTCGCGCCGCCACCGGCCTGCCGGCGGTCCATGTCTATCCACTCCATGCGCACGCCGGGGGTGATCCGCCACTGGCCGATGGCGATGCGGTCATCGACGTAGAACGAGTGCGCATCGGTAGCGTTGTCGAAGCGGGTGGTGGCACTTTCCACGCCGGTGCGGCGCACCACCGTGTAGCTGCGGTCGTTGCCGCGCTCGCGCAGGAAGCGGTAGCCGGCGGTGATGTCGTGCACGCTGCTGCCCCAGTGCAGGCGTTGGGTGTAGCGCGGTTCGATGCCGAGCACGCGGTAGTCGCGCGGCTGCACGGTGATCTGGGTGTTGGCGGCGTTGATCAGCGAGCTGGCGCGGTTGCTTTCGTTGTAATACGCAAGCACCTCGAACTCGCTGTTCTGCGACAGCGTGTTGGTGTAGCCCAGGTCGATGCCGGTGCGATGGCCCTTCCAGAAGTCGGTCGGCCGGGTGTTCTGGAACGGATCGGTCTCGTACTGGGCGCGGGTCAGGCCACCCGGGGTCAGCGAACGCACGTTGTAGTACGAGAGTTTGGCGCGCAGTTCCTGCTGTGCATCGATGGCATAGGCGAACTTCAGTGCCAGGTCGTCGAAACGGTCATCGCTGCCCTGGCGCCAGCCGCGGCCGTCCTGCCCGGAATACAGCAGGGCGGCACCCAGGCCGTTGTCGGCGGTGCCGCCGAGGAACGCGTTGTACTGGGTGCTGTCGCCGCCGCCGTGGTCGTACGCGCTGTAGCGCACGCCGGCCTCGCCGTGCAGGCCGGCCGCGGTCGGAATCGCACGGGTGCTGAAGTTGATGATGCCGCCGACATTCTGTGGCCCGTAACGTACAGCACCGCCGCCACGCACCACGTCGATCGACTCGATGTTGGCCAGGCTGGCGGGGGCGAACGACAGCTGCGGTTGGCCGTACGGCGCAACCGCCAGCGGCACGCCGTCCAGCAGTACGGTCGAGCGCGGCGAGTAGCGGCCGGTCAGGCCACGCACGCCGATGTTGAGCGACACCGAGCTGCCGGCGGTGCCGGAGTTGTCGGTGACCTGCACGCCGGGAATGCGGCGCATGGCATCGCCCAGGCTGGCGGCGCCGCTGGCCTCGATGCGCTGGCGATCAACCACGGTACGTGCGCCGGCGAAGCTCTTGACGCTGTCGTGCAGGCCGGTGCCCAGCCAGCTGCCCGATACGTGGATGCTGTCGAGCGTGGTGGCGCTGTCCTGCGCGAAGGCGCTGGCAGCCGGGATCAGGCACAGGGCGAGGGCGGCGGCCAAGGGCAGGCGGGCCGGTTGCAGGGCAGGGATGGGCATCGTTGCGGGCAGCGGAAGGGCGTAAATGAGAATTATTGCTGATTCCATTCGCCATTGGAATCGGCGTGCGGTTCAGCGCTTTGACGGGGTGGTAAAGTGGTCAATTGCCTCCTGACCCGCTGAGATCCGCCATGTCCACTGCTGCTTTCTACCCCGTCGGTACCCCTGGCCAGCCGTGGGGCGTGGCGGAACGGGAGCAGTGGCGTGCGCGCCAGCAGCGCCTGCGTCGTTACGACGAGGAAGTGCTGCCGCGCATCGATGCACTGGCCGAGCGCTTCGACAAGGTGGCCTACGGCCAGCTCGACTATGCAGGCGAGACCTACACCCTGTTCGCCCTGCGCAGCCGCGACTGGAACCCGGCATTGCCGGCCGCGCTGGTAACCGGCGGTGTACACGGCTATGAGACCAGTGGCGTGCTGGGCGCGCTGGAATTCCTCGAAAAGCATGCCGCCACCTACGCCGGCAAGGCCAACATTCTGGTCGCGCCGTGCGTGAATCCGTGGGGCTTCGAGCGCATCAACCGTTGGAACTTCGATGCGATCGACCCGAACCGCAACTTCCGCGAAGACGGCCCGGCCCGCGAATCAACGGCGCTGATCGAACTGATCGCACCGTTGAAGGGCCAGTTCGTGCTGCACATCGACCTGCACGAGACCACCGACAGCGACGAGAGCGAGTTCCGTCCCGCACTTGCCGCGCGCGATGGCAAGCCATTCGAACCGGGCCTGATTCCCGATGGTTTCTACCTGGTGGACGACAGCGAGAATCCGCAGCCGGCGTTCCAGCAGGCCGTGGTTGCCGAAGTGGAGAAGGTCACCCATATCGCACCGGCCGACGACAAGGGCGAGATCATCGGTTCGCCGGTGGTCGCGCACGGCGTGATCGAGTACGCGCTGGTGCCGCTGGGCCTGTGCGCCGGTATCACCGGGGCGAAGTACACCACCACCACCGAGGTCTACCCGGACAGCCCGCGGGCGACGCCGCAGCAGTGCAACGACGCGCAGGTGGCGGCGGTGTGCTCGGCGCTGGATTACGCGCTCGCCCATCGTTGATTTGTAGAGCCGAGCCTATGCTCGGCTGAACCTGGAAATTCAGCCGAGCATGGCTCGGCTCTACTCACCCCAATGCTTCGGCCCACCACAACGCCGCCGGCCCCGGCGGCGTATCGCGGCGCCACACCAGGTCGCTGTGGATGCGGCGCGGCCAGCCAGGCACGCGCAGCTCCAGCAGGCGGCCACGGTCGTAGCGCTGCACCAGCGCACGCGGCAGCTCGGCCCAGCCGATGCCGTCCTCGGCCATCTCCATCACCATCAGGTAGTCCGACGCGGTCCATGCCGGCCCGCTGATCGGCGGCGCGTGGTCGACCTGCGCGCTCAGCCGCACCTGCCGGTGCCTTGCCAGTTGCGCCGCCGCGCGCACGCCGGCCTGCGCCAGCGGATGATCGCTGGCCACATACACCGCCAGTTCGCTGTGGTGGGCCAGGGGCTGGGCTACCAGCGCATCGGGATACTGCGCCTGCCGCGGCAGCAGTCCCAGCCCGGCGCGGCCAGCATCCACCAGTTCCAGCACGTCCCGCCCTTCGGCATCCAGCCATTCCAGCTCGATCTCGGGAAATGCCTCGGCAAACCGCTGCAGCACACGTTGCGCCGGATCGAGCTGGTAGACATCAGAGAACACCACGGTCAGGCGTGGCTCTACGGGTGCGGCCAGACGTACGCTCAACTGCTGCAGGCGTGCGTCGGCGGCAAGGATTTCCTGCGCGTGGCCCAGCACCTGCCGACCGGCGTCGGTCAGCTGTGGATAGCGGCCGCTGCGATCGAACAGCACCATGCCCAGGTCCGCCTCCAGATGGGCGATGGCGGTACTGACCGTGGACTGGGTCTTGCGCAGCCGGCGCGCGGCCGCCGAGAACGAGCCCAGCGCGGCGGCCTCTACGAAGGCCTGCAGGGATTCAGGGGAATAGGGCATTGATCCATCGCTCCTGTCGATGGAATCCATTTTGATACCACCGTAAAAGACGATGATACTGGCCGCCGTCGCCCCTGTCTGCGGGGGCGTTCCGGATCATCCACGCACGGCGTGGATCTATTGATGACGGGGCGCGGTCCCCGTCCCGCAAGGAGCTTCACATGTCCCGCACTGTTCCCGCCCGTGGCGCCTTCGTCGCCTGGGCCTGCCTGACCGTGGCGATCGTCGCCGAAGTGGTCGGCACGTCCTTCATGGCCCATGCCGCCCGCGATGGCGGCTGGACCGGCTATCTGATCATGGCCGGTGCGCTGGCGCTGTCCTATTACTTCCTGGCGCTGTCGGTGCGCCGCATCGCCGTCGGCGTTGCCTATGCGGTGTGGGAAGGCCTTGGCCTGACCCTGCTGACCGTGGTCGGCATCAGCGTGTTCGGTGAGAGCCTGTCGCTGCAGCAGCTGGCCGGTCTGGTGCTGGCGGTGGTCGGCATCGTCTGTGTCACCCTCGGGGAGGCGCACTGATGAACATGATGGCCCTGTTTTTCGTGATCTGCTCGGCGCTGATCGATGTGGCCGCCAACATGATGGTGGCCAAGTCCGATGGCTTCCGTCGCTGGCGCTGGGGTGTCGGCGCCATCGTGCTGGTCTGGATCGCCTTCGCCCTGCTGGGCCAGGCCGTGCGCTACATGGACCTGGCCACCGCCTATGCGATGTGGGGCGCGATCGGCGTGATCGGCACGGCCACCTGCGGCCGCCTGTTGTTCGGCAACCGCCTGCGCCCGATTGGTTGGGTTGGCATTGGCCTGGTCACTGTGGCGGTGTTGCTGCTCAGTACGTCTTGAACCCGGCTTGATTGCGGCGATCAGTGAGGTGGCCGACACTCAGGCTTTCCCGCAACGGAGTGCCCGCATGTTCAGTCACGTCACCGTCGGAACCAACGACATGGCGATCTCCCGCCGCTTCTACGATGCGTTGTTCACCGCCGTCGGCGCCCGCGCAGGCGTGTTCGATGACGAGGGCAAGCTGGTCTACATCAAGGATGGGCGCATGTTCATGGTCATTCCGCCCATCGATGGACAGGCGGCATGCCACGCCAACGGTGGCACCATCGGCTTTGCGCTGGCAGACCCACAGGCGGTGCATGCCTGGCAGGAAGCGGGCGTGGCCCATGGCGGTACTGCGGTGGAAGACCCGGCTGGCGTGCGGCAGAAGGCCGGGCGTCAGTTGTACCTGGCCTACCTGCGTGATCCGGACGGCAACAAGCTGTGCGCCGTGCATGTGATGGGTTGAATCATCGCCGCTGGACGCGGCGTGTCGTAATCGGACCAGCGTGACCCCGGCGCCCGACGCGCCCGCAAGGCCCCAGGCGCGCGCGTAGCACGGAACACCGGCCGATCGTGCCTGCGTGGTGCCACGACTTCATCCTGTGTCCACTGCTGTTCATCCAGAATCCGCCGGCTTACTTTCTGATCGATCCGGAGATGGCTGCCCATGGAAGCACTGGAGCCTCAACATCAGCCGGTGCGAACCCTGCGGCCCGTCTTCGCCTTCGCGGCGATCGTCGTCGTTGCCTTCGCACTGTTCGTTAGCCTGTTTCCGCTCGGCGCCGGTCGCCTGCTGGTCAAGGCGCAGGACTGGGCTGCGCTCAATGTCGGCTGGTACTACCTGCTGGCGATGACCCTGTACCTGGTGTTCGTGGTCGGCGTGGCGTTGTCCAAGTACGGCGGCATCAAGCTCGGTGCCGACCATGACGAACCGGAATTCAGCTATCTCTCCTGGGCCGGCATGCTGTTCGCTGCAGGCATCAGCATCACCCTGTTCTTCTTCTGCGTTTCCGAACCGCTGACCCACTACCTGCAGCCGCCACAGGGTGATGGCGCAGCGGGCGAGGCCGGTGCACGCCAGGCCATGCAGCTGCTGTTCCTGCACTGGGGCCTGCATGGTTGGGGCGTATTCGCGCTGGCGGCGATGGCGATGGCCTATTTCGCCTACCGGCACAACCTGCCTTTGGCCTTGCGCTCGGCGCTGTATCCCCTGATCGGCAAGCGCATCAACGGCCCGATCGGTTACACCGTCGATGCCTTGGGCATCGTCGCCACGGTGTTCGGCATTGGTGCGGACATGGGCTTCGGCGTGCTGCATCTCAACGCCGGCCTGTCACACCTGTTCAATGTGCCGCACTCCAACCTGGTGCAGATCCTGCTGGTGGTGGCGATGATGGGCGCGGCCGTCGCGGTGGCTGTGTCCGGGGTGGAGAAGGGCGTGCGCTGGATGGCCAACATCAACATGCTGCTGGCGATCGCGCTGGTGCTGTTCATGCTCTGCGCCGGCCCCACCCAGTACCTGCTCAGTACGCTGATGCAGAACCTGGGCGATTACCTGGGCAGCGTGGTGGGCAAGAGTTTCGACGTGTACGCCTACGGTGGCCGTCCGGAATGGCTGGGCGGTTGGACGGTGTTCTACTGGGCCTGGTGGATCGGCTGGGCGCCGTTCGTCGGCCTGTTCATCGCGCGCATCTCGCGCGGCCGCACCATCCGCGAGTTCGTGTTCGGCGTGCTGCTGATTCCGCTCGGTTTCACCCTGGCGTGGCTGTCGATCTTCGGCAACAGCGCGCTGGACCAGGTGTTGCACCATGGCCAGCAGCAGTTGGCACAGCTGGCGGTGGATGATCCACCGACGGTGCTGTATGCGTTGCTGGATGGCTACCCGTGGAGCAAGGCGGTGATCGGGGTGACCGTGCTGGTCAGCTTCATCTTCTTCGTGACGTCGGCCGATTCCGGGGCGGTGGTGCTGTCCACGCTGTCCTCGCATGGCGGTGCGCCGGAGGACGATGGCCCGCGCTGGCTGCGCGTGTTCTGGGGCACGGTGATCGCGGTGCTGACTGCCGGCCTGCTGCTGGCCGGCAGCATCGATGCGCTGAAATCCGCGGTGGTGCTGGCCTCGTTGCCGTTCTCGGCGGTGCTGCTGTTGATGATGTGGGGCCTGACCCGTGCCTTCAGTGACGAGTCGCACCGCAAGCGCGCGCAGCAGTTCAGGCCATCGCCGCTGATCGGCGATGATCGCCACCACCAGGGCTGGCGCCAGCGCCTGACCCAGGCCATGCACTTCCCGGTACGCGACCAGGTGTACCGCTTCATGGACGACACCGTGAAGCCGGCGATGGAGGCGGTGGCCGAGCAGCTGCGTGAGCAGGGCTGGGACGTGCAGACGCGCTTCGAAGCGGGCGACATGGAGCTGTCAGTCAACCACGGTGAGCAGCAGGACTTCCTGTACCGGGTGATCCTCAGTGGCTACCTGACCCCGTCCTTCGCCGCGCAGCAGCTGCGCAACCAGCGCTACTACCGCGCCGAAGTACATCTGTACGAAGGCAGCCAGGACTACGACCTGGTCGGCTACAACCGCAAGCAGATCATCAACGACATCATCAGCCAGTACGAACGGCACCTGCAGTTCCTGCACCTGAGCCGTTGATGCAGCCACGCCGGGCATGGCCCTTTGGAGGGTGCGGACCGTTGGTCCGCAACCTCCTGTTCAATCAGAACCGGTAGCGCGCGCCCAGCGAAACGAACTGACCGCGCAGGTTGTACTGGCTGATGTCGAAGCCGCTGGAGCCGCCGGCCGGATCGAACGGCGGGTCCTTGTCGGTCAGGTTCAGCACCGACAGTGACAGCGTGGTCTTCGGAATGCCCTCGTAGGCCACGTACAGGTCCAGCTGATGGTAGGGCTTGACCTTGTCGCGCAGGCCCGGATTGCTGGTGGCGGTGGCCACGCGCTGGTCATAGCCGCTCACGTACTGCAGGCTCAGCGTGCTGCTCCAGTCACCCACCGCCCAGTTCAACGAGGTGGTGCCGCGCGTGCGTGGCAGGGCGCCATGGCGGTTGTTGCCGGCACCGTCATAGGGCGCCTGTCCAGCCACCAGCGGCTGCTTGAAGCTGAGCAGGTGGGTCCAGCTGCCGGCCACGGTGAAGTTGCCCCAGCCGTCGGTGCGGAAGGTACGGTTGGCTTCCAGGTCGATGCCCGAGGTGGTCAGCTCGCCCTGGTTGGCGTACTGGTTGGTGATGATCTGGATGCGGCCCTGCGCATCGCGCTGCACGCGACCGGGGAACAGTCCCGGGTTGTCGACGATGAACTGCGCGCTGTCCGGCTTGACCAGGTTGTCCTGTTCGATGCGGTACCAGTCCAGGCCGATGCTGGAATCGGCATCGGGTGACCACACGGCGCCGACATTGAGGTTGCGCGAGCGTTCGGCCTTCAGGTCCGGATTGCCGGTGCGCAGGTTGGTCACGCCGCGGCTGCCGCCGGGCTGCAGCGGATCGAACGGATCGACCACCGAGCCGTAGCTGATGGTCTGCCCCGGAGCGATCTCCGGCAGCGACGGTGCACGGAAACCACGCGAGAACGAGCCACGCAGCAGCAGGCTGTCCAGCGGTTGCCAGCGCAGCGCGAACTTCGGCGAGAATGCCTTGCCGAAGTCATCGTAGTGGTCACCGCGGCCGGCTACCTGCAGCTCCAGCGTGCGATGCAGCGGCACGCTGAACTCGGCATAGGCGGCACTGACCTGGCGCTCGCCGTCGACGATGTTGATCGCCGGGCGCAGTTCGGTACCGGACAGCACCTGCGCACTGGTGCGCGCGTCCAGCGATTCCTTGCGGAATTCCGCGCCCCAGGCGAAGCCGATCGCACCCGCCGGCAGTTCCCACAACGAGGTCGATGCCTTGACGTTGAGCGAGTGCAGCTTGTACCAGCCCGGGCGCTTGGTCTGCAGGCGCAGATCGTCCAGTGCGCCCGGCGTGCTGGACGGATCGAGGAAGTTGTAGCTGCCGTCGCGCAGGATCTGCTGGAAGGCGTAGCGGTCAACGAAGTTGTCCACGTACTCGCGCTGCGCACTCTGCGAGGTCAGTGCGGCCACTTCCCAGTCCCAGCGTTCGCCGTTGCCACGTACGCCGGCCAGGGCGCGGTAGAACACCTGGGTATTGTCCTTCAGGCGCGGGCCGAGATCGAAGAAGGTGTACTCGAACGGCAGTGGCGTGCTGCCCGGATTGTTCGGATGGCCGACCGGCAGGACAGCGGCGATATCGGTCAGCGTACCGGTGGCGGGATTGTAGGCACGCAGGCCCGGGCCGACCGTCAGCGGGGCGCTGAAGATCTGGTCGGCCTTGTTGTGGCTGTACAGCACGTCGGCGAAGGCTTCGACGCTGTCACTGAAGCGATAGGTCGCGCTCAACGATGCCTGCAGGCGCTCGGCGCCGGGCTGCAGGGTCTTGAACGGCTGCGCGTTGAAGG